>Ga0209755_10001187_pt1 | contig 42391 bp, 30 predicted proteins | sample TergutCo191P1_FD_187301 | JGI IMG/M metagenome (GOLD analysis project Ga0209755, IMG submission 187301) | Cornitermes sp. P1 segment gut microbial communities from Petit-Saut dam, French Guiana - Co191P1 (SPAdes) (version 2) | ecosystem: Host-associated > Arthropoda: Insects > Digestive system... | reverse complement strand
CAGTTAACCACTTACTTAGCCACTTACCTATGAGAGAAATCGTCGCCGCCGGCTTTCCAGTGTATCTTCACGGCTTTAGCGCCATCGATTCGTACCTTGGGCGCAATGTATCGAACGCCGTTCACCTGCTGTGCGTCGCCGATCTCGCCGACCTTGCACGTCTTTTCGAGGGGCTAAGGTACCCTGGCGTGGCTTTTGCCGACGCGGCCTTGGACTTTGAGGGAAAGACCTGGTACTTCCATTGCGATGACACGGAGGCACTACATGAACGCCGTGCCTCGTTCGGCTTTCTGGAGTTCTACCAGGACTGCAAAACCAGCCGTTTTCATGATCCCAACGGCATATACACCATCCTGCGGGGCATAAGGGATGGGGCCGCAAGCGGCGAAGCCGAGCATGATGCCCTGCTCGCCAAGCCCTATTCCGATCCCTGCCGTGCCCTTATGGACGGGGCGATGATCCTTGCCCGTTACTTTCCCGAAGCCAGGATCCGCAGAACCGGCGGCCCTGTCCAGGGAATTCCCCCCTGCGTGGAGGAACAGCGGCTGCTGCTTACGGAACTGCTGAACACCCCGGATCCCACCACAGGCTTCGAGCTTCTTAAAAACAGCGGCTTTGTCGCCGCATACTGGCCCGAGCTTGCCTTGATGGACGACGTGGATCATTCCAAGGAGTTTCACCCTGAGGGGAATGTCTGGAAGCACACCATGGAAACGCTGCGCTACCGAAAGGCCGCAGGCCGGGGGGCTTTCGACATCAGGCTTTCGCTGGGGCTTTTGCTTCACGATGTGGGCAAGCCCCTTTCGCAGTCCGCAAAAGGCGGCATCCCTGGCAACGCAAGCCGCCGACCTTTCGACGGCCATGCGGAACTTGGCGAGATGCAGGCCCGTCGCTTCCTGGAACGGCTGGGGTTTGCTGCCCCCTTGGTGCGTGATGTCTGCTACCTCGTGCGGAACCATATGCTTCCGGCGGCACTGCCGCGCCTGCCCCTGTTCCGCACCGGGGAAAAAATGGCATCGCCCCTGTTTCCCCTTCTAATGGAACTGTACCGTTGCGACGAATCCTCGTCGTTCAAGGGCCTGGACGGGTACTACCAGAGCAGCGCCACCTACCAGTCGTACCTTAAGCACCGCCGCAACCCCTACCGCTCGGAAGACGGAAAGAAGCTCAAACGAAAATAATCTGCCTACGTATGTGCCTCAATGACGCTTGACGGGTTTTTGTCTGGTTTATTGCCGAAACACTCGGCAAAGGCTTGATTTTATTCGAAATAAGCTATAGCCTTTAAGTGAAGGGGTTTTTTCGTGCACAGGGTAACTTTGCTTCTTTGTTCAACATGCTTTTCGGGCCATATCCAAACTGGAAGCCTTACGGAGTTGCACTCACACTTACAGTAAAATAATGCCTTGCGGCGACTTTCTCTGGCAATTCTGCCTGGGTTATGTTTGTGCGGCTGAATAAGTTATGGAGGTTTGTATGTTCAGGCGTTTCAAAAGCAAAATATTAGTCCCAAGTATCGGGGTGATGATGCTTGTGCTGGTTTTGGTCATCGTATACACCTCCGTGTCCGTCGGGAACCTTACGGACGAGCTGGCCGAGGAAAGGGCCTCGATGATTTCGCAGGCCACGCATTTGCGCCTTGACGAACTTGCGGATCTTTCGGCGCTGTCCGCCCGACTTGTATCCCAAAGCGAGTTTATCGCCGATGTCGTCATAAGCTATACCGCCACCCAAGTCGTGGACAGGGTTGCGTTGCTGGCGTACCTGGAAGGCAGAAGGCGGGAAATCGGGGCGGGCAACCTCCTGGTGCTCGACAACCTGGGGTATTGCATCATCAGGACGAATATCCCGGATACTTACGGGGACAACATGGCCATAGGCTCGGCCAACGTTCGTGCTGCCATGGCGGGCGAGACCGTGACCGCGTTTGGAATCGGCGCGCTTGTCATCCGCATGTCGCTTTCCACCTACACGCCGATAATATCCGGCGGCGAGCAGATCGGCGTTTTTATATCGCGTATCATCATGAACGAGGACGCTTTCGTTGACATGTTTGCCGAAGTTTTTGACTCGCAGGTGGCGATCTACACGGGGACCGAGGTCGTGGCAACCACCAGGCGGGACGCGGCCGGCAACCGCGCCTTGGGCGAGGAGGCGGATCCCCGCATAGCCAGAACCGTACTCGAGCAGAACCAGATTTTCAGGGATCTAATGCCAATCGACGGCGTGCCGCACCACGTTTATGTCTTTCCCGTGCACAATGTGGCGGGCACCCCCATAGGCATGTTCTTCGTGGCATTCTCCCACGCACGCACAATCGCCGCCACCAGGGCGCGGCAGGCCAACATGATTGTCATCGGGTTCGTGGGCCTGGCGATCGCCGCCGCAGCAATGTTCCTGTATGCAAAGAGGCTGCTTAACCCTCTTAACCTTTTGACGAACAATCTTCACGACATCGCAAACGGCGAGGCGGACTTTACGAAACAGCTTCCCGTTATAGGCAATGACGAAATAGCCATGGCTTCCAGTTACTTTAACCAGACCATGGATGAATTCAGGAAACTGGTTACCTCCATTGAAGGCCATGCGGACGCGCTCAAAAAAAAGGAAGAGGTGGTAAGGGAAAGGATGCAGGCCATACTGGATTCCTCGCCCCTTGTCTGCGCCCACTACGATGAAACCGGCAAAATTTTGGAGGTAAACAAGGAAGCGGAAAACATGTTCGGGATTCCCGACAGGCAGATGTTCGTTGACAACCTTCAAAAATATACGCCCAAAACCCAGCCCGACGGTTCCGATTCCACCAGGAAAAACGCGGAGTGGGCCGAAAAAGCCATGAGGGAAGGCAGCGTCCGTTTTGAGTGGACCTACCTGCACAACGACGGCTCGCCGATTCCCGTCGAGGAAATCGTGCACCGTATAAATGTTGACGGCAAGTATCACCTTTTTGTATACAGCCGCGATTTGCGCGATTACCACAGGGAACGTGAAAAGGAAAGGCTTGTACAGGGAAAAATACAGGCAATGATGGAACAGCTTAACGATCATGTCGAGGAACAGACGGCCTCCGTCGCCGCCTCCTCGTCGGCCACCGAGGAGATGATAGCCAACATCCGATCCGTTACCGACACCCTGTCCGGGAACACGAAAAGCGTAAAGGAATTGCAGGAAGCATCGGTGGCCGGGCATTCGAGCCTCAGCGACGTTGTCAGTGACATTCAGGGGATTGCCCGGGAATCCACATCCCTTATGGAAATCAATTCGGTGATGGAGAGCATAGCCAGCCAGACAAACCTTCTTTCTATGAACGCGGCAATCGAGGCCGCCCATGCCGGGGAATCGGGTCGGGGCTTTGCCGTGGTCGCGGACGAGATACGCAAGCTCGCCGAATCGTCCAGTCAGCAGTCCAAGACCATTGGCGCTGTGTTAAATAGCATCAAGGGATCTATCGACAAAATAACCAAATCAACGGATGCGGTTATGGGCAAATTCAACGCGATAGAGGACGGCGTGAAAACCGTTGCGGTACAGGAAGACAGTATTCTTAACGCAATGGAAGAACAGGGGCAGGGGAGCAAACAGATTTTGCAGGCGGTGGGTACCGTGAACGAGATTACCCACAAGGTAAAGGAAGCGGCGCGCCGGATGGTTGAAGCCAGCAAGGAGGCAATGCACAAAACCGATAACACTGAAACCAGGTCTTTTACCGACGAGCTTACCGGGATCCGCAACAAGGAATATTTCATGGAGTCGGCGGAACAGGAGCTACACTACTGCCTGGGCGAGAACCGGGACTTTAACCTGTTCATATTCAGCGTTGACAATTTAAGCCAGATCACGAAAACCCACGGCGACAACATACGGAACGATGTATTAAAGATACTAACCCAGCGTGCCCGCAATGGACTGAAGCAGGGTACCCTGATAGCCAGGTACAGCGACAATGAATTCATAGTCACGCTCCCGAATGTCAGGCACGAAACAGCCGTAAAGCTTGCCGAGCAGGCGCAGAAAAAGATAAAGGACGCGCCTTTTGCGACAAGGGGTCTTAAGCTTGATGTAAGCATTTCCCTTGGCATAGCATCGAAGACGAGCGGTACCAAAACGCTTCGGGAGGTCATAGGCAATGCGGAAAGGGCTCTTGCCAGCGCCAAGGCGACGGGAAGTAACAAGGTGGTTTCCTTTGGCTAGGCCGCTGGTATGGATCGCCGCGTCGATTTTTTCACAGCTTGTATGATTATTCGTAATATTTTTTCCAAAAAGTCAATCAGCCAGCTCCGTACAGAGCTGGTTTATATCTGAATAGGAGATTGTATGTTCAAACGTTTCAAAAGCAAAATACTCGTCCCCAGCATTGGGGTAATGATGCTTGTGCTGGTTCTGGTCATCGTGTACACGTCCGTGTCCGTCGGGAACCTTACCGACGAGCTGGCGGAGGAAAGGGCCTCGATGATTTCGCAGGCCACGCATTTGCGCCTTGATGAGCTGTCGGATATTTCGGCGCTGTCGGCCCGGCTGGTGTCCCAAAGCGATTACATTGCCGATATTCTCCGTAGCTACGGTACCGCCGAACAGGTCGCCGACAGGGATGCGTTCTTTGCCTACGTGGAAGGCAGAAGGCTGGAAATCGGGGCGGGCAACCTCCTGGTGCTTGACAACCAAGGGTATGTTTTCCTGCGCACGAACATCCCTGGAACCTTTGGTGACAACATGGGCGGGGGGGCCAACGTTCAGGCGGCCATGCGAGGCGAGACCATATCCGTGTTCGGCGTCGGTGCCCTTGCCATTCGCATGTCGCTTTCCACTTACACGCCGATAATGGACGGCGACGAGCAGATCGGCGTTTTCATAGCTCGCATTATCATGAACCAAGATGCGTTTGTCGATGGCTTCGCCGAGGTTTTTGACTCGCATGTGGTGATCTACACCGGAACCGAAGTCGTCGCAACCACTATCCGGGATGCGGCTGGCAACCGCGCCCTTGGCGGCGAGGCGGATCCCCGCATAGCCCAGGCCGTGCTTGAGCGGAACGAGATATTCAGGGATCTAATGCCGATCGACGGAGTGCCGCACCACGTGTATGTCTTTCCCGTGCACAATGTGGCGGGCACCCCCATAGGCATGTTCTTCGTGGCATTCTCCCACGAGCGCACAATCGCCGCTACCAGGATACAGCAGGTCAACATGATTCTCATCGGGTTTGTGGGTCTTGCGCTGGCCGCTACCGTAATGTTCCTGTTTGCGATAAAACTGCTTAAGCCGCTTAACCTCCTGACCCGCAGCCTCAAGGACATCGCAAGCGGCAACGCCGATCTGACGAAAAGGCTGCCGGTAATTGGCAGGGACGAGATAGCCAAGGCTTCCGGCTACTTCAACCAGACAATGGAGCAGTTTAGGGAACTGATCGTCTCGATCAAGAGGCAGGCAGGGGATCTGTCCAACATAGGCAACGATCTTGCAAGCAACATGACGCAGACGGCCTCGGCCATGAACCAGATCGCCGCCAACATCAAGAGCATCAAGGGCAGGGTGCTGAACCAGAGCGCCAGCGTCACCGAGACCAATGCAACCATGGAGCAGGTTACAGTCAACATCGACAAGCTAAGCAGCCACGTCGAGCATCAGACCGGTGCCGTGTCCCAGGCCTCGTCCGCCATCGAGGAGATGATGGCCAACATACAGTCCGTCAGCGCAACCCTGTTGAAGAACGTTGAAAATGTTAGGGAGCTTCGGGAGTCGTCGGAGACCGGCAAGACCAGTTTGCAGGAGGTCGTGTCGGACATCCAGGAAATAGCCCGGGAGTCCGATGGGCTTCTGGAGATCAACTCTGTGATGGAAAGCATAGCCAGCCAGACGAACCTTCTTTCGATGAACGCGGCGATCGAGGCGGCTCATGCGGGCGAGGCCGGCCGTGGCTTTGCCGTTGTTGCCGACGAGATACGCAAGCTGGCCGAGTCCTCCAGCGAGCAGTCCAAGGTCATCGGGAACGTGCTAAAGAAGATCAAGGAATCCATGGACAAGATCACCCGTTCCACTGACAATGTTCTTAACAAATTCGAGGCGATAGACCAGGGTGTAAAAACCGTTGCGGAGCAGGAGGAAGGCATCCGCGGCGCCATGGACGAGCAGAGCCGGGTGAGCAAGCAGGTTCTGGGTGCGTCCGGGCAGGTAAGCGAGATAACGCAGCAGGTAAAGGGCGGCTCGCTGGAAATGCTTGAAGGTAGCAGGGAAGTCATACTGGAAAGCAAGAACCTTGAAAAGGTGACGCAGGAAATTACCAGCGGCATAAACGAGATGGCCGCCGGCGCCGACCAGGTCAGCAGTGCGGTTAGCAACGTCAACGATCTGACCGGCAGGAACCGGGAGAACATCTCCGCCCTGGTGAAGGCTGTTTCGCAGTTCAAAGTTTAACCTAACAAAGTAATACTGCTGGTTAGCGCATGTTAACCAGCAGTTCCTTCCATGGGTTTTTTCGAATATTTTTGCCAAACTCCCCGAAAAAGTCTTGACTAAAAGCCCTAATATGTCATAATCCTCACATACAGAACGCTACGATGATTAATTCAAAAAGTGGAGGATGTTATGGTGAACAGCTTGAAAAGTAAAATAGTCATCCCGATGGTTGGTATTTTGATCGCCTTGATCTCTTTCATTGTGATCTATGTGACCAGGGACACAAGGAACCTTGCCGACTATCTATCGCATGAACGGATTGAAACGGCTTCGCAGGCGGCCCGAGCCCACCTAGATGTGCTTGAAGAGCACAATATGATGACCGCGCGTGCCGTTGCCGGCAGCCAGTCGGTCCTTGGGTTCGTAAGGAACTGGAACGCCGGCATAGACAGGGGAGGCAGCAGGCTGGGGCTTATGCAGTACCTGGAGGGCAGGCAGCAGGAGCTTGGGATAACTTCCTTTGTGCTGGCGGATCACGAGGGGAACGTCATACTGCGCAGCCACGATTTTGGCGCATATGGGGATTCCGGCCTCGGCGCCCAGCCCATCGCCATGGCCTTGCGAGAAGGCAGGGTTTCTTCGAGCTACTCCTCGACCGCGACGATGCCGATGGGGATGTCCGGGGTCGCACCGATATTGGATGGTAACGCCATCATCGGCACGATTTCGGCAATCCTGGAGATTAGCACCAACGAGTTCGTGGACAACTTCGGCTCGGTTTTCAATGCGGAGGTTACCATTTTTAGGGGGACGGAATCGATTTCGTCCACCCTTATACTTCCGGCAACCGGCGCACGTGCCGTCGGCACCCATGTGGCACCCCATGTTGCGGAAGTCGTGATTGGGCGGGGGCAATCCCTTGTTCTCGACTTGATGATTTTTGGCATATTGCCCCACACCGCCTACTATTTCCCACTCCGTGGCTGGGGCGGCGAGGTCATCGGCATGTTCTTCGTGGGATTCTCCACCGGGTATAAGCTGGACGAGTTGGCCAGGTTGCAGCGCAGCTTGATTATCACGGGGATTCTGGCCCTGGCTATAACCATGGCCCTAATGCTCCCCTACCTCATGCGGATGCTTAAGCCCCTCGACGTTCTGACCAACAGCCTTGACGATATGGTGAACGGCGATGCGGATCTGACGAAGCGGCTCCCGATAAAAGGCAGGGACGAAATAGCCAAGGCCTCGGGTTTTTTCAACCAGATTATGGATGAGCTTCGAAAAATGCTCGTCTCGATAAAATCCCAGACGGAAAACCTGTCCGACATAGGCAACAACCTTGCCAGCAACATGACGCAGACGGCTTCGGCGATGAACCAGATTACCGCCAACATACAGAGCACCAAGGGCAGGGTGCTGAACCAAAGCGCCAGCGTTACCGAAACAAATGCGACGATGGAACAGGTTACCAACAACATCGACAGGCTGAACGATCATGTCGAGCGCCAGACCAACGCCGTGTCCCAATCCTCTGCGGCCATCGAGGAAATGATGGCCAACATCCAGTCCGTGACGGCAACCCTCGCCAAAAACATGGAAAATGTCAACGAGCTTCAGGAATCGGCGGAGGTGGGCAAGTCCAGCCTTAACGAGGTGGCGATGGACATAAAGGAAATTGCCAAGGAGTCCGAGGGGCTTTTGGCTATCAACTCGGTTATGGAGAACATAGCCGGCCAGACAAACCTTCTTTCGATGAACGCCGCAATCGAGGCGGCCCGTGCAGGCGAGGCCGGCAAGGGTTTTGCCGTTGTCGCCGGCGAGATACGCAAGCTTGCCGAAAATTCCAGCGACCAGTCCAAGACCATCGGCACAGTCCTAAAGAAGATCAAGGAATCCATCGACAAGATCACCCAATCCACAGAAAGGGTCATGAACAGGTTCGAGGCGATAGACCGGGGCGTAAAGACGGTCGCGGAGCAGGAGGGGATTATCCGGAACGCCATGGAAGAGCAGAGCCAGGGAAGCAAGCAGGTATTGCAGGTGTCCACCCAGGTAAGCGAGATAACCCGTCAGGTAAAGGACGGCTCGCAGCAAATGCGCGAAGGCAGCAAGGAAGTCATCCTGGAAACCAAGAACCTGGAAAAGGCGACGCAGGAAATAACCAACGGCATGAACGAAATGGCCGCCGGTGCCGAGCAGGTAAACAGGGCGGTAAACGCCGTAAACGAGCTGAGCAACAAAACCAAGGAAAACATATCCGCCGTTGCACGGGCCGTTTCGCAGTTTAAGGTTTGAGCGGGGGAAAGTGCTTAGGGAACCGCTGAATGAATCAGAGGGATCAGCGGTTCTTTAGTGCTTAGGCACTGTTAGCAAAAATTGACCGATCCATATCCAGGAGGGGATGCCGTTGGGATTGCCACGGGGCGGCCAAAATGGCGGGAAGATTGGGAAAATGATCTTGCTGGCAAATGTTTTGTCTGGTATGAGATAAAATTTACCGACACGCCATTTTTTATCTGAAAATAGAGACAAGCACTTAAGTTACTTGTAACACGTGAATCAAGCGCTTCGCGCCGCCGTTGCATCCCCTCGCGAAATGCCTTAAACTAGCCCACATGGGCGCAAACGAAAAACACAAGGACAGCATCTTCTCCCGGCTTTTCAGCGACCCGGACACCCTGCGCGAACTGTACTCCGCCATCGAGGGCGTGGAACTCCCACCTGACACCGCGATCGACATCAACACGCTTTCCAACGCCCTTTTTATGGGCCAGATAAACGACGTGTCCTTCACAGTGGGCGGCCGCCTGGTCGTGCTAATCGAGCACCAAAGCACCATCAACGAAAACATGCCCTTGCGGATGCTCATGTACATAGGCAGGGTGTACGAGAAAATAATCGACCGCATGAAGCTGTACCAGACCAAGATGGAACAAATACTGGCGCCGATCTTCATAGTCCTGTACAACGGCAAGGCCCCGTTCCCCGCGCACAAGGTACTCAGGCTGTCCGATGCCTTCAGGAACGCGGACGGTTTACGGGCGGTGACCCCAGACGGCCCCGCGCTGGAGCTTGTCGTGCATGTGTACAACATAAACCAGGGATACAACGCCGAGCTGATGGGGAAGTGCGAAACCTTGAAGGGCTACAGCGTGCTTGTGTCGAAGATATGGGAATGCCGCGAGACGATGGAGCTGGAGGCCGCTATGGAGGCGGCGGTAAGGTACTGCATAGATAACGACATATTGCGGCTGTTTTTGAAAGCCAACAGTTCGGAGGTTTTGAATATGCTGATAACCGAGTGGAACCTGGAGGAGGCGCAAAGGGCCTGGCTAGCCCAAGGCAGAGCCGAGGGCAAGGTTGAGGGCAAGGCCGAGGGCAAGGCTGAGGGCAAGGCCGAGGGCATTGAAATTGGCGTAGGCAAGGGCAAGAAAGAAAGGGACAAGGAAGTGCTAGACTTTATTGCCAAGGGCTATACCCTAGAGGACATCCAAAAGGAACTTTCCTCCACAGTTCGGATGTAATGAACATGCTGATAACCGAATGGAACCTGGAGGAGACCCAAAGGGCCTGGCTCGCCCAAGGCAGGGCCGAGGGCAAGGCCGAAACCGAAAGCAAGATACTTGGCCTTTTCAAACAAGGGTATACCGTGGAAGAGGTGGAAAGGATGCTCTCCCAGGGCGGAGCTGGGATATAAGGGTAGGCGCGGCGGTGTCGGTTACCACTTCCAACTTACTGCAAATCCCCTTTCCAAAACCGCGAAAATCGCGTCAAATATCATAGCGACCAAGTGTTGATAAGGCTAAAACAATCGTCATTCTACGTGTGCGGACTGGAGGTGAAGATGGGGAAAATGATCTTGCTGGCAAATGTTTTGCCTGGCATGAGATAAAATTTCACGGCACACCATTTTTTATCTGGATATAGAGATAAATACCTAAGCTACCTGTAAAACCCTAGGTTGACATGGTTGCTTTTTTTGGAAACCTGGCCTCATAGTACAACAAGGCAGAACCCCGCACTTCCGTGTAGGGAAGGCGGAGCTGGTTGTTTTGAGAACCATGAAAGGCAAGCCAAACAAAAAAAGACGGGCGGGAAGCCGATTGCTTCCCGCCCGTCTCCAACAGTCCCTTGTTGCCGTGTTTACGCTTAGCGCCGAGTCCTGAACAATGGCCGTGCGTCGGTTCCCCCGCGCAGTGCCCGCCCCGAAAGCTCGATGTCTTCGGACCAGCCGTCCTCGTAAAATATCCACCTTAACGGGCTGCCAGGGTTTTCATGGGATAAAGTTACGGTAGAGGAAATGGTGTTTGCCCCAAGCCTTACTTCCCATCTTTCATGCACGGCGTTCCAGCCTTCCCTAAGGGTGATATTAATGAAGCTCCTGCTTGTGAAGGTTCCGTAACAGGAACATGATGCACCGTCCCATTCTTCACATCGACATGTACTACAGTCACATACGAATGTTTCCGTTGTTATATCCTTACCGCTAATGGTAACGTCTCGGTCAACGAAAATGTAATATACAACCCTGGAAGTAAAAGACGTGGCAGTACCAGTCCAGTGTTCTCTCCGAATGGAGCCCTTTACACTGGTGCCAGTCATCGTTTCTAGATCCAACCAAGCTCCCCTCGCAACGGCAGGACTTACGATGAAATCGTCAAAATCATAATCCATCCAGTAAAACAGACTGCTAATACTCTCCAATCCGGTAGCCGGCCTGCCAAAACTGAAATTCAACTGGCCGTTAACAATTCCACCTTCCCCGCCAGGAGGCTCGGAAACAATCGTCCTGCTACCCCCGAAAGGTGTGAAGGTAGGCGCAAAGGCATCATCTGCCCAATCAGCCGTATAAACCCGCCCGCTCAGGTTCAGGCTTGCTCCCAGGGCACCGCTGCCGCCTCCGCCGTTGTTATCGCCGCAGCTTGTGAGAACGAGCGCCAGCGCCAAACCAAATGTCGCCAGAATGGCCGACATTTTCCAAAAACTTCTTTTTTTCATCTTGATATCCCTCCTTCGTGGTGGATACAATGGCAAGGCCTTCGGTTCAAAATGCGCCCACACAACGTGTGGGGACTTGGCGGTCTGGTTTTGATCCCGAAGGCTTTGTCGTATATGGGACTGTTTGGCAAAAAAGCGAATTAATATTACAGAAGCAACTTATTACATTACATTCGTAACAAAATGGGGGGGGGGGGGGGGGTAAAATGCATTATATACGAAGTTTTTATTATTTCGTATGCAACTAAACACATAAGGCTGTAGAAAAATATCATTCGGCACGTTAAAACACCTCACCATAGGGGCAGGCTACCGAATTTCGTAAAAAATGTCAAGCCTGTGGCAGGGCTTTTGTCGCGGAAGGCTTAGGCGGCCAGCCGCAGCCGTAAAACCCTGCCCCCAGGTTTAATCCATCCACCAAATCACGAACTGAAACGGGTCGAGGCTGGGGTCGCCGGGCTCTACGACGTACACGTTTGCCTCGACAACTTCCCCCGCGTCGTTAAGCTGGTAGCCAAAAACCAGGACGTTCCAACCTTTCCTGAATTCGAAATCCCTGCCTTCCAAACAGGCAAAACTGACATGCCGGTCAACAAAGGTAGGCACCGCCATACGGTATGTGGAGTTAGTGGTGTAGTCCATGACAATCCTGCCATGAACCAGGGTTCCATTCCGCATGTCCTCGGGTAGCTCTGTCCGCAGGCTCAGGTGGGTGATCATCGTGCCTTCATCGCTGATTTTTGAGACGAACTTGCCCATCATCTCGAACCAGTCGCCTATGCTAAACATATGGTCGGGGCCGGAAGGCACGCCGCGGCTAATAAACTCCAGTTCGCCACCGACGATACTCCCCTTCACGCCGATGGTGGATTGGACAATGTGCTGAACTGAATCAAGGCCCATAAGGCTGTATGTAGCGGAACTGAATACCATAATGTCCTGTAATGGGATAATCTCAATGGCCTGTCCCCTAAGTTCAAGCAGGAAGTCGTCGGCATTGCCACCGCCTGTGCAAGCCGTTAGAACCAGGGCCAAAGCCAGGCCACATGCCAAGGCCATGGTCGGCACTTTCTGAAATCCTCTCTTTACCATTATCAATCTCCTGTATATAATGGCGGGGCCTTCGGTTCAAAAAACGCCCGCATAACATGCGGGATCCGCCAAGATAGTTTTTGATACCGAAGGCTTTGCCTTTTAGGCACAGGTGGAGAGACTTTAGGCTGCTTTCTATACTTACAGCATCGTTATTTCTGCCGCAAAAAGCGTGGAATTGCATTCGGGGTATTAAACCCCTCAGCACGAATCAATTTTTTCCAAAACTGACAGCTTCCGGCGGCCTATTGGTATGTGCGGAAAATATGAGGATGCTCTAATAAAGTATCGGCATTTTTTCCAGGTTTCTACAGTAGCTGTTTAGCCCTAACGCCAGGCTTTTACCGAATTTAGGTACTCGATTACCCGCAGTCCATCGGCGACCCCCGACACCGGCTGCCTGCCGGGATTTTTTAGGCAGGCAAGGGCATCCTTTAGCATGTTGGCAAAATAGCCGGTGAGTCCAGTAAAAACCTCGTTGCTACGTTTAAGGGAACGGAATTTTTCGGCATAGGGGCTGGGGGCGCTTTCCCATATCTCAAAAACCCCGTTGCCTATCCTTAGCCTGCCTTTTTCGCAGGAAAATTCCATCTCGAAAACCAGGTGATCCCGCCCCGCCCCTATTTCCATGACAACTGGGATTGCCCCGGCTTTGCCCTGAATCTCGCCTTCAAGCCAAGCGGTGCCGTCACTGGAGCTAAGTTTTGCGCCCCAGTTCCGTCGGTGTTTCAGGCCCGAACCTGCAAGAAACATGATTGCGTCAACAAGGTGCGTGCCGTCGTGCCAGAAAACGTCCAAAAGCCGTTTTGCCCTGCCCATGTAAAGCTGGGCCCGCAGGCTTAAAAGCCGCCCCAACTTTTCGTCGTCCAGTATTGCCTTGGCACGGATGTAGTCTTCCGAGTAACGCCGTTCGTGGTTGGTTATTATGACAACTTTTGAAAGCCCCGCAATCCTGCGGGCTTCGCCGATCTTGTCGGCCAGCGGTTTCTCGCAAATGATTGCCGGGACACCCATGTCGGCGGCGAGCTTGCAGTAGCGGTAATGGCTGTCGGGATGGGTGGCAATGGCAAGAAGCTGCGGCCTGTGCGCCTTTAGCATTTCGGCGGCATCGGCGTATACGGGAACCTGCCAGCTTTGCGAAAAAAGCCGGCGGCGTTCCCCCTCTGTGTCGCAGCCGGCGACAAGCTCGCAGTCGGGGTTTGAGGCAATCGCGCCGGCGTGGGTACATGGTTTTTCCCGCAGGGCATCGTCTTCCAGAAGGCTTGCAATGCGGCCAAGGCCGACTATGGCGGCTTTTATTTTTTCCATGCCAGGGTAGTGTTACCGCAAGTCACTGCATGTCGTCGGGGGCAAAGCTGAAACCGCATGGCGTGCTTGAAACGATGTCCCGTTCTTTTATGTCCCTGTCGTCTATTGGAAATACTACGCAATTAGGCATCCTGGAATTATCGTATTTTGTGCACGATGATTTTCCGCATTCGTCAAATGCCAAATATGGGCACTGCTTGAGGGCAAGTTTACAACATGCACCGCAGCGCAGACATTCCCCTTGGCATTTTAAGGCATTCGCCTTAACATATTTTTTGTTAAAAACGTACAGTAAAAAACGCCGCATGACACCAGACCACAACAACAGCCTATGCCCTACAGATACATCCGAAACATTTTTTGCGGAATACATAAGCCGTTTTCCTATTACACTCACCTTAAAGACCCCTGTTTTTTCTAAGGGTATCAAGTTTCAGACAAAAGTGTCAAGTGCCTTGTTCCAAAAACAGCAGGTTTTGGAACGGCTATTTATAAACCGCGTTTATCTGCTATAATCCCAACATGAATTCATTGCAATCCATTTTCGTTTCGCTGAAACAGGCACAGACAAGGCTGGCCCTGGAAAATGCGGCCGCAAAAAACAAGGCACTTGCGGCCGCGGCCGCGGCCATCGACCGTGATCGGGTGCTTATACTGGCGGCCAATGCCCTGGACGTGGAAAAGGCCCGTGGCGGCGGCATGAAGGAAAGCCTTGTTGACAGGCTGTCCCTGGACAACAGGCGTATCGATGGCATTATCGAGGGGGTCGATGTCGTGATACGGCAGAATGATCCGGTGGGCAGGGTTCGTTCGGGCTGGACTTTGCCCAACGGGCTTTTGGTGGAGCAGGTTTCGGTGCCGCTTGGCGTGGCGGCGATAATCTACGAATCCAGGCCCAATGTTACCGTTGACTGCGCCGCGCTTGCGTACAAGGCAGGCTGCTCAATCCTGCTAAGGGGATCGTCCTCGGCGCTGGAATCCAACAGGGCGCTTGTGGCGGCCATCAAGTCGGGGCTGGAGGCCGGGGGCGGAATTGCCGAGGCGGTGGCCCTGGCGGATCTTGCCGCGCTGGATCCGGAAAACACCGGCAGCCGCAGGGACGTGGACGAAATCCTTAGCGCAAGGGGCTGGATCGACGTGGTTCTCCCCCGCGGGGGCAGGGAACTGATTAAGCGTGTGGTGGAAAATGCACGGATTCCGGTTATCGAGACGGGCGAGGGCAATTGCCACATTTACGTGGAACCCAGTGCCGATCTGGAAAGGGCGGTGGAAATAGTCGCAAACGCCAAACTGCAAAGGCCGGGTGTCTGCAACGCAGTGGAAACCCTGCTGGTACACCGTGATGCGCTTGCCGCCCTGATGCCGCCGCTAGTGTCCAAGCTTGCGGGCAAGGCGGAACTCCGCTGCGATGCCGAATCGAAGGCGGCCATTGGGGGGGGAGCCTCATCCGCCTTTGTAAAGGACGCCAACGAGGAGGACTGGGGAACCGAATTCCTTGATAATATCCTTGCAATAAAAACCGTCGGATCCTGCGACGAGGCGGTTTCCCACATTAACCGTTACGGGACGAAACACTCCGAGGCGATCCTAACCCAGGACTTGCAGTCGGCACAGCAGTTCCGCACGAGGGTCGATGCCGCCTGCGTGTACGTCAACGCCTCCACCCGTTTCACCGATGGTGGCGTGTTTGGTTTCGGCGCGGAACTGGGAATAAGCACGCAGAAGTTCCATGTGCGTGGCCCGATGGGCTTGGAGGCCCTTGGCACCACCAAATATCTGGTAAGCGGATCGGGGCAAATACGGGAATGAACGACCCCCAGCACGAATAAGGATCCCCCAACTTGTTGTGATCTAATTACGACTTCTCTGAAACTAGTTATAGATGCCTATCTTAGGGCATGTATACTGGTGGCATAAAATTCATGCCAGACAGGGGAATGCCAATGAAAAACAATGGGCGGTTTGTGTTTTTGGGTTGTGTTGTTGTTTTGTTTTTGTCTTGCACCACTATGTACCTGACGGCCCCAACAGATTTGTACAAGCCTTTAAGCGAAAATGCAAATGTCATTGGAACTGTACAGGTACACTTTGAATCGGTTAACCCAAACCAGTCTTTTACTGTTGGTGAAATCAAGCGACTCAAACCGCGTATGGACGAGGCTGCCCATGCTGCATTGCTGGTAGCTGCAAGAAGGGAATATGATGGGCTGATTGACACAGGGAATATATCCATAGGTGATATATCTTGGTTTTTTGTCCGACAAATAGGGGCGGGAAGCAGTGCCAGGTTTATATACTTGGCAAGCGGGAAAGTCGTGTCACCCTAACGGCAACTTTACTCGCTTGCCTCAAAGGCCTGGACTAAGATCTCGCGGATGATGCGGCTGGCTTCTTTTTCCAAGGGATCGTCGCTTTGGAATTTGATAATGTCTGCCGCCTCAAAAATATCCCAGGCCTTTAAGTACATTGGGTTTTCCTCGATATATGCGCTGGGAAAAGTGACAAAGAAACCGCCCGGAACCGCACTGGTGGCAGCCGCAAGCAAATGGCTTCTTCCGGCGATAAACACAAGGAAAGCCCATGCCCTGTCCGGCTGTGTGCTTGCGCTGGAAATGCCTGCGTAGATTCCGGAAACCCCAAGGCGGTTCCTCCCATGTGCCGTCGCCGGGACTGCGGTAATATCGAAATTTACCCCGTGCATGCTGTCCCTTACCTGCGGTATATACCTAGCCGATGCAAGCAGCATGGCGATTCTCCCCTCGGCAAACTGCTCCATCCGTTCACGCCCCGTTTTCTCGAAGCTCCCCGGCGCGATTAGCCCTTCCCGGTTCATTTCGGCGAGAAAGCTGATTGTGTTCGCCGTGGGGGCTGTGAGTGTCAAAGTCCCGTCTTCGGTAAAGCCCGAATGTATTTCCCCCCCAAGCGCCCAAACCCAGGGGTAAAAGTCCCGGCGGACCCCCAGGGAATCGGACTCGCTAAGTCCCAGGGCGAAAGGGAAAACCTCCTCCTGGCCTGCGGCGGCGGTTTCCGCGACGGCCCTTGCGGCGGCCAGGAATTCGGCACGGGTCCCTGGCGGGCGGTCGTTGCCAGCCGCCTGCAAAATGTCGATATTATAGAAAAAAAGGTCTACGAATGAGACCAAAGGCAGCGCCCACTGGTCTTCCTCGGTTTCGGTATATATATAGGGGGAAAGGGATGCCAGGGCGGCGGTTTCCACAAGGGCGGCGAAGTTGCTGTCGTCGAAAAAAACAATGTCCAGGTTTTCATCCCCTGCCACCATTATTCGGATGCCATGGTGTTGCTCCTCGAATTCCTGTATAAACGAGCTTGCGGTGTCGCCGAACATCGCCCAGAACTGTGGGGAGACAAAAATAGTGGCGGGAACCGGCGTGTCCACCACCGCCCTGCGGACATATCCAGAGCTAACAAGCACCAAAACCATCAGCGTGGCGACCATAAGGAAGGCATCGATCCTCCTGCCAATAAAGGAACGTGGCGGGAGCGAGTCTTCGCCGCTGGAAGGCCTCCTCCCGACGAGCAAACGCTCCCTTAGGGCGGATAGATACCTGATACCAGCCAAGGGGCCTGCGAACAAGGTGCCAAGGCTTGCGGCGAAGCGTTGGTAGCGCGAGGTCATGCTCAGCTTCGTAAAACAGCCCCTGAGCGATACCACAAAAAGATGGATATCAATCCGCCTGCTGGTGGACAGATATGCCAAAAAGGATCTCGACTTTTCGAGGAATTTATGGTAATAGTGAGATATGTTCAGTTTCATCAAACGTCCCCTCTACGCTCTAACAAACAGAATTCGGCGCAAGTACCCCCCAGTCGAATTGATGAAGGAAAAATGGGTTGCAGACTTCTCCAAACCCGAAAGATCCTGCTTTGACATTAAACCGGAAATCTCCTACAATGCCAAGCTCGAAAAAAGGTCTTTGTTTCTTGGGTTAAAGAAGAAAAACTGCATGGCCTGGCTCGAGACGGCAAACCGCGTTTACGTGGATCAGCTTATCGAAGCCCGTTTACGCTTTGACTGCTCGGGGGGCTACTGCGCAACGGGCATATTGTTCCGTGTCATGGAAAACGGGACCTATTACCTTGCGCTTGTCTCCAGCAAAGGCTATTTCCGCCTTGATGCGGTAAACAACCATGTCCCCCAGGCGCTTATCGGCTGGACCGAAATGCCCAGCGCGGACGGGGACGGGGCGGTACCGGGCACAACCACCCTTGGCATAGTTGCCAAGGGCCGCCATTTGATTTTTACCATTGGCGGGAAATGGATTGCCGAGCTAGATGACAGCTCCATTCCTGGCGGGCACCTGGGTTTTGCCCTGGTTTCCTATGGTTCGGATACCGACGACTCCAAAATTACGGACGGCTATGTCTGCCGTGCATGGCTGGATCATCTCTCGGTGGATTCCCGCCCGAAAATCGTCGAGGAGGAATACAGGAAATGGAGCGAAAGCGAGCAGATAAGCACGGAAAGCCGGTTCTGCCTTGCGGAAACCTTTGTCGCACTTGACCAATTCGAGTCCGCATACAGCCAAGTGCAAAAAGCATGGAAGCAGCGGGAAAATGCCGCCCGCAGCGTTGGCGCGACCATTACGGATATACGGACCGGAAACGAACTCCTTTTTGCGGCACGGCTGGCCTCGCAGCTTGGGCGGCACGAAACGGCGGAAAGGCACATAAACGCCTGCCTTTCCGTGGAAACGAAAACCATGACCGACAGTGCCGACGAAAGGGAGGTTTTTGCGGAAAGGGCGAAGATTCTAAGCGCGCTTGGCAAATTCGACGAGCTTGTGGGCTTTCTGCCCGATTACATAAGGGGCTTGGAAACGGGGAACTTCGCTATGCCCTCTATACCCCCATTGTACGCACTTCTTGGCCATGCCTGGTGGAACCTAAAAAACTACGAGGCCGCCGCCGACGCTTGGGCCAAGGCCTTTGACCATAACAAGAGCAACGGCCTGTACGCCGAAAACGCCGCCGATGCTTATGAAGTGCTGGGCAAAGAGGACGAGGCCATGCGGTACCTCCTTAAGGGGGGGAACTGTTTCCTACAGCAGGCCAACTTTGAAAAGCTTGGGGCAATGGTTCCCAAACTACTTGCCGCCGGGCAGGACAACAAGGAAGCCCGTGAACTTGCCGAAAAATGGGCAGAAGGCACCGGTGCTTGCCTGCCGGATCTGGTACCTGAACACGCCACGCCCATTCAAGACGAGTCCCCTGCAGATTCAGCCGAGGGGCCCTGCGGTGACGAAAGCCCAAGGCCCGATTTCGAGCATGTCGAAGCCGAAGCTGCCACGGATGAACAAGCGGTTCCGCCCAACAAGGCTGCCGCAAGGAAGCCGCCCAGGGCAAAAAAGGCCGCCGTAAACAATGGTGGTGCGGAGCCGGTCAAAAAACCGAAGGCCAAGACCGAGAAAAAGCCTGCCGCCGTTGCCAAAGCCAGGGCGGCTAAGGCCAAGGCTGCGAAAGTGCCCGAAAAGCCCGCAACTAAGGCCAAGGCCAAACCAGGCAAGGCAGGCAAATCCCCGGGGGAACCGGCAGAAACGGGGTCTGGAAAGACGGCGCGAAAACCAGCGGCTAAGGCTCCAGCCAAGGCCAAACCAGACAAAGTCTTGGGGGAGCCGGCAGGAGCGGAGCCTGGAAAGACGGCGCGAAAACCAGCGGCCAAGGCCGGGGCAAAACAAACAGGCTCAACGAAAAGCCCCGCCGCAAAACCTAAGGCCAAGGCTTCCGAAAAACCTGCGCCTAAGGCGAGGAAAGCGCCTAAATAAACGATCCCCCGCCGCAACAGCGGGGGATCGTTCGTTCTCCTTAAGTGCTTAGGGCAAGGCCCCTATTCCTGTTTCCAGGATTACTGCCGTTTCCCCATCCACGTATGCATGTTCCGGCGTAATCCGCATGGGGCTGTGGCGGTTGTCCCTTGTGCCGTCGCCAAGCTGCCCGGAAAAGTTGTGCCCCCATGTCCAAAGCGAACCGCCCGAGCAGGCGGCTACGGTGTGCGCCCAGCCCCCGGACACCACGGCCCAGCCAATGTCCGCCTCTATTTTGGCGGGGCTATGGCGGGGCTCCGTCGTGCCGTCGCCAAGCCGCCCGGATCCATTGGCCCCCCAAGTCCAGAGCGAGCCGTCCCTGCCGACGGCCAGGGTGTGGAATTCGCCCGTAAACACCGCCGCCCAATCCATATCCGCCTGTACCCTTGTGGGGGTATGGCGCTCGGTTGTGGTGTCGTCACCAAGCTGCCCGGAAAAGTTGCGCCCCCAGGCCCAAAGCGAGCCGTCCGAGGCGAGGGCCACGGTGTGCCATCCCCCCGCGGATACGGCCACCCAGTTTGCGCCATCCCCTATTTGGGTGGGGCTTCGGCGGTCTGCCGTCGTGCCATCACCAATCTGGCCAAAGCGGTTGTCCCCCCAGACCCAAAGCGAGCCATCCGCAGCGATGGCCGCAGTGTGAAAATTTCCTGCGGACACGAAGGCCCAGTCATTATCCAGCCCTATCCTGGTGGGGACACGGCGGGCGGCCATAGTGCCATCGCCGAGCTGCCCATGCCTGTTATACCCCCAAGCCCAGAGCGAACCGTCTGTTTTGATAGCCGTGGTGTGGGAAATGCCCGCAGACACGAAAGCCCAGTCCGTATCCTCCCCGATTTTGGTGGGGCGGCGGCGTTCGGTCCTAGTGCCGTCACCAAGCTGGCTGGAAAAGTTACGCCCCCAAGCCCAGAGCGTGCCGTCCGTCCTGATGGCCACGGTGTGAAAATTGCCCGCAGACACGGTTGACCAGTCTGTATCCCTTCCTATTCTGGTGGGATTGTGGCGAACCCTTGTAGTGCCGTCGCCAAGCCGACCAGAACCATTGTCCCCCCAGGCCCAAAGCGAGCCATCCACCCCGATGGCCACGGTGTGCCCCCCGCCCGCGTACACTGTCCTGACGTAGGTAATAGGCTCGCCACGATCCGCGCGTAGAAACACGCCTAGCGAAACAACGAGGACGACAAGCACCAAGCCAATAATAGCAATGCGTGGTTTTGAAAGTTTTTTCACGGAACCCCCTTGCCCAACTAAGCACAGAGGCATCCACCTTATGGTCGTTAGGCATAGTATGAATATACTGTTTTTCGGCTTGTTTGTCGATATTCCGTGCAAGCGAACGAATACGGTTTCGTGCCTCCGCATAAATATTCGGCTTGAATTGCCAGAGCACTGGGGGTATACTTTTCCAACAGAGCTTTGGGGGACTTTATGATGCAGGCGTATGAAGGATATTTTCAGGATGGGCGGTTTTATGCGGCGGGGACAGCCGTGCGTATCCCAGAACGCCGCCGCATTATCCTGACAGTGCTTGACGAGCCAGCTCGGGACGAAAACCTTACGCTCAGGCTGGATACAATAAGCAAATTTCTGGAATCCATAGATGCATGCGACGAGGAAGTGCCCGATTTTGAACGCATAAAGCTTCGGGATGCGGAAATATGACATATGCGCTGGATACCAACACCATTTCGTACATTTTGCGCAACGAGAAAGGCGTCAGGGAACGATGGCTGCGCGAGGAGCGGCTTGGACGGCAGTTAACCATTCCGCTCGTTGCTTATTACGAAGTAAAGCGCGGGTTGTTGGCGGTCAAATCTATAACAAAAATGACATTATTCGAAGGCATATGCGGAACATTAAGGGTAGACCCTTTGACAGTCCGCGACATGGACATAGCGGCCAGTATATATGCCCGCCGCAAAGCACTTGGCCGTCCAATGGATGCCTCGGACTTGCTTGTAGCCGCGCAGTGCATCTCAAACGGTCATACGCTTGTTACGAACAATACACGGCATTTCGAGGGCATAGACGACCTGCGTATTGACGATTGGGCTAATATGTAACCCTCATTCCCCCATTATCGAGGTGCTGGGATCTTGTGCCAAGGCATCATTGACGGGGTATTTCGGTTTCCATTTTGCCGTACGTGAAGGCGGCAAACCGGGGAAACACAGCGCCAGCGTCTGCCCCGCCCTGATTCTGGCGATATGGCTGTATTTAATACGCAGGAAGCGCGTTGAAACTTAAAAGGCTGCCGAAGAGGAACAGCACATCAGCACGAATGAAAATTATTTGAATAGATTGACATACAGGAAGGTATACAGGTCGGCACTTTCATTGATGACTTTACCCATTGGCATACCTGTACCATGTCCCGCAGATTTTTCTATGCGAATCAGTATGGGGTTTTCGCCAGCATCTGCCATCTGTAAGGTAGCCGCGAATTTCCGTGCATGGCCTGGCACACAACAGTCATCGGTATCGGCTGTCATGATGAGGGTTGGTGGATAGATCGTGTTTATTTTTACGTTGTGCAAAGGGGAATATTCATAAAGGAATTTAAACTGCCTTGGATCGTCGGCGCATCCAAATTCACTGGTAAAATATTGCCCTGTAGTAAAGAGGTGATAACGCAGCATATCCAAATCGGGCCTCCCTATGATAACCGCAGCGTATAGATCGGGCCGTTGGGTCAGACAGGCACCGGCTAAAAGCCCGCCGTTTGAAAAACCCATAATACCGAGCCTTTCTGCCGTGGTATATTTTTCGCCGATCAGGTATTCGCCTGCGGATATAAAATCGTCAAAAACATTTTGTTTGCTTTCAAGCATACCCGCCCGGTGCCATGCTTCACCATACTCACCACCGCCACGCAGACAAGTTGTAACATAGATACCGCCCTTTTCAAGCCAGGCAAGGCGCTGTACCGAAAACCACGGCGTCCCGCTAATGTTTAAACCGCCATAACCGTAGAGCAGAGTAGGATTTCGACCATCCGTTTTCATGCCTTTCCGATGGGTAATAAATAAGGGTATCTTAACGCCATCCTTTGAGCTGCAAAATACCTGATAGGATTCATAATCATCAAATGGAAAAGCTATCTTTGGGGCGAACCATACACTTGGTTCTTTGTTGGAAAAATCATAACGGAAAACAGTGGGTGGATAAAGATAGCCGTCGATTTGAATGAAAAATTCTTCCCTATTCTGTACTGCGGAGATATCCGCAACCGAAGCCATTGGTGGCAGTTTAATTTCATTATTCAAACTGCCATCAAGGTTATACAGGTTTAACCGATGGGTAGCGTGATGCAGGCTACAAACAAGCAGATGGTTATTGACTAGGTGGACAGATTCAATCTTTTCGCCTTGATCCGGGATGACAGTCTGCCAGTCCTCAACACCCTTTTCGCTTAGTCTTAGACTCATCACCTTACCAAAGGCAGCGTCTTTTTGCGTGTAAAGATAGGCTAGGTCATCGACAAGGCCAATCAGCTCGTAGCCTTCCTCAAAATCATCGGCGATAGGCAACCAAGGGGAATTAAGTTTTGCCAGTGGTTTATAGTGTAGCTGATTCTTAAAAAGCGAGCTGCAGTAGTTCTCCATAAAAACCCATTTTTTCCCCTCATCAGTGAAGAAGCCAAAACCCCATTCCGGATGTTCAGGGCTGCTATGCATCAGGGTGTCTTCGCTCTGCTCCTGCCCCAGTATATGCAGATAAACCATGGAGTTTTTTATTTCTGCCTCTAGCATGTTTGTGCCTTTTGGCTCCGGATAGCGGGTGTAAAAAAAACCGCTTTCATTTGGCAGCCAACAAATATGGGTATTGTATACGTGCAAGATAAGATCGTTTAGGTTCTCCTTTGTGTTAAGGTTAAGGACTTTTATCACCTGCCAACCCGACCCATTTGTGGATAAGCCATATGCAAAATAATTTCCCTTGGGGCTGACTTCATTTGACTTCACTGCCACTGTACCGTCCTTACTCAAAAGATTGGGGTCAAGGACGACTTCGCCTAGCTCATTAAGGTCGGCAGAACGGTGGAGGACAGGCTGATTTTGTAGGCCATCGTTTCGCCAGGTGTAGTAATAACCCTCTTTGTAACTCGGCACACTCACCCTAGGATAATGCCACAATTCTGCCAGCCGTAATTTGAATGTTTGCCGTATATCAAAGCTGTTGATATATTTCTCGAAACCAGCATTCTGCTCGTCCATCCACTGCTGCACCTCTTGGGCAGCATCGTCTTCGAGCCAGCGAAAGGGGTCGGCGACTTTTGTACCGTGATAGTCATCAATGATCAAATCGCGACGAGTCTTAGGGCGTGAAGGTAAGTTCATGTATACTCCTCTCTTTCTTTGTTCAAACAGGCATACCACACACTAAAGCAAGCGTTCCAACTCATCGACAAGCTCAGCGAAAGCCCGGCAAGCCGCTTGTATCGGTTCAGGCTTGCTCATGTCAACGCCGGCGATCTTTAGCGCATCGATGGGGAAGCGCGAGCCGCCGGACTTTAGGAACGCGAGGTAGTCCGCGCGTTCGCTTTCGCCGCCGCCGAGCACGCGGTCGGCAAGGGCCATCGCCGCGCATATTCCAGTTGCATATGCGTATAGCCCGAACCTAGTGTGGTAATGGGAAATCTGGTCATTCGCATCCACGACGAATTCCGAGCCGCGATACTTCGCCAGTAGCTTGTTGTACTCGCTTCGCTGGATGTCGAGTGTCAGCGGCACGCCGTCTTCCTCCAGCCTGTGCGCAATATGCGCGAACTCGGCGTACATGGTATGGATGTATAGCATATGCCTTATCACACCCACGCGGTCGCTCAGGATGTGCAGGCGCAGTTCCTTGTCGTCGCCAGCGGTTTTCATCATGTGCCGAAAGAGCAGTTCCTCGTGAAAGAAGGCCGCAGTCTCGCCCTCTAAATCCGACTCGCGGTAATGACGGAAAGGGTTTGAGCGACTGCCGTAGCAGTGGTGCATGGCGTGCGCACTTTCATGGGCGAGACAGCCAATATGATCGAGTACCTCCTCATTGTATTGTATAATGATGCGCGGGTCGTTACCATAATTGGTGAAGCAAGACAGGCGGTTCGCCTTGCCCTGGTTTGCGTAACGATCCGCCCAGCGTCCCAGAAGCCCGGCGCACAAGGTCGAGACGTACTCGCCGCCCAGAGGTCGCAGGGCATCGCAGAGAAGGCCAACCGCCTCGTCCCAGGTCGTCTTGCGCTTCACTGTACCGACCAGCGGCACGTGTAGGTCGTAGGCGCGCAGATCGCTTAAGCCCAGCGTGCGTTTGCATAAGCCGTGGTAGCGGTGCACGGGATCGAGGTTTTCGCCGACCGTGGCGATTAGGTTATCGTATATATCCTCGCCGATATTGTCCGGGAATAGTTCTGCCGCCCGCGCGGAAGGAAAGCCGCAAGCCCTGGCACGAATCACGTCGAGCTTGACTGCGGCCGCCCGATAGCCTGCCAGCGTGGTCTTGATTGATTCCCAGCGCAAGCTGTCTTTCTCGTATATCTTGCGTCGGATATCGCGGTCGGGGCTTTCGCGCATGAGCTTCCGCCAATTTACGTCCTTCCCTAGCTCAATTTCCCCATCGCCCGTTTCTATCGATCCCAGATCCACGTTCATGTCCACATTGACCAGCATCAAGCGAGTATTTTCAAACGCCTCCGCAGCCCCCTCGTACAATGCAACAATCCTCTCCCCCTCCTCGCTCAGTGTGTGTGGGCGCAGACGCAGGATACGCCCGATGTACACGCGGTAGCCGGCAAGGCGCGGATGCTCAAGAAATTTTGCGATGTCGGCTTCCGGGATTGCGAGAAGCTCAGGCTTAGCCCATGCACAGCTGGCCTGGCTATTCGCATATGCCGCCTCGCAGCTTTCCATCATGGCAAATGCCTCGTCGCAGCGCTCGTCCTCGCACCAGAGCGCATGGGCGTAAGCGTGAAGCCGCTCGATCAGAATGTCGTGGTTCTGGCTAAAGTCCATCCAGCCGGCGAGGCTTTCCGCCGACCGCGCGAGCGTCCCCTTGAAGGACGACAGTTTCTCCGTCATTTTCTCGTACTCGCCGAGCGCCTTGCCCCATGCCTCGTCGCTTGGGAATAGGCTGGAAAGATCCCAAGTATCTTCCACGGGGATCTCATGCCTTTCTGGAATGCGTTTCAAGTTCACGTTCATCTTGGTTCCGCCCTTTTTATTTGCATGTACCATTGCAAACATTTGAATATGATGCTACCACAAGAAGCCAGGCCTGGCAAATTTTTCTTAGGAAAACAAGAAAACTTACGAGAAAAATTTCCCTCGTAAGTTTTTGCCGCCCGCGCTGGCTATGCCAGAATTTACTCCACACTAAACCCTGTCGTTGCCAGTCTGCCTTGCCAGTATTCACCACTAGAACGAAAAAACAGTCTTAAAGCAGTATCATCTATGAAAGTAAGGTCAACAATAAAAACTTGATTTAGTTCTACCATCATTGGATAGTTATCAAGGGGAAGAAAATCTCCATTTGTCGGCTTGTCCCTAAAATCGTCATAGGCGCTTTCCAAACGCCAAAAACTCCGCGACACAATATTTCTGGTCACGGCAAAATCCGTGCCAAAATATGACGCTTCGTAGCCTACGCCATTTATGGAAATCATTTCCACTCTTATTGGGTCAACTATCAAAGAAAGCCGTGATAAATCTGTCGTATGTACAGAATCGCCGTAACGCTCTCTCAAACGCTCTGCCAATGTAGGGACATCAGGCAAGCCCAGCACCCCCATAAAGCCAAATGTAGTATGCACGGCACCGAATATCCCCATAACATTCTGGTTGCCTAATCGATCGAATTCACGGATAAAATTCTCTGCCATGTTGGTTACACGAGACTCAAAATCAAACTCTGTTGTTGAGTCTGAGGTATACCATAACTCAAAGTCATGAAAACCGTAGAAATTCTTTCCTTGCTCAATGGCTTCCAAGGCCAGCAAGTACCGCTCGCTGCCTTGCATATTGTTGTCTCGAAGGTACTGCAAAAAACGTTCGCCCGTAGACCAGAATTGATGTCCGACATCTACACCATGGAAAATCGTTTCGGGAAACTCCCTTCTAATTGTCCTGTAAAACACTAAAGTGTGAGGAATATGTTTAGAAGTACCAGCCCAATCATCAAACAATTCGTACAATATCTCATCATTGTCCGATTGCATCCACATGTTCAAAAATTCCGCCGCAAAAAAACCAACTTCAATAAACATGTGCCGCATATTCTGATTGTGATAGTATTCATGCCAAATTTCAAGCTGTCTGTCCATTATTCTTGGGATGCCATGTGCCTCCCCGTACAGGAAAATTTGGCCTGTTGATTTTTCTACACGAGTTTCAGTTGAAGCACATGCTACTGCGATTATTAGCGTTGCCAAAGCAAGCGAAAAAAACATAATATTTTTTCTAACAGTTAACGTTTGATGTTGCTTCATAACCATCTCCTTCATGTTATGATTCTACCACAAGAAGCCAGACATGGCAAATTTTTCCCCAGAAAAACAAGAAAAAAAACGAGGGAAATTTTCCGCGTTAATTTTTACCACCCCGCCCTGATTTTGGCGATATGGTGAGCTTTACCCGATAGTGTGACGAAAAAAAAAGCGCACAGGGTTCACCCGTCTGGCATAACGCAGGCACTAAAGCAGGCGTTCCAACTCGTCCACAAGCCCCGCAAAAACCTGGCAAGCTGCCTGAACCGGATCGGGGCGGCTCATGTCAAGGCCGGCGATCTTTAGCGCATCGATGGGAAAGCGCGAGCCGCCGGACTTTAGGAACGCAATGTAGTCCCTGCGCTCGCTTTCGCCGCCGCCGAGCACGCGGTCGGCAAGGGCCATCGCCGCGCAGTTGCCGATGGCGTACACGTACATGTAGAAGGATGGGGAGGGGACGACTGAATACACGTAACTCATCTCGGTCAGTTCGCTTGTGTCGTCCAGGGTGAATGCTGGGCCGCGGTACTTTGCCAGAAGCCTGCGGGCCTCGCCGCTAAGGGCATCAACAGTAAGGGCTGCGCCACTTTCATAGAGCCCGTGCACGACCTTATCGAATTCGGCGTAGCGGGTGTGGTCGTGGAACATCCTTATAAGGCCGCTAACACGCATGTTCAGTAGGTACAGGCGCATTTCCCTGTCGTCGCCGAAGGTTTTAATCAGCTGCCGGAAAAGCATCTCCTCGTGGAAGGCGCTCGCCACCTCGGACTCCAAAATCGAGTAGGATTTTTGCCGGAAAGGGTTTGCGCGATCACTGTACCATGTGTGCATGGCGTGTCCGCTCTCGTGGGCGAGGACGTCGATATCCTCGATCCTGTCCTCGCCGTAGGGCGACATGATGAGGGGATCCCTTCCGTAGCTTTCAAGGATAAACTGGAAGGAACACTTGCCCTGGTTCAGGCAACGATCCACCCAGCGCCCAAGAAGCCCCTTGCGAAGGGTCGAGGCGTACTCGTCGCCCAAAGGCCGCAGCGCATCCGTAAGAAGGCCAACCGCCTCTTCCCAGCTTGTCTTGCGTTTCGCAGAGCCAGCCAGTGGAACGTCCATGTCATAGTCGCGCAGTTCGTCCAGGCCAAGCGCACGCTTGAGAAGGCCGTAGTAGCGGTGCACCGCGCCAAGGTTCTCGCCAAGCGTGGCGATAAGCCTGTCGTAAATTTCCCCGCTCACGTCGTCCTTGAACAGCGCCGCCGCCCGCGCCGAAGGGTAGCCTCGAACCCTGGCTCGGATTGCGGCGAGCTTGACCTTGCCTGCAATCAAGCTTGCCAGCGTGGTTTTGTGCGAATCCCAATACGCCTTCCCCTTCTCGTGTAGCCTGCGACGCGACGCGCGCTCGGGGCTTTCGCCTTTAAGCTCGCCCCCACCTTCCGGCGGATCCATGTCGCTCAAGTCCACGTTCATCAAGTCCACATGGATTAGCGCCGACTGTACCTCGGAAAGAGCGTTTGCGCCTTCCTCGTACAGCGCGGCAAGCCTTTCCCCCTCCTCGCTTAGGGTGTAAGGGCGCAGTCGAAGAATGCGGGCGATGTACACTCGATAATCGGCAAGGCGCGGATGTTCAAGGAATTTTGCAATGTCCGTATCCGGAATTGCCAGCATCTCCGGTTTGGCCCAAGCACAGGCGGCATCGCTTTTTGCCTTTGCCATATCGTACCTGTCATTCATGGCGCGCGCCTCGTCGGAGCGTTCGTCCTCGCTCCTGCGCGCATAGGCGTACCAATAAAGACGCTCGCCCAGGATGTCGTGGCCGCAGCTAAAGTCCATGTAGTCGGCAAGGCTTTCCGCCGACCGTGCAAGCGTCCCCTTGAAGGACGGTAACTTTTCTGCCATCTTCTCGTACTCGGCAAGCGTTTCGCCCCATGCTTTGTCGCTTGGGAACAGGCCGGAAAGATCCCATGTTTCTTCCAGCGCAATCTCGTGCCTTTCGGGAATGCGTTTCAAGTCCTCGCTCATCTTGCTTGCTCCTAATATTAATACCAACAAGGCAAAAAAGCCAGGCTGGATCATCAGTTTAGCGGCATGTAGGCATACGAAGCAAGCATAAAACCCCGGTAATTTCTAAGGCATGTACCTGGGAAGTTTCACCAAACCCTAACCCTCCCTTGCCGCCCCATTGACAAATTCCCAGATACCTTTTACCCTGGTTGTGAAGTATTTCACAGGTAGGGGTATGGTAGACATTTCCAGGCCGGCGCGGGAACGGCTTTTGCAGCTTATGCGTATCTTCGAAAAACACATCCGGGCGGGGAGCGGCGGGATGATAACCTCCGCGCAGGTGGAACATCTGACAGGCTGGTCCCGCGACACTATCCGTAAAGACATTTCCTTTCTGGGCAAAGCCCTGGGCGGCAACGACGGCGCTACGGTCGGCGGCAATGCCGGCTACGAGCCTGAAATGCTTGTGCCGCTTATAAGAAAGGCGCTGGATCTGAATCGCCGCCGCAAGTTCTGCATAGTCGGGCTGGGTCGGCTTGGTTCCGCGTACCTTGGCTTTACGCCGCCCGAGCTTGCCGAATTTGAACTTGCCGCCGGCTTTGACATCAACGTGAACCGTGTGGAAATACTTGCTTCCTCGGTGCCGCTGTACCCGGCGTATAAAATGGCCGAGGTGATAGGCCGTTTTGAAATCGAGATCGCCCTGCTGTGTATTCCCGCAGGGGCGGCTCAGAACATTGCGGAAAAATGCGTCGCGGCGGGGGTTAGGGGCATACTCAACTTCGCCCCGGTGGTTTTGCGCCTACCCCAGGAAGTAATGGTGCGTAACGTGTTCGTCGTTGACGAATTGCGGAATTTGTCGGTGAATATGGGGAATTTGTCCCAAGGCCTTGCAAAAGGTTAAGCAAAAAATTAGGAGAAGTAACATGAAGCGTGTTTACAATTTCTCTCCGGGACCTTCGACCCTGCCGGTCGCGGTTCTGGAAAGGGCGGCCGCCGAAATGTGCGACGCTAACGGTACCGGACAGTCGGTAATGGAGATGAGCCACAGGTCCAAGGACTACAAGCCCATCATCGAAAAGACGGAATCCCTGTTGAGGGAGCTGATGGGGATCCCTTCCAACTACAAGGTGCTGTTCCTGCAAGGTGGGGCCTCGCTACAATTTGTGATGGTCCCCCTCAACCTTGCCATGGCTTCGGGTGCCGAGGGTAAGAAGGCCGTTTACATCGACACGGGAATCTGGTCGGACAAGGCGATCAAGGAGGCGCAGAAGTTCACCGCCTTTGAGGTGGACGTGCGCGCAAGTTCCAAGGATCGCTCGTACTCCTACATTCCCGATGCGCCACCTGCCAGGCCCGACGATTCCTACTACCACATAACCTTGAACAACACCATCGTGGGAACGAAGTGGGCGGGCATCCCCGACACGGGGGACGTGCCCTTGGTTGCGGATGTTTCAAGCGGCATACTTTCCGAGCCGCTGGACGTTTCCAAGTTCGGCCTGCTCTACGCAGGCGCGCAGAAAAACCTGGGGCCTGCCGGGGTCACCATCGTCATTATCCGCGAGGATCTGATTGGCAAGGCTCGTCCATATACCCCTTCGATACTCCGCTACGATACTCTCGCCGCGGAAGGCTCCATGTACAACACGCCGCCCTGCTTCGCAATCTACATGGTGGGCCTTGTGCTTGAGTGGCTTAAAAACCTTGGCGGTGTCCCGGCGATTGCCAAACTGAACGTCGAAAAAGCCGGGCTGCTTTATGAATACCTCGATGGTTCTGAGCTGTTTGCCTCACCCGTCGAAAAGCCATTCCGCAGTCTTATGAACATTCCCTTCATCGCCAAGGTCGAGGATGCGGAAAAACGCGCGGAACTGGAAAGCCGTTTCGTAAAGGAAGCCGCCGCCGAGGGCCTTATAAACCTTGCCGGCCACAGGCTGGTCGGCGGCATGAGGGCCAGTATCTACAACGCCATGCCCATCGATGGTGTGCAGGCACTAATCAACTTCATGAAAAAATTCGAAGGAGGAGTGTAAATGTTTCGTATCAGAACCATGAACAAGATTTCACCGCTGGGGCTGGAGCTGTTCCCCAGGGACAAGTACGAGGTCGCCAGCGAGATCCCCAACCCGGATGCGATCCTGGTTCGCAGCGCGGATCTTCACAACATCGAGATTCCGGATTCCGTGCTGGCCATTGGCCGTGCGGGTGCGGGGGTCAACAATATCCCGATTTCCAAGTGCAGCGACAGGGGGATTGCCGTGTTCAATACCCCCGGGGGGAATGCCAATGCTGTTAAGGAACTTGCCATAGCCTCGTTCCTGCTTGCGTCCCGCAACATCGTTGGTGGGATAAACTGGGCCGTCTCGATCGCCGGCGAGGCCGACAAGGTCCCCGATCTGGTGGAAAAGGAGAAGGCCAAGTTCGACGGGCCGGAGCTTCGGGGCAAGACCCTCGGTGTGGTGGGGCTTGGTGCCATCGGCGTTATGGTGGCAAACGACGCCGTTGCGCTGGGCATGAACGTTGTCGGCTACGACCCCTTTATCTCGGTCGATGCCGCCTGGAGCCTTTCCAGGGCGGTTGCCCGCGCCGAATCCCTTGACAGCCTGCTGGCCAAGGCCGACTACCTAACCCTTCACGCGCCCCTTTCCGACAACACCAAGGGGCTTCTTAATGCCGAAAAGTTTAGCCTTATGAAGAAAGGCGCCCGTATCGTGAACCTTTCCCGTGGCGGGCTGGTCAACGATGCGGATATCATCCAGGCCTTGAATTCGGGAAAACTTTCCGCCTATGTGACTGATTTCCCCACAGCGGAACTGCTTGCCTGCAAGAACACGATCTGCGTTCCCCACCTGGGCGCATCCACGCCAGAGGCGGAGGACAACTGTGCGGCAATGGCGGTAAGGCAGCTTATGGACTTCCTGGAAAACGGCGGGGTTCTCAACTCGGTGAATTATCCCCGTTGCAGGCTGGAGCAGCGCGCGCCGTATCGCCTGCTGGTGTCGAACCGCAACATCCCCAACATGGTCGGGCAGATAACCACGATTCTTGCTGCCGCAAACATCAACATCGCCGACCTTATCAACCACCATGGGGGTGACTTCGCGTATAATATCATTGACACCGAACAGGCAATCCCCGGGAACGTTCTGGAGCAACTTAAACAGATTAACGGCGTTATCCGGTTTAGGTGCGTGGAGAAAAATAAATAGAAATCCTGCCGGCTTCCCCGGCGGCCTTTGCGCAGGCATCCCGCTTTGTGCTTGAGGCGGCTGGGGCGGCCTTCCAAAGAAGGCAATCCAAACAGCCCAAAACGATGGCTTAGGACGGCAGTAAGCTATGGGATGAACAATAAAGGAGGCGCATTATGACGCAACTAACGGAAGAAACAACCAACATTGAAGACGTGGGGGAGTTTACCTATTCCCTTTCCAACAAGCTTGCCGAAATAGGGGGTGCCGTTTACGCTAAAACAGGCATGAAAGTCGAGTTGGACGACAGGCAGTGGGAGGCAAACGATATGCTTGATCCCAGCGTAAAGGATATGATGAACAGGCAGGGCGTTGAATATTCCATGACAAGGTACTTCGATGACGGGCGCAGCTGCGTAACGGTCAACAAAAAGGCAGGGGACAAATGGTTTATCGTCGTGTTTAAGGAAATCAACAATTCGCTGTATGTCACCCACGGGAAAACGGCAGTCGAAAGCCTTTCCGAGGCCGTCAGGCTCAACCCGGAATCCGCTTTTGCATACTACAGTCGCTCGGTCGCCTACAGGCAACAAGGCCAGTACGAGAAGGCAATCGAGGATCTTTGCGAGGCAATAAAGCTTGAGCCTGCCAATGCCCGTTTCCACCGCAATCGTGGTTTTCTATATAACAAAGAGAAGGAGCCTGGCCTGGCAATTGCGGACTTTACCGAAGTCATAAAGCTTGACCCGACTTCCGCAAAAGCCTACCTCGATCGCGGATTCGCCTACCAAAGAAAAGGCACGATCGATAAGTTTATTGCGGCGTATAAAGAGGCCAATGGGCTTGAGGTGGTTTACGAGCTTCCCTGCGGCGGCCGCGGGGACGACTATGCCAAGAAAGACGCAAACGACCTTGCAATCGGAGACTTTACCGATGCCATAAGGCTTGACCCTAAACACGTCGTGGCCCATGCCGAGCGCGGGGATGCCTACATGGAGAAAGGCGAACATACCCTTGCAATTGCGGATTTCATCGCGGCCATTAAACTTGACCCTGAACTTGACGAAAGGATCAAGGAAAGGACGATTACATTTGAGAACATCATTTCGCTGGACGACCGCTCGACTCAGCGTATCATAAGGGAACTTGATAGCGAGGAGCTTTCCCTTGCCCTTATAGGCGCAAACATTGATGTACAGGAAAAATTTTTAATAAACATGAGCAGACGTGCAGGAACCATGCTTAAAGAAGAAATGGAATCCCTGGAAACCGACGGCAAGGCAAGCACGGAAGCCGTTTTGGAAGCAAGGAAAAAAATTGTCGCAATTTGGCTGCACTTGGAAAGCACCGGCATGATTTGGCGGTTTGACCCAGCCGCCGCCGCTGCTTACCATCGAGGGAATGAGCTTAAAGACAAATATGATCTTGCGATTGCGGAGTATACGGAGGCTATCAGGCTTGCCCCTGGTTTTACCAGTGCCTACAGTTGCCGCAGCAGAGCCTACGAGGGGAAAGGCGAATATGACTTGGCAATTGCGGATTGCACCGAGCTTATCAAACATAAAAGAGATTCCTGGTTTTGTTCGGACTACATTGCTCGTGGGGATCTTTATAAGACAAAGGGCGAATACGAGCTTGCAATTGCGGACTATACCGATGCCATAAGGCTTGATACAGAAGGTGTCTGGGGCTCCAAAACCTACCTAAGCCGTGGCTCGGCATACAGGCAATTGGGCGACAGGGAAAAGGCGATTCAAGATCTGGAGAAAGCACTCGAAATTGATCCCGACAACGATTTCGCCAAAAACGAGTTGGCAGAAATCAATGCCGGGTGAGATGTCCGAACCTACATAGCCCTACGGTATTGGCATTTGTATTCCACCCGCCAAAGGTAAAACCGCTTTTTGAAAGGCCATCGCCGTTAGGAAGCGTAATACCGGAACCAAGGTTTACCGTTTGCGCCGGCGGCGTATTCCCGCTACCGCCGTTGGCATCGAAGGTAAGGGCAAAGCCCGATACCCATCTTGCATACAAGGTTATGTTCCCCAGCGATACGAAGGTGGAACCGGCCTCGTGGTTTGCCCCGGTGCCGTCCGGCCTGGCGTTCCAGCCGGCAAAGGTCTGCCCGGTTTTTACAAGCCCGGCGCCGCTTGGCAGCGTCAGGCTCTGACCCTGGTTTGCCGTCAGTTCCGGCACGGTTCCGACGGCACCATTGGCGTTGAACCTAACGACAAAAGTCCCCACCGGCACCCAGCTTGCGAACATGGTCGTGTTTTCGCTAGGCGTAAACGTGGCACCTACGCTAAAATCTGTCCCAGTGCCGTCGATGCTGGTGTTCCACCCGGCAAAATTGAATCCGGTTCTTGAAAACCCACTACTGCCGGGAAGCGTAATGCTTGAACCCGCCTCCACCGTCCGCGAATCCGGCGCAACCCCGCTCCCATCGGTAATAATATTGAAACTAACCGTAAACCTGGGCAAGGACGGCAAAACTGCGCTGTTCCAAAGCAAAAACCGATGACTGTTCCGCATCTTTCCACTCCTTTACCAGTTTGCCGATCGGTTCACACGAAGCGATATGTAAAGCCAAGCGAAATTTTCTGCATTGGCTTCGGCCCGCAGCATGTACGAAATATCAGGGCAAAGTGGGCAAATCTGAATTTCTCTTCGTATGATACCCGCTGTAGGCGTAGAAGTCAATGCGCATGGCGATAGATTTCGTATACTGCTTAGACAGGATGCCATCGCCATCTTCATAAGGGCTTAAAGTTTTGTTGACAACAAGCGGGTGTTTGCGACCGAAGCCAAGATCATTGGCGGAAGGGCCAAGCTCAAACTGCCGCGCAGTCCATGTTGACTGTTTTCGGAGATGCTGTATAATGGCGCAGGTAGTCATGGATAAAAGTCACAAAAAGGACAAGCCTATCGCGGCGGGGCGTAAAATACAGCCGCAGGCCAAAAAGGCAAATTCGTTTGTGTTTTCTTTCCTTAGGATTTTCTTCATACCCGCCCTTTTCCTGCTGTACCGCTTCCGGTTCGACAGGAAAAGCTCGAAAGGCATCAAGCGTCCCTGCCTTATCCTTGCCAACCACCAGACAGGCTTTGATCAGTTCGCCCTTAGCATGGGCTTTAAGTTCGGGATAAACTATGTCGCCACGGACACCATATTTAGACATGGCCTGTTAAGTAAAATTATGGTCGCCCTGGTTAGGCCAATACCCTTTTCCAAGGGAAGTTCGGATCTAATCGCCCTTAAAAGCATGATGTCGGTCATAAAAAGCGGCGGCTGCGTGGGAATGTTCCCATCCGGCAACCGGAGTTTTTACGGCAACGAATGCAAAATCGTTCCGGGGATAGGCAAGCTTGCGAAAAAATTCAACGTGCCGCTTGTGCTTGTGCAAATACGCGGCGGGTTCAACACGCTGGCACGCTGGAAGGCAAAGCCCAACAGGGGGAAAGTGACCGCGCTTGTTTCAAGGCTTGTCCAGCCCGAAGAACTGGCGGCAATGACCGGCGCCGAGGTCGATGAGCTTATACAAGGGGAGCTTGGCTTTGACGAATTCGCATGGAACAGAACCGCGCAAGTCACTTTCCGTGGTCGGCGCAAGGCGGAATACCTTGAAAGCGTTTTGTTTTTCTGCCCCGACTGCAAAAGCATGAACGAGAAGGGGGAGGGGGGGCTGCGTTCAGGGGGCAACGAATTTTTCTGCCTGGACTGCGGCGCAAGGGTAAGGATAAACGGGACGGGGTTTTTCGAAAAGATTCACGCTGCGGAAAAAATCCCCGAAACGATTCTTGAGTGGGGTCGTGTGCAGCTCGACCACATAAAAGGCTTTGACTTTTCAGGCTTTACCGACAGGCCCGTGTTCTTCGACGATAAGGCTGTTTTTTCCAGGGCCGAACGTGCCAAGAAGGAATATTTTTTGGGGGAAGGCCAGATTGCGCTTTACGCCGACAGGCTTAGCATCTGCGGGCATGATTTCCCCATTGCCGAAATAACGACGGCGATCCAGGGTGTTCGCAAAATGACGGTTTACAGAAAGGACGAAGTGTACGCCATCCTGGCCCCCTACAAGACAAATCTTATGAAATATATGATATGCGGCTACCACTTGCGGAACAAGGCACTGGGCCTACAGGAGGAATATTATGGGTACTAACGGGATATGGAATTTCATTAACCTTGACAACGAAAATCTGTCATTCAATATCATTACGGTTTGCACGGTCTGTGCGCTTATGTTGATAGCCAACGTCATGCGTCGTAAAATACCGATATTTAGGCGTTCGCTTATGCCCACCGCCGTTATCGCCGGCTTGCTTGGCCTGGTCGCCAAGGAAGTTGTTATTGCGATTACCGGTGTCTCTATTTTCAGCTACCCAGCCTTGGGCGGCCTTATCTATCACTTGTTGCCGGTGGCTTTTATCGCACTCTGCCTTCGTGACCGTGACAACTACACCACGGAATTCGACAAGGGCAAGGAGGCCCAGGAACACGTGACGGCGGCGAGATCTGGGGCCGTGATTATAAGCACTTATCTTTTGCAGGGAATGATCGGTATTGTCGTGACGGTCTTTTTTGCCCTTACGTTTATGCCCGAACTTAACGAGGCCACCGGCATAATGCTGGCGCTTGGTTTCGGGCAGGGGCCGCAGCAGGCAAATGCGACGGGCTTTATTTGGGATGCGGCAGGGCACATGGACTACTGGGGGCCTGGCAGTGCCAGGAATTTCGGGCTAACCATTGCCGGGCTTGGGTTCCTTTGGGCATCGATTCCGGGGATTATTCTTATCAACGCCATTGCGAAGAAAAGGGGTATAAAGATTAAAAGGAACGAGTTCCAGAAAAGTGGCGAGCTTTCCAGCTACAAAATCGAAGGCCCGGACGAAGTTCCACTTTCGGAATCCATCGACAAATTTTCGTTGCAGGTGTGCATGGTCGGCGGTGTCTACCTTCTTACCATAGGGCTTATTATCGGGATTGAAATAGGCTTCCGTGCCTCTGGGGTTCCTTTCCTTATCGATCTTATTCCCACGATTTGGGGTTTTGCGTTTATGCTTGCAGCACTTGTCGCGCTTTGCGTCAGGCTGATCTTGCGCCGCCTTGTTAAGTCGGGGATCATGCACCGCAAGTACCCCAACAGCTACATGATGAACCGCATAAGCGGTGCCTCCTTCGACATTGCGATTGTTGCTGCCCTTTGCGCGATTTCCATCGGCGCATTGGGAACACTTTGGATTCCGGTGCTGGTTATGACCACGATTGGTGGCTTGGCCTGTATGCTTTACCTACGGCATTTGTGCAATTATGTTTACAAGGATTACAAGGACGAAGGCTTCCTGGCAATGTACGGAATGCTTACCGGCACCATCGTCAACGGCATGATACTGCTACGCGAAATTGACAGTGACTTTAAAACCCCCGCCGGCGACGACCTGGTTTTGGGCTCGTCTGCGGCGATTGTCTTGGGGATACCCCTGCTTCTGCTTATCGCCCAGGCACCAAGACCGGGGAACTTGTGGTGGGTGACCCTCGTGATTGTGCTATATTTTTTGGTACTAACCGCCTTCCAGTTGAAGGATTTGTTGCTAAAAAAAAGGAGAAAATCGCAAAGGGACTAATGCACAAGGCATGTTTGCACACGGTTTTTCGATAATTTTGTCGGCCAGACGGACCAGGGTTAATATCCCGCCCGATTTTCCTCTTTGCCTACTTAGGCCTATCCTTTAAACCCTGCATGCAATTACCAATCCCCTCTTTCAGCAATGCCGCAGGCGCATCGTTTGCAAATTCCGCCGCAAGGCCACCACGGTACATCACTATAATGCGGTTGGCAAGGGCAAGTATCTCGTCGAGATTGGTCGAAATAAGAACAATTGCCGCTCCCTTTTCCCGCAAGCCCGAGATTTCGTCCCAGACAAAAGCACTTGCGGCAATATCCAAACCCCAGGTAGGTTCGGAAAAAACAAAATAATCCCTGAACTGGTCTATCTCACGGGCAAGGATAAGCTTTTGTAGATTCCCCCCGGAAAGGGTGGCGGCGCCTGCGTCGGCACCTACGGCGGCGGAATTTGCTTTTCCAAGGCCTGCAATCTTGTAACGGTCAACAAGCCCTGCGGTAAATTTCTTAATGGCTTTGCTGGCAAAAAATCCCATGCGTGTAAATTCCTGCCGACGGTCGATAATCATGTTCTCCTCAACCGTGGCACTCATTGCGCTTCCAACCCGAAGGCGATCGGCAGGCACGTATGCAAGCCCTTGTTTGCGAAGGCGGCGAATGTTAAGGCGGGAAATGTCCTTCCCGTTATGCGTCACCTTGCCTGTCGATGGATGGAGGAAGCCCCCGAGTACCGCCTCCACCACACCAAGCCCGTTTCCGCCAACCCCGGCAAAGCCGGCTATCTCGCCAGGCCGCACCGAAAACGAAACCTTGTCCAAAAGCGGCTGTTTTTGCCCTCGCCGCAATACCGTTACATTGTCAAAAGCAATAACAGGTTCACCAATAGTAGCCGAACTGCCGTTTGCGGTTTTGTCGGTCAGGAATCGGTTTGTTCGAGGAGTGTTCGTGGGAACAGTGTCGCCGCCAAGCATCATCCTGGAAATCTCGTATTCATCCGTGTTTTTGGTGTCGCAAATTCCCACAAGCTCACCCTGCCTAAGCACGGCGACCCTGTCCGAAATGTGCTTTATTTCTTTCAACTTGTGGGTAATCAGAAACAGCGACTTGCCGTCCATGGCCAATGCTTTAAGCGTTTTGAAAAGCGCGTCAACTTCCTGTTCGGCAAGCACCGCGCTTGGCTCGTCCAGAATAATGATGTCAGCATTTCTATAAAGAAGGCGGCAGATTTCGACCTGTTGCATTTCACCGACGCTAAGAGTCCGCACGAGCCTGTCCGGGGCGATTGAAAAATGATGGGCATCGATTATTCTGGCGGCATCGGCCATGGCTTTTGCGCCGTCAAAAAATATTCCCCATTTACGCGGTTCCATGCCCATGACAATATTTTCTGCAACAGTGTATTCGGGGAAGAGCATAAAGTGCTGGTGAACCATGCCGAGTCCCAGGTTCTGGGCAACATACGGCGAATCAATGGTAACGGCATTACCGTTAATGAAAATTTCCCCAGCACTTGGCGTTTCCAATCCGCTGAGTATTTTCATTAAAGTAGTTTTGCCGGCACCGTTCTCGCCGGCAATGCAGAGGATTTCCCCCCTGCGAATGCCAAGGCTTATGTTGCTGTTGGCCTGTCTTGTACTACCGGAATATGTCTTGCTAATGCCGCATAGTTCAACGGCATAATTGTTCCCCATCGAAAAACACTTTACAGTGGCGGAACGGTAAACTCAATGCGACCAGCACGAAAGTCATCCATAAAGGCGGCAAGCCTTTCCTGTATGTCGGCGGGAACGTGGTTTCTAAAACCCGGGTCGTCGAATATAAAATCGATGTAGCCTTCCCGCACCCCTATCGTTCTTGCGGTTCCGAACTGTATATTGCCTTCAAGGAAGTTTGCGAGAATTTCCTTGGTAAGTTCCCTTTGCCTAATGATACCGCTGCCTACGACAAGGCCAGGCGCCTGGTGGTATTCGTTTGTGTTAAAAAATACGGCATAGGCACCCCTGTCCCTTATGGCGTGTATAAGCCCCTGCGTTGCACCGCCGGCAATCGATGTAAAAACATCCACCCCGGCGTTGATCATTCCCATGGCAAGTTCCGAGGCCGCGCCCGCATCAAACCAGTTGCCGATAAGCCTAAAATCCAGTTCCATTTCTGGATCCACACGACGTGCCCCTTCGATAAAGCCTGGAACCATGTGCCTTGAAAGCAGGGGGAATTCCTGGGCGGCGATAAAGCCAATGCGCCTTGCGGAGTTGCTGTGGGGCATATCGCTGGTGGAAACAAGCCCGGCCAGGTACCCCAGAAACAAGGCCTGTTCAAATTGGTTGAACAGGTATGTCATTATCTGTGGGTTCCCACTGTAGTAGGCATCGGTAATGACAAATTTCTGCGATGGAAAAACCCGAGCCACACTGGCGACTATCTCCGGCAGTGCCGGGTTGGAACTAAGCACCAGATCGAATTCGCCGCCTGCCACCATGCCCATCAACTGCTCTTCCCACATGGCCTGGTTGAAACCCGCCTCGTAAACCCTTATCTCTATGCCGCCATGCGTACTGGCAAATTCCATTGCACCTTCCACCATCATCTCGTAAGTCGGGCTTCCCGCCACCATGCCTGGGATGAAGATTAGTACGGAGACCGTACCCCTGTCTGCTACAGGGGCTCTGTGCCTTCTGCAAGCTGGTAACAGTAAAAGAAGAAGAATGCAGACCGTTAAAAAAAGTACTGCTTTGTTTGTGCTCGTCCACCAAAACCGCCAGCTTTGCACGGCTGTAACCTTTGTTTTCATAATTATGTATGGTAAGGGAAAAATTGGTGAATTACAAGTATGGTGCGTGGGCGTATCGCAACGTCATGCCTTGCCTGTTACTTTACAACATCCCCACAAATTGCTAAAATGCATTCACTTATGAAGGAAATATCTCTTACTGGAATCAAACCCACTGGCGAGTTGCACATCGGCAATTACTTTGGCGCGATAAAGCCCGCATTGGAGCTTGCCGAAAGGTACGACGCACGTTATTTTATCGCCGACTACCACGGCCTTAACACCATGAAGGATCCTGCGGAACTGCACTCAACGACAAGGCATGTTGCGGCTGGCTGGCTCGCCGCCGGGCTGGATCCAGAAAAGGTTATTTTTTACCGCCAAAGTTCCGTCCCAGAAATATTCGAGCTTACCGTAATGCTCACGGCCTTTACCTCCAAGGGGCTTATGAACCGTGCCCATGCCTACAAGGATGCTGTGCAGAAAAACAACGATAAGGGCGACGATCCGGATTCCGGGGTTAACATGGGGCTGTTTACTTACCCCGTGCTGATGGCCGCCGACATCATTGCCTTTGATTCGGACGTGGTGCCGGTCGGCAAGGATCAGGTGCAGCATATAGAGATGGCCCAGGATATCGCCCAATCGGTGAACGCCAACTACGGCAAGCCGGTGCTTAAGGTGCCGCGCCCCGGGGTTCAGAAGGATAACGCTGTCGTCCCGGGTTTTGACGGCCGCAAAATGAGCAAGAGCTACGGCAATACGATTCCCCTGTTTGTCCCGGAGAAGACCCTGCGGAAAACAATCATGCGGATAGTTACCAATTCCCAGGCGGTCGAGGAACCCAAGGATCCCGACTCAAGCCAGATTTTCCTGTTGTACAAGCTTTTCACCACCGACGAGGAACAGGCAACGCTTGCCTCCCGTTACCGTGCCGGGGGCATGGGCTGGGGCGAGGCCAAGGAAGAACTGTTCCGTGTGGTAAACCGCACACTTACCCCAATGAGGGAACGCTACGACGCAATCATGGCGGACATTCCCCAGTTGGACAAAATCCTTGATCATGGTGCGGAAAAGGCCCGTCCCATTGCCGCCGCCACGGTAAGGCGTTTCAGGAAGGCGGCGGGTATAGATTGACGGCAAAGCATTTCAGGAAATAAGCCTGACTTCCAGATCAAATCCCCTGCGGGCAATGACCTTGCAGGGCAGTACGTCCCCAGCTTTTTCCGTGCCGGGCATTGCCCCTGCGATTACTGCGGCACCGTCAACTTCCGGCGCATGGCAGTAAAGCCGCCCAAGCCATAGATCCTCGTGTTCGGCATTGTCGGCATCACCGTCAAACCTTTCTTCAAGGAGCACGTCCAGGCTTTGGTTCACGAAACGATCCATGTTTTCCTCGGTGATCCGCATCTGCCTCTCCTCGACTTCCTGCTTTCGTGCAAGTGCCGTTTTTTTGGGAACTCGCCTGGGCATGGCGTAGGCGGCGGTGCCTTCCTCACGGGAATAGGAAAAACAGCCGAGCCAGTCGGGGCGCAGCTTTTCCTGGAACCCCAAAAGCGAGGCAAAGTCGGCATCCGTTTCGCCTGGAAAGCCGACAAGGAAAGTCGTGCGGATCACGGAACGGGGAAGGCGGCTTCGGATGGTTTCCACCAGGGCTAGGTAGGCTTCGGCATTCCCGTGTCGGTTCATTGCCGAAAGGATACCCTGCGACGCATGTTGGAAGGGAATGTCAAAGTATGGAA
>Ga0209755_10001186_pt1 | contig 42396 bp, 23 predicted proteins | sample TergutCo191P1_FD_187301 | JGI IMG/M metagenome (GOLD analysis project Ga0209755, IMG submission 187301) | Cornitermes sp. P1 segment gut microbial communities from Petit-Saut dam, French Guiana - Co191P1 (SPAdes) (version 2) | ecosystem: Host-associated > Arthropoda: Insects > Digestive system... | reverse complement strand
TGTGGTCGCCCGATTGTATGGAAACTTGTAGGGGCGTTCACCGAACGCCCGATATATGGTGAACTCGTAGGGGAACGCCCTCGTTCGCCCGTGTATCGGTTATAGTAGTGGCATGGGTGGGCGAACGAGGCGTTCGCCTCTACGGAATCGGAATAATGTGGAGTTATATCGGGCGACAGGGTGTCGCCCCTACAAATTCCCATGCAATCTAGCATTGTCGATATTACAAATTACAACCCAGCATCACGGGCGTTCGGGGATAAGCCCCTACGAGGTTCGTACACATTCAAATAAACCAACCTAGCCATGGGCGGTCAGGGACGCCCGCCCCTACGGATAATGTGGGGTTATATCGGGCGACCGAGGGCGATCGCCCCTACGAATTTCCATGCAATCCAGCATTGCCGATATTGCAAATTACAACCCAGCATCACGGGCGTTCGGTGAACGCCCCTACGGGGTTTGTATACAATCCATCATTACGAATGGCAAGAAATTACATATAGCCTAGCAACATGGGCGGTCGGGGACTTTTTGCCCCTACGGATTCATCATTCCCAATTTGCATACAAGTTCATAAAATGCAATCACCCCAAAGCCCACAAAACATAAAAAGCAAGCTAATTAGGGTGCATAGCTTGCTTTTTTGTGACATAAAGTCAAATTAAATTATCAACCGAGCAAATTTTTTTGCTTGCAAGGGAAAATTTGCGACAGCGTCAAAGGTTTAAAACCCCGCCCCTTGGGGCGGAACATCGCCGAAGGCGATGGAATCCAGGGCTCCGCCCTGGGGTTTTAATACCCTTTATTTAATGATTTTAGCAACTACACCAGAGCCAACTGTTCTGCCGCCTTCACGGATAGCAAATCTTAGTCCTTGTTCTGCTGCGATAGGGTTGATAAGTTTAACAGTGATAGATACATTGTCGCCAGGCATAACCATTTCAACGCCTTTTGGCAATTCAATAGTTCCCGTAACATCCGTTGTTCTAAAATAGAATTGAGGTCTATAGCCATTGAAGAAAGGAGTGTGTCTTCCGCCCTCGTCTTTTTTCAATACATAAATCTCTGCAGTGAATTCAGAGTGAGGAGTGATTGATTTAGGAGCCGCAATAACTTGCCCTCTTTGAACATCGTTTCTGTCCACACCTCTTAAAAGGATGCCTGCATTGTCACCTGCTTGTGCAGAGTCTAATAGCTTTCTAAACATTTCTACACCAGTAACAACCGATGTTTTTGTTGCAGTGATACCAACGATTTCAACTGGATCTTGAACTTTGATTTGTCCTCTTTCAACTCTTCCAGTAACAACCGTTCCACGACCAGTGATAGTGAAAACATCTTCAACTGGCATCAAGAAAGGCTTGTCAATTGCACGCTCAGGTTGAGGGATGTATGCATCAATTGCCGCCATCAATTCAAAGATAGGCTTGCACTCAGGGCCATCAACATTGTTTGCAGTTGCAGCATCTAGTGCAGCTTTAGCAGAACCTTTGATGATAGGAGTGTCATCACCAGGGAAATCATAAGCAGACAACAAGTCTCTGATTTCCATTTCTACTAGTTCTAATAATTCTGGATCATCAACAAGGTCAACTTTGTTCATAAATACAACGATTTTAGGAACGCCAACCTGTCTAGCAAGAAGAATATGTTCTCTAGTTTGAGGCATAGGGCCGTCAGTTGAAGCAACTACTAATATAGCGCCGTCCATTTGTGCTGCACCCGTGATCATGTTTTTAACATAGTCTGCGTGTCCTGGGCAGTCTACATGGGCATAGTGACGGTTTTCAGTTTGATACTCAACATGGGCCGTATTGATTGTGATACCCCTAGCTTTTTCTTCTGGAGCTTTGTCAATATCCTCATATTTCATTTTGTCTGACCAACCCTTAGCAGCAAGAGTCATAGTGATAGATGCTGTAAGTGTAGTTTTTCCATGGTCAACGTGGCCGATTGTACCTACATTGACATGGGGTTTAGAGCGGTCGAATTTAGCTTTAGCCATTTTTAATTTCCTCCGAAATTGTGTTTTTTAGCAAACACTTTTTTAATATAGTAATGTTTGCCTTAATTAAGTGAGGAGTTTATAAAGATTTCCCCTCGTCTGTAGTTTTTTTAAGGTGCAAAAAATACACCTCTCGGCAACATACCAAAATATTATACAAGCAATTAAAATTTTTTTCAAGCGTTTTTAGGTGGTTTTTGCAAAAAATTTTGGTATTTTTTCTTTGATGAAAGTGATTGTTGCCTAAATATAAAGTCATAAAAACCTTAATCATCAACTCTACCAAGCAAATAATCAACCGTCACATCAAAATAATCAGCAATTTTTATTAGAAGTTCGGCATTTATTGTTCGCTCACCTCGTTCCCACCTTCCAATTGCGGCATCACTAATTTCTAATGCTTTTGCCATTGCCAATTTAGACATGCCTTTATCTTGCCTTAATTCTTTAAGTCTTTCTCCAAAAATTTTCATAATCATAACACATTATACTGCCAATTGGCTGAAAAATACTTGACTTTGCCAATTGGCTGAATGTATAATATGTCTATGATAAATTGTGAATTTAACTTATGTATCTACAACAAAGACAATAAATGCATCTTTCAAAAGATTAATATTAATAGTTTAGGCATATGTGACAACTGCATGTTGCCAAACATCGACAAAGAAATTGTTGAAAAAAGCAAAATTGAATTATTAAAAGAATTTGATAAAAAAAGGGGCTAAAACCCCAGCTGGACTCTCTCTTGGGGTTGTTTTATAGCTTGTGATTTAATACTGCCTTTTAAGCCCAGGTTTGTCTGCTCTATATTTTGCACCGCCTTTTTTGTGTGCGATTATAAACCCTTGCTTTAAGTGTTACATTATGAGTTTTTAAAACTATATAATACTGCACTAGAAGACATAGGCAATAATAAAAATGTTACATACTGGTCAAACACTCTTGCAAAATATTCGCCCACTTTTTTTGGACAATGCGACAATGCAATAAAAATGTCTAAAAAATATGTATATACTTGGTTGCAAAGGGGAATGCTAGCTAAGAAAAAGGACTCTGAAATAAATGATACTGTAGAATATTTGGCAGATTATGATCGTCACTTGCAACACAACACAAGATTGCATAAAAATGAATTAGACAACAACACCTGCTTAAATATAACGGCATTAGAAAAAGACAATGACCTGCAAGACGATATCCTGTCTACTTATCATTGCTTAGTAATTTTAGCCGAAATGAATGTCTATAATAAGGTGATATTGAATGCTAAAAACAAAAGCTTTATTGTTGGTTAATTAAAAATATGTTCAAGCACTAGATTTTTAAATTCAACATATACTATAAAATAATTGTGAGGCAAATATTATGAATAAAACAACCATAGAAAAAACGCAAAATGATTTAATCAAAGAAATAGCCAGCTTATATGATATTCTTAAAATAGATGGGAAAGATTTTATTGAAGACAATAAGGTTGGTGCACTGTATGAAGAGCAAATGAGGGCAATTTATAGAGATTTTCATAATGCCACTTTTGGAAATTATATGATCCAAAAAGATAGTTAATTAAAATCGCATACTAAAACCCTCTTTAATAAAAAAGAGGGTTTTTCTTTTGCATTGAAGTGACTTTACTCTATTTAAAAATTCCCTTTTAAGCCAGGCTTATCTGCTCTATATTTTGCACCGCCTTTTTTGTGTGCTATTATAAACCCTTGCTTTTTTAATACCTTTATTATTTTTTCGCCGTGTTCTTTTCCGCCCACCTCAAGTGTCACATTAAGCTTTGTCTCATTAAGCCCTAGATATTTTGATGTCCTTTCATAATGCATAGACAATATGTTTGCAGATGCATCAATCAAATGTTTAGTAAACCTGTTCATCGCATCTGCCCTGTTTGACAGCACCACAGAAAATTCCATTATCCTGTCCCGTTTAACCAAACCCCGTTCAATAATCTTATGCATAAAGCTTACATCAATGTTTCCGCCCGTCAACACACACACCACGGTTTTTCCCTCACAATCAATTTTCCCCTCCAGCACAGCCGCCAAGCTAGACGCCCCAGACGGCTCTACTGCTAATTTACTCCTCTCTAATAGCAGCAATATCGCCGCCGCCAATTCATCATCAGTCACCGTCACCATACTGTCCACATACTTATGTATCAGCTCTAAAGGAATCTCCCCGGGGTGTTTGATAGCAATACCGTCTGCAATAGTTGCAATGCTGTCTAATACAACATGCTTGCCGCTTTCAAACGACCTAACAATAGCCGCTGCATTTTGTGCCTGCACTCCTATGATTTGTATAGACGGCTTGATGTGCTTTGCTGCCATAGCTAGCCCAGCAATCAAACCGCCGCCGCCTGCCGGTACTACAATAATATCCGTTTTTGGCAATTGTTCTAAAATCTCTATGGCAATAGTCCCTTGCCCTGACACAATGTCAATGTCATTAAAAGCATGAATAAACTCAAAGCCTTTTTCCTTTGCTAGCTTGCGTGCATGATTGTACGCATCGTCATAAAAATCGCCCTCTAGCACTACCTTAGCACCATAGCCCTTTGTTGCATCAATCTTGGCGATGGGGGCATTTTTGGGCATGACGATAGTGCAGGGAATATTTTTTGCGTGGGCGGCAAGGGCTACGCCTTGTGCATGGTTGCCAGCACTTGCGGCGATTACGCCCTTTATGGGGACGCCGCTGTCTGCCATTTTGGCGATTTTATTAAAAGCGCCTCTTATTTTAAAAGAGCCCGTGCGTTGAGTGTTTTCTGTTTTTAGATAGATGTTGCCGCTGCTCATGTTAGAAAAGGTAGAAGAATATACAAGCTGTGTGTTTGTTGCTATGCCGCCCAGTCTTTTGTGGGCATCTAAAATTTGATTATAATCCATGTATAGAGTATAGCACGGCGGGTGCGGCTGTGTCAAATCTTTTTAATAATGATAAATGACTGAAAGACGAAGTATTAAATAAAGCAAAGATTTCTCCTTTCAGTCGAAATGACGCTTTAGTTTAATTGGTTCTTACTATTAGAGGATTCCCAATTCAAAATTATGTCATTTCGACCAACGGGAGAAATCTTTGCTTTAATAATTAATTTCTGCCATAAAAGGTTTGACTAGGCGGCATTGTGTGTGTTATAATGACTGCAATATTTTTAAGGAGTCAATTTAACATGATAAGAGACCAGATAGGGCAACAGCATAAGTGGGCACTAGAGCATATTTTTATTTCGGATGAGGCATGGGAGACAGAGTTTGCTAGTGTCAAAATAGAATGCAAAAGCATTGCTGGATTTAAAGGCAAGCTAGATGCTAAGTCACAGCTTTTAGAGGCATTTAGATTTTGCGATAAAATGGGTAAGTCCATCATCAAGCTGTATGCATACGCACACATGAAAAAAGACCAAGACTCATCAGTGGACACTTATGTATCTATGATGGATAGGATTACTTCGCTTTATGCCGGCTTTAGTGCAGAAAGCTCTTTTATTAATTCAGAGCTAGCAGCTTTGGATGAATCATACTTAAACGCTGTGATTAATGATGCTAATTTTAGTGATTATGATTATGATTTAAAAGAAATTTTGCGTACAAAAAAGCACATTTTATCAGAAAAAGAAGAAAAGATTTTATCACAAGCAAGTGTCGCTTTGCGTGGAACCAGCAACGCATTTGGAATGCTTAATAATGTAGACTTGCCGCTTCCTGTATTAAAAATTGGCGACGAAAAAGAAAAGCTTACATTTGGAAAATATAGCTATTATTTGACTACAGGCGACCAGCCAACCAGAAAATTGGTGTTTGAGGGGCTGTATGGTGCTTATAAATCGCTTATTAATACCTTTGCATCTTTGTATGGCGGCTCTGTTAAGACAGACAATTTTTATGCAATAGCAAGAGGCTTTGATAGTGCATTAGAGGGGGCATTGCATGGAGAAAATATCCCTAAGGATGTATACAACAATTTATTGAAAGCGGTCAAAAAAGCACTTCCTGTTATGCATGATTATATGTCGCTTAGAAAAAAAGCACTAGGGGTGCAAAACTTATGGATGTATGATATGCTTGTTCCTATAGTTGAAGGAATGACTATGGAGCTTGAGTATGACGATGCTTATGAATTATGCAAAAAGGGACTAGCTCCGCTAGGGTCAGAATATCAGGATTTATTGAAAAAAGCACAAGATGATAGGTGGATTGATGTGTATGAGACACCGGGCAAAAGAAGCGGAGCATATGCGTTTGGGGTATATGGAGTGCATCCTTATATAATGCTAAATTATTCTAAAACGCTTAATGATGTGTTTACTTTATCTCATGAGCTAGGGCACGCTATGCACAGCTATTATTCAGCACAAACGCAGCCCTTTGCAAAAGAAAATTATAAAATATTTGTTGCCGAGGTGGCGTCTACTGTTAATGAAGTATTATTATTAAAGCACATGATTAAAGAGGCAAAAAACAAGACAGAAAAGGCTTATTTATTAAATTATTATCTTGATATGTTTAGAGCGACATTGTTTAGACAAAGCATGTTTGCAGAGTTTGAGATGATGACACATGATATGGATAGGGCGGGCGAGCCTTTGACAGTGGGCAATTTGTGTGATACTTATCTAAAGTTAAACAAAAAGTATTATGGATCGGCGGTAAGACATAATGAAGAGATTAAGTATGAGTGGGCAAGGATTCCACATTTTTATACCTCTTTTTATGTGTATAAATATGCAACGGGCATAACTGCAGCGGTTAATATTGCTAAAAGAATTTTAGAAGAGCCAGAATATGTAGATGTCTATAAGGATAAGTTTTTAAAGGCGGGCGGACATAAACCTGCGTATGAGATTTTAAAGGATGCTGGCATAGATTTGGGCAAGACGGATAGCTATGAGGTTGCCATGGATGAGTTTGCAAATACGCTTGAAGAATTGAAGAAACTATTATAACAATGCACAATGCACAGTTCACAATGCACATTAACAATGCACAATTCATAATGCACAATGCACAATTAAGGATGGGTGCGATAGGGTAGGGAGTGTAATTACATTAATATGATACTAACATAGTTGTAGTTTTTATATTTTGTAATTGTAATAACTACTCTACCAAAAGCCCTACATTAATTGTGCATTATGCATTATGAATTGTGCATTGATAAAAAGGATTTCATGATAGATACTCACGCACATTTAGATGATGAACGGCTTGATAAGCACAAAATTATTTCTAGCATGAAAAATGACGGGTTAGAAGCAATAATTTGTGCTAGCTTTGATCTTGATTCGTCAAAAAAATCTGTCTATACAGCGGCAAATTATGACAATGTTTATGCGGCGGTAGGGATTCATCCCAATCATGCACATGAGGCGGCAGACAGTGACTTTGAAGAACTGATTAAACTAGCGGCTGACAAAAAAGTGGTGGCAATAGGTGAAATGGGGCTGGATTATTTTCATAAATTTTGCGACAAAGACACACAAAAAAATGTATTGAATAAACAGCTTGATATTTTGTCACAAACAAATCTGCCTGCAGTTTTTCATCTAAGGGATGCTTATTTAGACATGCAAGAGATTGTGCTGCAAAATAAGCACAAAATAAAAAACGGGGCTGTCATGCATTGTTTTAGCGGCAGCATAGAGACGGCAAAATTTTATACAAACCTAGGGTATTATATTTCTTTTGGCGGGGCGATTACTTTTAAAAATTCTAGGGCGGATGAGGTGATTAAAAGCGTGCCACTTGACAAAATTTTGGTGGAAACAGATTGTCCTTATTTGTCGCCAGAGCCGTTTAGGGGCAAGGTAAATGAGCCTAAAAATGTGCGGTATGTTTTGCAAAAAATAGCCAGCATATTGGATATGGATTTTGAAAGATTGCAAGAGATTAGTATAAAAAACGCAAAAAAAGCATTCAGGATTTAAATGCTTGGGGTCGGTATGATTTTTTAATACTTCATTAATTCTGAATTTTGAATTCTACATTCATAATTAAAAATGAGCAACATCTATACCTATAAAATCGGCGACAGCCTTTATATCAATCTTACAAACAAGTGCAGTGCTGCTTGCACCTTTTGCGTTCGCAACAACGGGGACATTTTTGGACACAAGCTTTGGCTGGATATAGAGCCGTCTATAGATCAAATAATAAAAGAAATCAAAATACATGCCAAATTATCTAGCATAAAAGAGATTGTTTTTTGTGGATTTGGAGAGCCTACTTATCGCATAGACAGCATACTAAAAATTGCGGCATTTATCAAAACGCTTGATATTCCCACAAGGCTGGATACAAACGGGCACGGAAACTTGATTAATTCTAGGGACATTGTGCCTGATTTGGCGGGGGCGATTGATGCTGTATCGGTGTCACTTAATGCACCAAACAAGGATAGGTATAATGAATTAGTAAAAACAATTTTTGAAAATGGATATGAAAAAATGTTGCAATTTATTAAAGCGTGCGTTGCTTTAAACATAAAAACAATAGCAACAGTGGTTGATGTATTAACCAAAGAAGAAAAGCTTGAATGTGAAAAGCTAGCCAAGGATTTGGGTGCAGAGTTTAGGATAAGAAGTGCGATATAAAGGGTATTAAAACCCCAGGGCTTCGCCCTGGACCCGTCACCTACGGTGACTCACCGCCCCAAGGGGCGGGGTTTTAAACCTTTTCGGCGGTCGCAAAAATGTCCTTGCAAGCAAACATTTTTGCTCGGTTGATAAATACTTAAAAGTTTTTGGGTTACCTTTTTTCTAAAAAGGTAACAAAGGAGATATAAACAAAATGAAAATTGACAAAAAATTAAAAGAGTATGCCCAGCTTATTGTTAGGCAAGGTATCAACCTTGAAAAGGGTGAGATGGTGGCAATTTCTGCGGATGTAGAGTCAGCAGATTTAGTTGAAGCGGTGGTAGAGGCTGCTTATGAAGCAGGTGCTAAAAAAGCAACCATTTTTTGGGGACACGCTGGCATAGGCAAAATGGCGTATCAATATCAAGATGAGGCTACTCTTACTGATATTCCTGATTGGGTGGTTGCCTCAAGAGACTATGTAGTAGACAACAAAGCACCGCTTATCAATATCTTGTCAGAGCGACCAGAGCTATTAAAAGATGTAGACCCTCAAAAAATTAAGGCGGCAACTATTGCTACTTCAAATGCTATGAAAAAGCTAAGAGAGGCAACGGGATCAGACAAATTGCGCTGGTGTCTAGCAGCCTATCCAAATGAAGAGTGGGCTGAAAAAATCTTCCCTAAACTAAAGGGTGAAAAAGCTGTTGCAAAGCTGTGGGAATACATCCACAAAACTGTGCGTCTAGACAAAAATGATGCACTGGCGGCATGGCAAACTCATGCTCAAAACCTTGCAAAAAGAGCAAAGGTGCTAAATGATGCAAACTTAAAAACTATTAGAATGAAAAACTCTATTGGCACAGACATCACTATGGATATGCCAAAGGGTTATGAGTTTACTGGTGCGGCTAAGGCATGTCATTATGGAAGAGAGTTTACTGCAAATTTGCCTACTGAAGAGGTTTTTGCGTCTCCTGATTATAGGACAGCAAACGGAAAAGTAGTGGGTGCATTGCCGCTTGTTAGAAGAGGAGTAATCATAAACGATTTTTGGATGGAGTTTAAAGATGGCAGATGTGTTGACTTTGGCGCTAAAGAGGGATATGAGACACTTAAGGGGATTATTGAAACTGATGAGGGGTCGCATTATTTAGGAGAGATTGCACTTGTTGGATTTGATTCTCCTATTCAAAATTTAAAAACGCTTTTTTATAATACCTTATTTGATGAAAATGCGTCTTGTCATTTGGCGATTGGCAGAAGCTTTGCAGGCTGCTTAAAAAATGGGACTAATATGACTAAAGAGGAATTAAAAGAGGCGGGCATGAATGATTCTATAGAGCATGTGGACTTTATGATAGGCACGGCGGATTTGAGTGTGGTGGGAATAAGAGAGGATGGGTCTGAAATGGTGATATTTGATAAGGGTGATTGGGTGTTTTAAGTAATTGACACACTAACTAATAATTTTATGGCTTTGGCGGCATCTTTTTTGTCAAAAACAGCAAAACGAACCTTTTTCGTACATCCAGTACGAAAAAGAACCCTTTTGTTGCTTTTGCCTAAAAAATCTGCTTGCCAAAGCCATAAAATTATCAGCCAGTGTGTCAATAATTTTGCCTACAACTCAAATTGTCTACAACTCAAAAACTTTAAAAAAGGAGGGCGGCTGCTTAATGATACAAATTTGTAATTTGACAAAGCGATATGATAAATTTGTTGCATTAGATGACATGAGTTTTGATATAGCTAAGGGTGCTAGGTTTGGTATAGTGGGCATAAACGGTGCAGGAAAATCTACGCTGCTTAGGACTATGGCGGGCGTAATGAAACCCGATTCTGGGCAGATTTTGTTTGATGGTGAAAGCATCTTTGAAAATGAACGCAAAAAAGCAGAGTGCTTGTTTTTGCCTGACGAGCCGTTTTTCTCTCCCATAGCAAGTGCAAAAAGCGTCACACAAATTTATAAAACCTTTTATGATTTTGATGATAGAATTTTTTATAAATATATTGGCTTGTTTGGGCTTAACATAAGCGCTCCTTTAAAAAACTTTTCTAAGGGCATGAAAAGGCGATTGTTTGTTGCAATTGCTTTTGCCTCAAGACCTAAATATCTAATCCTGGACGAAGTCTTTGACGGGCTGGATCCAAAGGCTAGACAAATTTTTAAAGAGGGGCTAGACGCTTTAAGCGCACTGGGCACTACTATAGTTATTGCAAGCCATTCTTTAAAAGAATTAGAAGACATTTGCGACAGCTATGCACTAATTGACGGCAAAAAGGTGTCAAGAACAGGCAGCACAAAGTCGCAACATGACAACTTTTTTAAATTCAATATCGCTTTTGATAGAGTAGTCTTAGAAAACGACTTAGGCTTTTGCGTAAAGTTTTTTGAAAGCAGCGGCCGCATAATCAAGATTGTATGCATAGGCGATAAAGAGACTATATTGCAAAAAATAGCCGCATTAAATCCACTAATTATAGACGAAATGAATATTGACTTTGAGGAATTATTTCATCTGTCGGCTGGGGGCGGTGGTATATTATGATGAAAAAATATTTTGGATATGAATGCAAGAAAAATTTAATATTATTGATAGTGCTGATGGTGACGGCAACCGTAGTGGCGGTGGTGTTTACTGCAACTAGCGATTTTAGACCACGAAGGGTTACTTCTTGGCAGCCAGGCACAAACCCTTGGGATCAGTGGATAGAGAGTTATTCTTATTTCATACCAAGCAGCAGACTTAGTGTCCCTATCATTTTGTTTATGATAATGTGTGCCCTTGTGCCCATGGTATTGTTTAGCTTTAAGATGAACTCTAGGCAAATTGACAGCCTATATTCTATGAGTATCAAAAGATACAAAATCTATATTGTTAAATCCATTGTGGGCTTGATTATTGTTGTTGCTGCGTTTTCTGTGTCCTTTTGGGCGATGGTACTGACCACTGCCTCTATGCCCAATCGCTTTATTTTTTCTGGATTTACCACTGCTTATTTTTTGTCACTGCCTATTGGCATAGGCTTGTTTGGCTTTAATGCTTTTGTATTCAGTCGTGCAAACAGAGTGCTTGATGGCGTAATCTTTGTGCTTGTTTATTCAATAATTTTGGCGTTTTTGTTTCAGACTATACACGTGCTGGTGTCAAACAGGGTGGGGCGTTTTAATAGGTTTAGCAACAGAGATTTTTCGCCGCTATATCCTTCAAGATGGTTTGCTTATAGTCCGATAGCGTTTTTGATTCAAAGGCAAGAGAATATTATTGGAAATGTCAGATTTTTTGAAAGAATAGAAAATTTATGGATAATGTATTTATTTTGGGGGATTGTATGGGCGGCTTCTTGGGTTGGACTTATATTGCTTGCAAAAAAAGAAAGGGCTGAGGATGCAGAAAGGGTTTCGCAATCAAGATGGGGATATACTGTGTTGATACCGCTTATGATTGTGACAAGTTTGCTGTTTTCAGGCATGGCAAGGATGCCATATAGACTTATTTGGTTGGCACTGACTATTGTCATAGGCGGGCTTATGTATGTGGTGCAAAGGCGGTCGTTTAAATTAAAGATGGCTGATATAATTGTTTTTGCAAGTGCCATTGCCCTTGGATTTTTCTTTAGCTTTTTAATATATGAGCATACAACATTTTTTAATACATTCTTCTAATGAGCATACACACTAACAATTTACAGTTCACAATGCATAATGCACAATTATAGGATGGGTGGCGATAGGATAGTGAAGTAAATTACAACAATATGATACTAACATAGTTGTAGTTTTCACATTATGTAATTTATGATTACTACTCTACTGCAAACCTACATTAATTGTGCATTGTGAACTGTGCATTGTGCACTATAAAAAAATATGTCAAACACATTATATAGAAAATACCGCCCAGATAAATTTGGTGCGGTCATAGGGCAAAGCCACATCATCACCACCTTGACCAATCAAATTCAAGGTGGCAAGGTTTCTCATGCATACCTATTTTCAGGCAGCAGGGGCACAGGAAAAACTACTCTAGCTAGAATCTTTTCCCGTGCAATAAACTGTGAGGACAAAAAAAACTTTCCTTGTGGTAAATGTGCCCCTTGCTTATCAAACAAGGCATCTAGCAATCTTGACATCATTGAAATTGATGCGGCATCAAACAATGGTGTAGACGATGCTAGAGAGCTAAGAGAAAAAATTAAATATCCGCCCATTCATGGCAAATACAAGGTCTATATTATAGACGAGGTGCATTCATTAAGTGCCGCCGCTTTTAATGCACTATTAAAAACGCTTGAAGAGCCGCCGCCCCATGCAGTCATGATACTTGCCACTACAGAGCCGCACAAATTGCCTGCAACTATTTTGTCTCGCTGTCTAAAATTTGATTTTAGGCTGGTGGATATGAATGAGATAGCGGGTTTAATTAAAAGTATTTATAAGGCAGAGGGCAAAGCGTATGATGATGAGGCGGTGACAGCAATTGCGGCGGCAGCAGAGGGCAGCGTAAGAGATGCACTTAGTATTGCAGACATGGCGATGGGTGTGACTAAGGGCAAGCTGACAGCGGCGGACATGGCAAACATTTTGGGCAACAGCCAAACGGGTAGTTTTGACTTGATAGAGCATATTAACAAGGGGGATATAAAGGCGGCGATAGAGTTGGTTAATAGTTTTTTGATGGCGGGCAAGAGTGTGGGGGCACTGGCTAGAGAGATGGCACATTTGAGTAGGGATTTGATGGTGGCAAAGATTAGTCCAGCTGTGTTGCAAGTGACTAATGAAATGAGGGGGTGGCTGATAGAGAGGGCGGAGGGATTTTCTATAAGCGGGCTGGCAGCACTCATTAATTTGTTTAGTGAGCTAGAAGGGTTTATTAAGTATGCGCCGAGTCCTAAGATTGCGTTTGAGGCGGCAGTGATAAGGGCGATGCGAGTGTATACAATGGACATGAATGCCATTGATGAGAGGCTATTGAGACTAGAAAAGGGCGGTGTTGTTGTTGGAGTTGGTGCTGGGATGGTGGCTGGTGGCGTGGTTGATGATGGGGCTAGGGTGCAAGGTGGGGAGAGTGGTTTAAAGGCGGCGGCGGATAAAATAGCCAAAGATAAAGCGGCGGTAAGAGCGGCGACTAGTCCAGTGGTTGTGACGCCAGCGGTGGCAAGCGTGCCTATTACTCCGCAAAAGCTGTGGGGAAAAATTCTTACCTATTTTAGAAAAAACTCTGTGCCATCAATGTTTCAAATTGTAGGCAAGCATGACCCTAGCAGAATCAAAATAGATAAAAACAATCTCATTATTTTTGCGGCAAGGGATAATTATTTAAACTTTTGCGGTGAGGAACTATTAGAGCATTTAAAGCGGGCATTATTAAGTGAGAACCTTGAGTACAAAATCATCATAGAAAAGGACAATGAGGACATTGATTTAGAAAAAGAGATAAGCGGCTTTTATGATGCGTTTGGTGAGGGGCGAGTTAAGATAGACAAGTAGATTTATCAACCGAGCAAATTTTCTTGCTTGCAAGGGAAAATTTGCGACCGCCGAAAAGGTAATTAAATCTCCGCCGCTTGCGGCGGAACCAAACATCAAGGATGTTTGGGGGTCCAGGGCTTGCCCTGGGGTTTAATACCATTTATTTGTTGCTATATCAAACCTTTGACTGAAAGACGAAGTATAGTGGTATTAATAAATTAATTAAAAATGAAAAATGAAAAGTGAAAAATGAATGACGGGTTGAATTTAAAAAATTAAAATTAAATCAGCAATAATTTTTCATTAATTACTACTATAAAAGGTTTGACTAGATAATAGGTGGTGCTAAAATATTTGTGGTGCTAGGTTGTGTGGGGATTTGTAGGGGCGAACGCCCTCGTTCGCCTGTGTATCGGTTATAGTAGAATTACGGGGCGACTACAGGGCTAGCACTTTTAGGGGCTTTAAATAGGTATTAGGTTTAGTGATAAATTGTTGTTTGGGCAAAACTTACATTAAAAAACAAAAAAGGAGATAAAAAACTATGTTTAAAGGTGGTGGCGGCATGAATATGCAGGCTATGATGAAACAGGCACAAAAGCTGCAAGAGGACATGAAAAAGGCACAAGAGGAGCTAGAAGAGACCGAGATTGAGGCAGAGGCGGCTGGGGGGCTGGTTAGCGTGGTGCTAAACGGCAAAAAGCGGCTATTGAAGGTCAAAATAAAGCCCGAGGCAGTAGACCCTGATGACCTTGAGATGCTAGAGGATTTGATTGTTGCAGCATACAATACTGCATTTGACGATGCGGACGAGCTAGAAAAAGAGGTTATGCCGCAAGGGATGGGAGGGTTGTTTTAATGAAAAATGAAAAATGAAAAGTGAAAAATTGTTGATGGATTGTATAGCGTAGATAGAACGCTTAATAAAATAAAAAACTGTCTATGTTCTAGTTTGCGAATAATATTATTGCTCTATTTTATCAACCGAGCAAAAATGTTTGTTTTAACAAGGACATTTTTGCGGCCACAGAAAAGGTTAATACCCTGCGGCTTTGCCGCAGAACACTCCGCTAAAGGCGGAGTAGGATCCAGGGCTCTGCCCTGGGGTATTAATACTCTTTATTAGTTGCATGCCACCTTAATTTTTCATTTTTCATTTTTCATTTTTCATTCATAAAAATGAAGCATCCTGATTCTATAGAAAAACTAATACACAAGTTTTCACTTCTTCCAGGAGTGGGAAAAAAGACGGCGGCAAGATATGCCTATTTTGTTATTGAAAATGACAGGGCGTTTGCTGCCGATTTTTGCGATAAAATAATAGAGGTTAAGGACAAGGTTCGGCTGTGCAGCACCTGTTTTGCTTTGTCAGAGTCTCAGGTGTGCAGCATATGCAGCACTAGAGAGCATGACACAATTTGTGTGGTGGCATATCCAAAGGATGTTGTAGTGCTAGAAAAAGCTGGGCATAGAGGTGTGTATCATGTGCTGGGCGGCAGTCTATCGCCACTTGAGGGGAGGGGCGTTGAGGATTTAAAGATTAAGGAGCTATTGCATAGGATAAAGGACAATACAAAAGAGATTATTGTGGCACTAAACCCTGACATAGAGGGTGAGGCAACAGCATTATATCTAGCAAAATTAATCAAGCCGTTTAATATAGCTGTCACTCGCCTAGCAACAGGCATATCAATGGGCAGCGACATAGAATATACTGACGAGGTGACACTTTCAAGGGCAATTAGTCAAAGGATTAGTTTGTAGGGTGATGTAGTTTGGTGATAATTGATGAATGATGACTGATGATTGATGAATGAATGAGGGCTGAATTATAAATTATGGATAAGGCAAAGATTTCTCCCTTCGGTCGAAATGACGCTTTAGTTTAATTGTTCTCACTATTATAGGATTCAATTAAATTAATGTCATTTCGAGCGTAAGCGAGAAATCTTTGCTTTATAATTAGCTGCAATTACTAAAATTTTTCTAAAATTATTTTGCTTTTTTTTGTCAAAATAGCTTGACACAAAACAAATTGCTGTGGTATACTAAATCACTTATGTGATTATATCTAATTTTTTTGCAAATAATACTATTAATTAATTAGATATACACTCAAGTGGAGGGAGAAAAATAAAATGAAAAAAGTAGGTTTAGTACTTATTTTGGTGGCAGCACTTTTGGTGTCTGTTTTTGCACTTGCTGCATGTCCAGGTCCTGATGATCCTGCACCAACTTCAATCGCTGTGGTGGCGGGCAGCTTCCGCACACAATACTTTGTAGGTGATGAGTTTGACAGATCTCAAGGTCGCATCACAGTCACCTATGGCGACGGCACAACTAGAGAGGTTGAGTTTTCAAGCCTAGCTGTTGACTTTAGCGGATTTAATTCAAGCGTTCAGGGGCCTATAGATGTAGTCGCAACCTATAGGGGCTTAGAATCAGCACCGTTTAGAGTGTCTGTGCAAAATATTAATGTGTATTCTGTCACAGTAACTGGCTATAGATTGCAATATTTTGTAGGCGATACTTTTGATAGGACTCAAGGCACTATGCATATTGTGTTTAACAATGACATAGAAGAAACACTTGCTTTTGCCAATACTAGAATCACTTTTGCCAACTTTAATTCAAGCGCACCTGTTGTTAATCAAGCAATCACGGCTACTGCAACTACTGCTCACGGCAATGCCACTTATACATTTTATATAGATGTCAACGCAGCAAGACCTGTTGCTATTGAGGTTGTTAATTATAGAGCAGTGCAAGCACAAAATGCTCCTACATTTGACAGAGGCTTGCTAGCTAGAGTAAACATTGAATACGACAACGGCGATATTTTAAATGTTCCGTTTGATGCAAGATTTACCGTAACAGGTTTCGTTTCTTCTGCAGTTGTTGCATCTCAAGTCATCACTGTCTCTTATGAGGGTGTTTATACTACAATCACTGTTTCTGTCCAAGGCGGAACTACTCCTATTTCTATCGTAGCAGGTCTAAACAACATGACATTATTTGATTTCCCTATTATGCTTCAAGGTGAAACTCTTGATCGTCTTGATGAGGTAATGGTAGAGATTGCTTATGCAAACTTTACTACAAGGACTGTTAGTTTTAATGCAGAGGATGAAATTGTATTGCATTTTGATAATATGAATGTAGGTGAAACACCAGTTATATTCTATTATAGAGGTGCAACAATTGCTATGAATGTTTATATTGAAAAGAACTGGGTGCTTTATGTAAATACCTTGGCAGCAGAGATCGCAAGCGTTTCTCCTACTGCGGCTACAAGAGCACAAAGAGATATTGCAGTCAGAGCAATCAGAGCGTTTGTTAGTGAGCTTAACTCAAACATGGCTGGTATTCATGTAGATAACTTTGAAAACGCAGTGGCAGTAGCATTTGTTATTAGCTATACTGGTGTTAATACAAACTTTGAACTAGCAGCATCTAGAATCGTATGGGTAAACGATGTGGCAAGCGTTACGCTAGATGGCGGAAGAGCAGGCATTGAGTCGTGGATTAATGCTATGAGGTCGCTGTTAGAGTCGTTGCAAGATCTAGTTTATTTAGAAGATGTTGATGTTTTATGGCAAGGCTTGCCTATTTCAGAAAGGATTGCAGATCATTTAGATTGGTTTGATAGAGCAGGCGGCATGGCGCTTATGTCAGCTGTTTATATGTTTGAAGGGGCTGTTGATATTTATGAAATCTTTGATGGTGTGACAGTTGCTAATAGAGAGGATGCTTTGTCACCTGCGGTTGTTGCGGCAACCAATGCTGTTAGAAATCATATTGATGGTATGCCATTGTCAATAGCACAAAATGTGTTTAGAATACTGGATAATTGGCGTCCTGTGATCTATGATGCAATGATTTATCATTTCTTTAGGTCGGATGATATAGGCTGGGTGCATGCAATGGAGCAAATTTTTATTCCTAGTGATTTTATTGCAGTTAGACAATTGGGTGCATCGGCTAATTGGTATTTCCAAAATCAAAGATTCTTTGGAGTCACTGGACAACAAAACCCTGACAATGTTCAAATTCATGATGCAAGCTCTTTCTATGTAGTATTCAATCGCTTTGTATCTGCGGTTGAAGTGCTAGATAACAGCACTAGGTGGTATTTTATTGAAGCGGTGCACAATATGCCTCTTTTGCGGGCAGGCTTTTCTCTTAATAATCCAGGGGCGCCAGGGCACGGTCAACCAATCTATATCACTTATGCTGGTCTAATAGAGTTTGTTATATTTGGAGACACTGTTGGTTTTCATGCTATTCCAGGTGGTCAGGCAACTATGATGCTAAGGATTCCTTATACTTCACCTACGATTGCAAACAGAAAAACTGATGCTACTATCAATAGCGGTGTATTTGATGACTTTTTTGATCTTTATATAGATTGGCTAAATAATTATGGCAGAACTGTGGCGGGGGGCTTTGAATTATCTCCTAATTCAATAGGGCTTGAGCAGTTTAATATTGACACAAGAGCATTTTTAGAGGCATTTGTTTATTTGCCGTCAACATATCAGTGGATTTTCTTTGATTTGATTTATAGAGGTGGTATAGAAACAAATGCACAGCCATTAGGCGGCGGAGTTACTTTTGAAAACAGAACTCTAAGAGCGTATTTTATTGATGAGTTGACATACTTGCAACCATTCTTGCGTGGTACTTATGTGTATTTGTTTAACAACAGTCCTGTTTTGATAAATCTATTGCTTAATATGATGAGAGCTGTTGAATACAACATGTTTGCCACTCAAAGCATAATCCAAAGACAAAGGTTTATAGACTTTTTTGATACAAATGTTTCTACACCAAGAGGCAATCTAAGTGCAGCAAATGAAGCACTATTTGAAGAGCATCTAGGATTTTTCTATGATAGATTGTTGCATTTAAGAAACATAGGGGCACAAGTTGGGGCGGGCACATTTAATCCTACAATTGATACTAGATGGGAAAATGCGTTTGAAAGGTTGGAAAGATATATTCATTCTATGTCAGAGGCATTGTTTAGAACAGGTCAAGTTGCTCCAGAAGGATATAGAAGAACTTCTAGAATTGCTGTATATTCAAGCTATGCAAGAATAAGAGCATTGCATAGATATATCATGAACAATGCACCACAAAGCGTGATAGATGTATACTTTAGTGTTGATAGCTTTGTTGTAGAAAACTGGGTGTTTAGAGGGACTAATCATCCAAACCAGGCGTTGTCTACAATGGTGCTTACTTGGGCGAATAATACTATACAAAATTATCTTAGGGCGGCTCAAACTATTAGCGGGTTTGCTGGACGCTTGCAAGGTCGTATGACTGAAGAGGTTTGGGAGCTTTATTATGAGTTGTTTGATTTGGTTTGGGCATCGTTTGAATATCAATTTAGAGGCACAAATTTTGCTGTTGCTTGGGCACCTTATACACTGCAACAAATCCCTATGTCTAGATTTGCTCAATTCTTGACAATGATAAATGATTTGGATATTGACTCTAAATATGTGTTTTTTGCAGCAAACAGTATACCTCTTCCAACGACTCCACCGAGTATTTCCCACGAGCATCATGCGCTAGTTAGTCATTATTTGACGGTGACTTTGGGAGCAGATGATTTATTGGCACAATTTGTAGGTGCACTTGTCAGTATGGAACGCTATATATTTGAGTTTTATTTGTTTGAAGATCAGATTGCAGTGGATGCTATCTTAGGAAGAGAAAGAGGCACATATCCAAATATTGTTCCAGCGGGCGGCGGTATTGTTAGATTAAGAGAAAGAAGAGCGGCGATCACAGGGGCAATAGATCCAGCGCTTCAAGCATTATATAATAGATTTAATGCATGGGTGGCTGATTTAGAGGCTAATTGGGTAGAATAGGATGCTTTGAATGGATGGTGATTTTGTCAAAATGGTTTAAATGAAGAAAAGTCTTGCTGTTTGCCAAACAAAACGAGTTGGCAAAGAGTAAGACTTTTTTTGGCAAATTGGGGGATGGGGTGTGAAAATATTGTTAATTTAGGGGCCGTGATGGGCTTAGAATGACAGAATTTAATTCATGTCATTTCGAACGCAGTGAGAAATCTTTGCTTTATTCATATGTTTTATACTTCGTCTTTCGGTAAGGCAAAGATCTCTCCCTTCGGTCGAGATGACGCTTTAGTTTAATTGCTCTTACTATTAGATTCTACCAACTAAATTAATGTCATTTCATTAATACAAAAGGTTCTATTAAATAACAAGGGGCTAGCAAATTATGAAAAGAAAATTGTTAATTGTTTTATTGAGCATGGTGCTTGTGTTGCCGCTTTTAAATAGCCGTGGCAATGCTTTTGCAGTGCCCCAAAGTGACAATGTTTTGATATTAAGGCAAGAGGATATTGCACCTATGCCTATAGACTATGGCGAAGAAGATCAGTTTTTGACTCATGCTAGGCAACCTCATGACATTGTGTCGGCGGTTGTTTATATAGAGGGACAGACAAATCTTGAAACGGAAAACAGAGCTGTGCTTAATCGTGCAAGAGATTTAAGAAGCTTTTTGACTCATCAAATAACAGCTTTGGGCGGTGTGGTTAATTTTGAATATGCTACGCTGTTTAGCGGCTTAGGGATTGAGATTGAGTATAGGCATTTAGGCACAATTTATAATTTGCCGTATGTTGTTGCTGTTTCATCAGTATATTTTGAGCCTTTGATGCTAGATAACGATGGCGATAATGGCGATGGCGATAATGGTGATGGTGGGTATGAAAATGGTGATGAAGATGATGAAGACGATGATGGCCGCACTCCAAATTTAAGAAACTTTGACAACACAAACATTATTTTAACAAATAACGGAATATACGATTTGTCCAGCGTGTCGCACCAAGGGCAAGGGATGCTTGTTGCTATTATTGATAGCGGAGTGTCTCCTAATCACAGCGTTTTTCAAATTGACCCGCCTGGTCGCCGCTATACAGACACATCATTTATTACACCTGCACTAATGGGGCAGCTGCACGCAACACGCAACATCTCACAAGCACACATATCTACTCTTTTCCGCTCACAAAAAGTTCCGTTTGCCTTTGACTATGCACACAACAGAGCAGGAGCGTTTACTCCGCAAATATCCAACCACGGCACTCATGTGGCAGGCATTGCTGCAGGTCACTCAAACACCTTTAGAGGTGCTGCACCTTATGCACAAATTGCCGCTATGAAAGTGCAAAGCGATGGTGGCGGCGGGATTCCTATGTCGGCGGTATATGCGGCGATGGAAGACGCTGTGCTGATCGGTGCAGATGTTATCAATGTGTCTGTCGGTGCATCAAGCGGCTTTTCAAGCTCAAACATAGGTGACATAATCATAGCAAGAGCAATAGAAAAGGGCATCAATTTTTATTTTTCGGCAGGCAACAGCTTTTTTTCTGGGCATTATAGCTATGCAGGCGGTGCGTTTGCATCCAACCCTGACACAGGATTAATAGCCTCGCCGTCTAGTTTAATAGGCGTAATGAGCGTGGCAAATGCAGCAAGATCGGGCGGAGGGTTTGCACCTTCAAGTGCTATGGGGCCTACTCCTGATCTAAGACTAAAGCCTGACATAACTGGCCCTGGGCTTAATATAAGAAGCGCATGGGGGCAAGGTCAAAATACATTTAATACTACCTCTGGCACAAGCATGTCGTCACCTAATGTGGCTGGCGGTGCGGCGGCGCTTCTGCAATCAATGAGATCACAGTCTAGGTTTGAGGATTTAAGCAATCAAGAGATGGCTATTTTGATGAATAGAATATTGATGAGTACGGCAAGGGCACTTATTAATATAGAGGATATTCCGTTTACTCCAAGGCGGCAAGGGGCTGGCTATGCGGATATTATATCGGCGATGAGCGTCAAAAGCATTGCTTATGCTTATCCTAATGGGCCGTCTAAGATCGGACTAGGGCATGATCCAGACAAAACGGGCATTTTTAATATGCAGTTCGTTATGCAAAATTTGACTAACTATGACAGGACATATGATTTGAGACTAAGCGTGCAGACGGCTGGGTATTCTTATGGCGAGGGTGGATATATGATAGAAATGCGCCCTATGTTTTTAAGCAGCAGTTATAGCATAAGTGTGGGTAATCAAAGCGGAATAGACAGGGTGGTTGTCCCTGCACAGGGCAGTATCATAGTGGGTGCAAGAATAGAATTATCTGATGAGGATAGGGATCTAATCAGGATTTTTGAAAACGGAATGTTTGTAGAAGGGTTTATTTTTGCGGACAGTGTATATGCAGAAAACGGGGATACAAGAGATATTTCTATTCCTTATTTAGGGTTTTTTGGCGACTGGACAAAAGCACCTGTGTTTGATGCGTTGTCATATGATAGAGATAGATTGCCGCAAAGCATGTCGGCGGATAATTTGGGGCTGGTGGCAAGCTTTAATTATGGAGCTCCAGTGCAGCTTATGGGGGCGTATGCAAGCCGTGATATGACACCTGATTTTTTTGCTATGCAGCCGGCATATATTCAAGAGAGGTTGCTTCCTAACAGAGAATATATTGCAATAGGATATAGGGATGCACACAATCATGCAATGAGCATTCAAGGGCTTAGGGCAGGCACACTAAGAAACATGGTAGACTTTTATGCAGAGCTTGTAGACCCTGTTTTTGGTGACCAGATTTTTTCTAATCATATAGCAGGTGATCCGTTGAATGTGCAAAAAAGCTATAATAGGGATGCGCCTGGTGGTGCTGCACATCCTTTTCAGCTGTATGTTGGTGCTGTGCCGTGGCTTATCAGAAACAACAATATTCCATTAAACAGCAATACAAGGTTGGACTTAAATTTTAGGGGGGCGCTGGATTTTGGGGGTAGGGAACATAAGACACTAGAGAGCTTGCCTGTTTATATTGATTTTGAAGCACCTATTGTATTAAACGCACAGACTAGCAGCATTGGCGGCAATTTATATTTGGATGTAGAGGTGGTGGACAATCATTTTGCAAGGGTAATAAGGCTGTATAGAAGAGAGGGCGGTGCTTTGATTTCTTTATCTAATTATGGTACGCCGATAGTTTCTTTTTATAGAGGGGCGGCGACTAAAACAAGGGTGCATATTAGCCAAGATATGATAGATGAACTGGGCGGCAGCAGATTATATGTCTATATAGAGGACTTTGCAAGAAACGGAATCACTTATTCTATAGAAAATCTGCAAAATGCCACTATGAGTAGTAAAATTATTCAAAATAATTTTGATAAAACGCTTGACAATGATATTTGTTTGGACTATAATATAGAGTGTAGTATTTTATGCACTAGGAAAAATTGTTTGACTGGAGAGTTGCTTGCATCAACAAAAAGGGTGTCAATGCAAGACATCCGGTGTGCCCGTAGGGCACTTTTGTTATCCACTCCTCCAAAAAGGGCAACTCCTGCTCCTTTTTCGGCGGATTTTGCACACAATGGGGGCATCTATCGTCCGCTTGCTGGTGGTGGATATATGCTTATGGGGGCAGACAACAACAATTTGACTCCTATACTAAGAATCAAGCAGGGCACAAAAAGGATAAATCAGCAAGCGTTTTTAAATGCGGCACACCTAACAGAGGTGATTTTCCCTAAAAGCGTGCAGCGAATCGGTTCTGATGCGTTTAGGGGTGCAAGAAACTTGTTTAGTTTTACCTTTGAAGGAGATACGCCGCCGCTATTAGAGGTATTGTATGCTAGATATACAAACCCAGCCTCAAGCCCATATTGGCACTTTAACAATCGCTTTGATTTTCATAGAGACAACATGCCAGGCTTAAGGGAAATGACGCTTAGGACACAAGAGGGAGTGCAGTTTAACAACTGGGTATACACTACATATTTTGACAACAGGGTGATAGACAACAGACGCATTAGGTTTTTGATAGGTGATGATGTAGTGGCAGAGTTTTTTGGAAACAGCTTTGATAGATTGGGGGCGCAAAGTGTGCCAAGTGATCCGACAGGAGAAAGGCCGTTTTGGGGCTGGAGCATAAATGGAGAGATTGTGGATTTAGGCGAGGGGATATATTTTAATGACTTTGACTTTTTAGCAGAGTTTGAGCCTACGCATCATACAGTGACTTTAAGAAGAGGAAACATTGTGATAGACACAATGCAGATAGAGCGGGGTGCGGTGTTTAATATAGAGGACATAGAGGACTATGAGCCAACTTTGGCTGGACATGAGTTTTTGGGATGGTATCTAGACAACGGATTTAATACTCCGTTTCTATATAAAGAGGTGCTTATAAACTTCAATCTTTATGCAAGATTTGCGCTACTTCCGCCCACTCATTATACAGTGACATTGATTGTTGGGGGAGAAGAGTGGGGCACGATGACAATTGATAGAGGTGCTAGGCTAGAAATTGTGCAAATAGAGCGCCCTTATAGATCAGGCTATGCGTTTTTGGGATGGTATTTGGATGATGAGTTTTTAGATGCGTTTAGTGGGCAAGAGGTGCATGGAGACTTTAGTTTGTATGCTAGGCATGAAACAGTCGCTCCGCCTGCTAGATTTAGAGTGACGCTTGTTACGCTTCCTAACATGGGCATAGAAAATGACGGGATAGAGATTGAATATGTTTATGAGGGAGATGCTTTTGACCCAGGGGTGTTGTCTAGACCAGGATATAAATTTTTAGGATGGTATAGAGACAGTGGATTTAGAAATAGTTTTGAAACAGGCAGTGAGGTTACGAGCGATTTAAGGCTGTATGCAAGGTGGCAAAGAGAGGGAGGATGCGGTGCGTGCGGGGCTATTTCATGGGGTGATGTGGGCATGATGGGGCTGGTAGTGCTGGTGATGGGCGGGGCTGTATTGATGGTGCTTTTGGGCTTTAAGAAAAAAGCAAACAAGCAATCTTAGTTGATAGTTAATTGAATGGTTAAAAACTGTTCATACTATATATAAAATCATCAAAAATAATTTCTGGAGGGAGATTAAAATGAGATTTAAAAGTCTTAAGAAGCGTATTGCGGCTTATCTTGTGATGGTATTTGTTGCTATCATGGGGATTACGGCAGTGGCTAGCGGGTTTATTGGCTTGCCTGGCTTAGACCGTGATTTAGAGATTGCAGACGCAGACGAAAGATCATGGGTAAGAAACCGCACAGAGGGCGGCGATGACCCTGATCTAATGGCAAACCTGTCTGACGATGTGTTGGACAACCAAAGAGAGATGCGTGTCTTTAATGACAACGACAGAGTGCAGCTTATGGTGCGTATGCATGATGAGTGTTTAGTCACAATGTATCTTGCAACTGATCGTGCATTGACTTTTCAGCAGTTTTTAGGGACTAGGACAGCACGCACGGCAAGAGAAAACATGCAACGCCGCCAAAGAGAGGCATTTTCTAGGGCAGCTGTTTCTGTTGATGCTGAAATGGTTTATTCTTTCACTTCACTTATCAACGCTTTTTCTATGTCTATATACTATAGAGATAGAGCGGCAGCAACAAACATAGTGACAAGAGCAGGCGCAACTGGCACAATGGTGTCTTCTTATGTAGAGCTATTAGAAGCACAGCCTATGAATGCAACAAGACCTCCTGTAGTAGACAATGTAGACGCACTTGACGGACTTTTAGACCCTACGGGAATTTTTAGGATTCCTGAAATTGACGGAAATGTTATGCAAGGCGAAGGCATGGTTATTGCAGTAATTGACTCTGGGCTTGACTATGACCACCATATGTTTTCAACTGAAAACCTGCCTCATATCTGGTGCAATGAAACAAATTCATACATAATTGATTTAGATAGACTTGCTATGAGACTTTGCGATGTCACAGGGCAGCTTTTGATGCGTGATACTCCTATTGATTTTAATCATTTGTTTGCAAGAGCAGTGCAAATGTCTAATCTTACTCCACAACACACTTTTAGAAACCACAAGGTTCCTTTTGTTTTTGACCATGTAGATGGCACTCACCATGTAAACACTGCTAATGACAACTCACACGGAACGCATGTATCAGGTATCATCGTAGGAAACACTCCTCCAAGCCACAGAGTGGATGCTAGTGGAGTTAGATATGATCATGCATACCAAGGAAACATTGCAGGTGTTGAACCTGAAAGAGTTGCTTTGGTTGCGGCAAGAAACAGAGAATTGCGTTTTAGATATGTGCTGGATGAAACTAGAGAAGGCAATATCATGCTGGATCATTTTGGCAGAAACATATATGCAGTTAGAGGCGTTACGCCACTTGCACAAATAGTAAACTTAAAAGTTTTCTCTGACTTTGGCGAAACTCCGGATGTTTCTATTTTGGCGGCTGTTCATGATGCGGCTATACTAGGCGTTGATGTAATGAATCTATCATTAGGTGCAATTTTTGGACACAGCAACTTTGATGATGACGATTTTGCGGCTCAAGTTTATCGCAATGTGCATGAATTGGGTATTTCTTTGATTGTTGCAACAGGAAACTCTGCAACAGCAATGACAGGCGGACACTTTGGTACAAACCTAGCATCAAGCCCTGACTCTGGTGCTGCTGGTACTCCAGCATCATTGCATGAATCATTTGCAGTTGCATCTATGGAAGGTATCAAAGCTCCTTATATGATGCTTGCAACTATGACTCAAGAAGTAGGCGTTGCATACTTTACTGAAATGGGCAGACCAAACGGCGATACTCTAGACTTTGTATCAGACATAAGACTAGCATGGGAAGCATTGCTTTTCAATCTTGATGAATTTGGTCGCACAATACCAAATCCTAATACAGCAAGACCAGGAAACGAGTTTGGCGGTACAAACCCTGATGGACTAGACACGGATGGACTTGCATGGGGTATGAACTTTGCAGGGCAACCAGGGCAAGACGGTTGGGGGCCTATCACAGCAAATTCACCAGCTAATGCATGGTGGAGAGCGTTTGCACCAAACACAGACAGCGGTGTTGCTTTAAGAACGCAAGCAGCATTGTATTATGATACTGTCACTGGAGAAATGAGAATCCCGTTCACTAGAGCAGGAAGAGGCTTTTCTGATGAGTTTACTGGACAGGTTTTTGATGGCAGAATTGCTTTGATTGAAAGGGGTTTAAATACTTTTACTGAAAAATTAGAAAATGCTCAAGCAAACAGAGCGATTGGTGCGATTATTCACAACCACTTGGCGGGCACTATCAGAATGAGCGTAGAAGAGCATGTTACTATTCCTGGTGCAACTATTTCACTAGATGCACACGCAAACCTAAGAGGTCATAACATGGGGTATTTTATTATACATCCTGACTTTTTGGGCGGTCCGTTTATGTCGGGCTTTACAAGCTGGGGGGTTACTCCTGATTTGGTGCTTAATCCAGATATCACTGGTCACGGCGGACAAATTTTGTCAGCACATCCTGGTGAAAGATATGCAAGAAACTCAGGAACATCAATGGCAGCACCAAACATTGCGGGTATTGCACTTGTATACAGACAATATTTGACAAACCCAGCAAACAACTATGAAAACGCAAGACGCTTTAATCTTATTAATCCAGCAAACGATCGTCCTTGCCCTAACAAAGTGCAAATCCATATCTATCGCATGATGCAGTCAACTGCTGTTATGCCAAGGGATCAGCACAACAACCCATATAGCCCTAGGCGAGTGGGTGCAGGGCTAGGAAACATAAGAAACATGCTAAGAAGTGAGTCATGGATTGAAGTTCCTGAATATGAGCCGATTACATGGAGAAGAGTAGGCGGGCAAAGACAAAGCTGGTCGCACACAGACGATGGTGTTTCTTCATACAGAGCAAGAATGACTGAAAGAGTTTTCAATGATGTGCTTAATGCATATGAGGATGTTCAGGTGTTTAGCACTAGATCAGCGATGAACTTGTTTGATGATCCAATGAGAACAGGCATATATTATCTTGAGTTTGATATTGTCAATGTAGGGGATTCTATCCTTAGGTTTAGACCTGAAGCACAAGTTTTCACTGAGACATTGGCTCTTCATCCTCAATTTGACATCATTGCAGAGCGTGCAACTATGCTATACAACACTATGGATGGCGTGCAATTTAGCATAATAGACGGTGCAAACCGCACACCTTTGACAAACTATGTTGAAGTGGCAGCAAGCAGCAGGACTACTATTGCAGTAAGAATCCAGCTTGATAATACTACTGTTTTGGGCAATGATACAAACATTCATGAAGCAGCTGGCATGACAGAAAAAGAATGGATAATTGACACTTTTGAAAACGGTATTTTTGTTGAAGGCTTTATCAGAATGTATGCAGTAGATGCTTTAGGGCAAGATATTGACGATGCAGTAAACCTGTCTGTTCCTTATTTGGCTTTCTTTGGTGATTGGACAGACGCTCCTGTTTTTGAATACAGCATTTATGAAATTGATAGATATGAAAGAATGGCTATCCCTCCACATGATAGACTTAGAAACCAAACTATGCTTCCAACTCAAGCATTTGGAAGACACATTGAGCAAGACAATGATTTTACTATTCCTATGGGCTCTTTCTTGTTCAACAATCCTAGACAATTTGACAACGATATTCCGCTTGCAACAGAGTCTAGGACATCACTGTCATTAGGACAGGGCGGTATGCATCAAATTGCTTTTGTCGGCGGATTTTTGCGTGCAGCAAGAAGAGTAGACTTTAGAGTATTTGAAACGAGTACAAATGAGCAAGTATATAGCGGAACGGTTATTGGTGCTAGAAGAAGACTAGGCCCAATCATTGATCTAAATATGGAACGCATGGGGGCAAGAAACGGTGCTACTTATAGATTTGAATTAAGAGCGTTTTTATCTTATGCAGAAGAATATTTGCATGAAGACGGGCCTGAGGGCTGGGTGTTTAGCGATGCTGGAAACGAGTTTGGATTTGAGTTTACTATAAACTCTACTGCACCGGCGTTAGTTGATGCACAAGTTAGATATGTAAGAGGTGCTGGAGCAACATTTACTAGACACTTAGACTTGTATTTCCAGTCAAACCACTATCTAATGGGCAAAACAATGGCTACCTTCAATAGGCATACAAACAGATATGAAAGCATCTGGACAGAGCTAGGAATCAGACCACTAAACACGGCAAGAGATGCTATCACAAGGGTTAGCTATCAGTTTAATCAAGACATGTGGGATGATTTGGTGGCAAATGACTTTAGAATCTCAACAAGGGTATATGACTTTGCTTTCAATTCTTCTTTATATGAATTGGATTTATTCAATCTTATGACAGCGGCTGGCAATATTGGCTTAGCGGATATTGGACAGCATGCTAATATGACAAACAGAATCACGGGTGAAACTATCAGTGTTTTGATGGATCAAGGCACAGAAATACCTTTAGAGGATGTTTATGTATTGGATCAAAACGGCAACCGTATCTTTGATGAAACAGGTGCGTTTGTGGTTAATAGACAGCCTAGATTGTTCCCTCAAGAGGGTATCACTATTAGACAAAATCAAAATGTTCCACTAAGGCCAGCCTTGACTGCAAATGAAAACTTCTGGCTAGAGGATGTTTTCTGGCACTCATCAAATACAAACATAATTGACATAAACTGGGATGGTCAGATAGTGGGCAGAAGCCCAGGGACTGCAACTTTAACAGTGGGCTCTTATGCACTAAGAGAGGCGGCTAGGACAAATCCAAGCATCAACTATAGGTTTGATATGCCTGTTAGGGTATTGTCTCAAAGAGAAGAATATGAGTTTGGATTTATTGATACTCCAACTTCTAATTTTGGGATGCCTGCGCCAACGACTACTGGATTGCAGTTTACTGATCCTGAATTAAATCGTGGTATGACATGGATGAATGCGGGTGAAGAAATGGAGGTAGAGATATCTGCATTGCCATGGTTTGCTAGTGTGCCTAATTTGTTTGACGCTAATGGCGACTTAAGAGTATATGGCGGCGTGCCTATCATTGAGTGGGACTCGCTTGTAACAGGGCTAGCAAATGTTCATATACATGAGGATAATCCTCTAAGAGCAACTGTTGTTGCAGCAAGGGGTACTTTCACTCCGTTTGGAAGATATGGAATAAGAGGCAGCGAGCATTATATTAGAGGCACAGTCAGACAGCTTTATGAAGCAGGATTTTCTCATGATGAAATTGATCCAGGGTCTTATAGGGCAAATCAAGTAGGCTCAGTAAACATCAGAGTAAGAATCAGAGCACCAGGAATCTATCTTATGGCATTCTTGGTAGTGGGTGTTAGACCAGAGTTTGTGGTAGAAAACGGAATTTTGGTTAGATACCACGGCTGCCATGTGCCTATGTTTAGCGATGCAGACCTAAATGATGATGGTCAAATTGAAAATGTTCATAAATTTGGCACAATAGTTATTCCGTCAAACATCAACATCCGTCACATCGGCTGGGGTGCTTTCAATAGCCATCCTTATATCACTAGAGTTGTGTTCCCAGAAAGATTTAGAGGCACACCAGAAAGAAACTTTGAAGATGCTGACTATATCGGTATTCTAGAAATCAGAGGCTCTGCGTTTGCTTATATGCCAAACTTAAGAGAGGTATTTTTGCCGTCTACTCTAGAGCATATCGGAGGCTTTGCGTTTGCTGGATATAACTCAAGAATAATAGGAAGCACTACTTCATTAACTTTAGTAGACTTTTCAAGAATCAGAGCGCCTATTTCTATCGGGCAAGCGTCTTTCCAAAATCAAACGCTGCTAGGGACAAGAGGCAACCACTGGATTTATAGCTTTGAAAATAATCCAGAGGGAGAAAGAGTTGAATTTAGACCAGGTATCATTTTAAGAAACTCAAGACATTATATTGATGATGGAAGCGAGTTTTTGGCTAGCAGCACTATGACTCGTGCAACTGATGCTAGATGGGTTGATGTGGCAGGTGCTCAAGGCGGCGGACATATTGACTTTGGTGATTGGAGATGGCATAGCCTTGAAGGCCCTGCACATGATGCATTAGGAAACATAACAGATCCGTCTGATACTTTCTATTTTAGATGGGAAGGAAACCCTGTTAATGGCGGCACACTAGTGCCAGGTGCGTTTGACATGACTAGGATTATTACTTTCTCTAATCATGCATTTGCATCAAGTGAAAACCTTAGGTTTGTAGACTTGACTCAAGCAAGAGCGATGAACAACTTTGCGTTTGTAGGCATGGGTTCTAATGCGGGTGCTTCTTTAGGCGGATTCATGCTAATGGGCGGCAGACATCAAGGTGCTACTTATAGCTGGAACCAACTTAAAAATGATGTATCTGTCATCATCGGACCTGAGACTTATTTGCATAGAGGTGTGTTTGCACAAAGCGGTATCAATACTCCGCTAGTATTGCACAATGACAAGATTCCTGAATTGGCGTTTGCTTTGACTATGAGGATTCCTAGCGTTGAGTTTACTGGTCGTGATATTGTTATTGAAGCGGATGCATTTGACAGAACTTGGGCTACTGATAGCTTTAGGTTTACGGGCAGATATGAACTTAACGGAACAATATTAAATTATGGCGACACTGGATATGGAGTGAGTGCAAACTGGGTGCCAGCAAGCGTTGAAACTATCGCAAGCTATGCATTCACTACACACTTTGGTTCATGGTGGGGCGGAGCGCAAAATGCATTGCAAATTTATGTAAACTCGGTTACTGATTTGTATTTTGCTGAAGATGTAATGGTAAGAAGAATAGAATCAGAAGCATTTGTAGGCTTTTGGTTGTTGGGTGCATTTAATACACATCCTGATTTCTATATGCCAAACGGAATAGAATATTTGGGTAGAAATGCATTTGTAGACTTTGATATTACGGCGATTAGAATAAGAGAGGGCTTTGGGCGTGATAGACATGGCAACCCTGTAGAAAACATCAACCTAGCAGGTGCGTTTGGTTCAAGAAACAGAGATGGCAGAGCGGTTGACTTTATTATTGCAGATGACAACAACTTGTTTAGGGCAGAAAACGGAATGCTTCTTAGGGCTTTAAGAGCGCCGCAAACAGGCTATGAGTTTGTTATGGTTGCACCTAATAGACCAATTACAAACTTTGTGTTCCCGTCTGAGGTGACTTCTATCAGCGCTCATGCTTTTGCAAGTGCTAATATTACAAACATCACTATTCCTGCACATGTGACACTAACAGAAGGTATGTTTAGAGGCAACACTGTGATAACTAGCGTGACTATAGAAGGTGACAGAGCATATATTCCAGCTAACATGTTTGATGGGGCAACAGCGCTTAATACAGTTAACTTTGAAAACGCAGATGCGGTGGTTCATATCCGCACAGCGGCATTTAGAGACACTGCAATTCAAAATATTTCTTTCCCTAACCTAAGAAGAATGGACTCAGCTGCGTTTATGAATTCTAGTATCACAGAATTTAACTTTGGGGCTGCGTTTGGATCTGGTTATGTTGCAAGTGAGTTTTTAGTTGATGAGCATGGGGCTGCTGTTATGGTGGCTGCACCTAGATTGATTGCTTCTAGCGTATTTGAAGGCACAGCTAATCTTGTGGGCATAACTATTGTATCAGAGCATATTACTACAATCGGTGCAAGAGCGTTTGCAAACAGCGGTATTAGGGGCAACTTTGAAAATGCACACATTTTAGAGGTGGGCAACAGTGCTTTCTTAAATACTAGAGGATTGGCTGGAGTATCTTTGCCAGCGGTTAGAGAAATCGGCAACAATGCATTTAGACTAAACGACAGAGCTAGCCAAACGGCAGCAGGCACACCGCAAGGCAACTTGACTGCACTAAATATCCCTAATGTTGAAGTAATCGGCAACAATGCTTTCTTCAATCAAGACAGACCACTTACAGTAAGCCCGCTTAATCACTTGACTATGCTAGGTGCTGAAGCGTTTATGAATACCAACGCACAACAAGGCGGCGGCAGAATGGATATGCCATTAGTCCGTGGAATTGGTGACAGGGCATTTATGAACAACGATGCAATAACTATCTTTGAGGTAGGCAGCTATCTTGGAGTAGCACCAGAGATTGATGAAGATGATATTCATGATCCGTTTAACCTAGGCTATTCAAGAAGCTTTAGATCAGGAAGAGACCTAATTTTCATCAATGGAAGGCTTTATTTTAGAACAGGAATCTTCAGTGGACATACATTCAGAGGTTTAGGAAGAGGCGTGTTTGCGGGCACAAGAATCACAGGCTTTATAGCACCAAACAATGATATATATGAAGCAAGAGACGGTGCATTGTTTAGAAATCTACCAAATCATGAGTTGCAAGGCGCACAAGAATTGCTTGCATATCCTGTTGCACATCCTAGGTTGTTCTGGACTGTTCCAGAGGGCGTTGTTAGGATTGATGATAATGCATTTAGGGGCAACAGATCTTTGGGCGTTGTGATATTGCCATCTACTTTGACTAGTATCGGTGATAGAGCATTCTTTAACACAAACATCCACACTTATAGATTTAATTCATTTATTGCACCAAGACTAGAATCATCATTTATTCAATATACTTCAATAAACCTTGTTGTAAATCAAGGGTTGATAGAATTGCCTAATCCTCCTGCAACAAGACAGCAAGATATTTCACCGCATGTTTGGGCAGTGTATGCAAACTTCCATGGCTATTTCACTCCTGGTGAATCATCACTTATTAGAAGCACTACAACTCCTAATGTGGGCGATACCATTGCATTGGATTATTCAACATTTATCTATAATCCAATCTCAGCACGCACAACAAGAGACCACTTTGTAGGAATACACAATGATCCTAGAGTGTCAAGGCTTACGGGCACTTGCTTTGGTTTGACAATAGAAAGACCAATGAATGCTTTAGGATTTGACAGCTTTATGTTTACGCATTATTTTGCTAACGAAAATCTGTTGCCATATGTAAGAGAAAATTCTACGGTATATCTTGTTGACATGATTGATAGTCTTGATTTGACTAACTTGACTCTAGCAGATGAGGCACACATCAATGACTTAAGAGGTGATATGAATGCGATTAGGTCTCAAAGGCCTCATCAGCTGCAATTCATCTCAGCAGCTATTCAAACAAAACTAGATGATGCGGTTGCTATCGTAGGGCCAAAATTTGTTGCTAATGCTACAATGCTTATAGGTGCTACAACAACTGCTCCTCAAGACCTAAATGTATTGGTAGACGCAGTGCCAACAGCAGCAAGCTTTAATGCGGCAAATACAGAACACCTAGCAGCACTTAATGCGGCATTGCCACTGTTCAACGCTACTATGTCAAACAGACCTCATTATCTTGAGTTTGTGACAAATGCAGACAGAATCTTTGCTATTGAAAGAGCAAGATTTGCGGCAAATTTCTTAGCATTGTATGCGGCACTTCCGTCAGCGGCTCAAGTGACTCATGCTCATCTAGCACAGTTCAATGCGGCAAGGGCGGCTTATGTTGCGGCTACGGCAGGCAGACCACACTTGAACATGGCTTTATACAACTACAGGGCATTTATTGATACGCAAATTGGCAGAATGACACAAGGTGCTGCTGTTGTTAGATTCTTGATTAGCTCTGGCGTAAACGCTATTGCACCAACCAATGTGGTTGTCGGAAACATAATAATTGCTCCAGCGGCTCCTGTTAGAGAGGGATATGTATTTGTAAGATGGACATTTAGAGGCGAGGCGGCAAACTTTAGTCAGCCTATCGCACACGACATGACATTTATTGCAGAGTGGAGAAGAGACTTCTTCACAGTGACATTTGACTCGGCGGGTGGAAGTGCGGTGACAGCAGTGCAAGTTGCTTATGGAAGTGCTGTGGCTGCACCTACGGCTCCTACTAGAGAGGGGTATAGGTTTGTGGGCTGGTATCTAGGCGAGCAAGCGTTTAATTTTGCAACTGTGTTGGATGCGGATATTACTTTGACAGCAAGATGGGAATCAGATGAGTTTGAGTGTGATGGATGCTGTGATGAGGTAGATCGTGATTGCGGAGCGTGCGGTGCTATCAGCATGAGCGACATCTGGCCAGCGGGCTTGATAATGCTGTTGACACTAGCAGGCGTAATGGCAATCGTGTTTAAGAAAAAGCAAAAACAAGCATAAAAAACACGGGACTTAGAATAAAAGATTTAAACCTCCGCAGATTAAGCCCGCGGAGGTTTAAACTTTTGTCGGCTATTAGTAATTTTTGCTCTTGATACCCAAGAAAAATAGTTTTCAAAATAAGTCCAGCACTTGGACTTTAAGAAAAAAGAAGGCTTTTATCAAATGGCCTTCTTTTTTGATGATGCTGGGCTGTATGTGTGATTTGTAGGGGTAGATTGTTTTGGGGAACCTTGTAGGGGCGACTTGTGGTCGCCCGAATATGCATGAACCTGTAGGGACGTTCACCGAACGCCCGTCTATGATGCGGGGCTATGTGTAAATTGGTGATATATGTGGTTGCTGGAATGTATGGGTAATTTGTAGGGGCAAAGTGTCCCGACCACCCATGTTGCTATGTTTGTGTAATTTTGCAATATATATGATGTTTGTCTGTATGTGGACTTGTAGGGCGACACTCTGTCGCCCGTGTATCAGTTATAGCAGAAGCACGGGTAGGCGAACGAGGGCGTTCGCCCCTACGGATAATGTGTGTTTATATTGGGCGACCGAGGGCGATCGCCCCTACGGGTTTCATACACAACCTAGCAACAAGTGGTGTTCACCAAGTGTCCCTCTGGGCTCTAATATATTTGGGAGAACACAGTGCCTCCAGCTATTCATGTATAAATATTTGGATTAAACCATATTTAAATCCTTGAGCAGTTTCTACCCAATTACCACCAAAAGTGCCTGGCCATAACCCATCAAAAATACTATCAAATGACAACAGGATAATAAGATTGTTATAGCTGTTGGAAGCAACCACATAAAGCATTTTTTCTGTATCTACAGAAGGAACATAATTACTAAAATGTGTCATGTATGTTGGGTGAATACTACCAATAACATAAAAACTTGGCGACCTATTTTCTGCCAATAATTGTGTTGTAAATACTGGAACATGCCTACGGTATAAAGAAAGCTCCCTCCCACTCAAATTCTCTAAACTACTTGCAACCTCAACCGCCTCGCCAACTCTTGCCTCCGTTCTGTCCACAGTCACAGACAACCTAAACAGCAAATCATTTTCTTCACATTCAAAATAGGTTGTAGTGCTGGCAATTTGCAGTCTGTTTATCCTCAGCTTGACAGATGCTAAAGCAGCGTCTACCCCCGCTTTATTTGTTGCTTCATTAATTGCAAGCTCTGCCTCTTTTGCACGCTCTAAAGCAAGTGCCCAATTTTGAGTCGTAAAATTTTCATTGTCTAAAGCATAGACATATGCTTCAAGTGTCTCAATTGCATCTGTCATATGTGCTAACAATAATTCCTCACACACGCAAGTGTCTTGCTCGCAAGGGTTTGGCATAGGAGTGTCTTTTTCACATATGCAAACTGCATAGCCACAAGGACCAAGATTTGGGTCATTCTCACCACCGTCACAAGCAGCTATACCAAGCATTGCCACTGAGAATAGCATTATTAATGCCATCCCTAAAACAATAATTCTTTTCATAATTTTTGTCTCCTTCTTTTTAATTTTAGCTTGTTTAAATTTTTCATACTACTACATTATATGAAATTGCTTGTTTAGACTTTACACCTCCTTTTATTAGCCGAGCAAAAATGTTTGCTTGCAAGGACATTTTTGCGATCGCCAAAAATGGTATGATACCCTGCGGCTTTGCCGCAGAACCATGCCGCCAAGGGCGGCATGGGGATCCAGGGCAGAGCCCTGGAGTATAATAGCTAATTTATTAGTATTTAATATAAAGGATATTACCCCTAGGGCAGAGCCCTAGACTTGTCACCTATGGTAGCTTTTCGTCCCTTGGGGCGGGGTTTTAATCCTTTTTTAGTCCAGCAAAAATGTTTGTTTTAACAAGTACATTTTTGCTCGGTTGATAAACTTTTCCTTATCTTAGATTTAGCCTAGCACACTCTAGTAAATTTGTCAAGTGTTTTTGACAAAATATTTTAAAAAAAATAATATGGGTAAGACATGGGGGTGGGTAGCCTAGTTTTGAGAAATTTGTAGGGTCGTTCACTGAACACTCGATATATGGTGAAATCGTAGGGGCGACACTCTGTCGCCCGTGTTACTGCTATAACCGATACATGGGCGAACGAGGGCGTTCGCCCCTACAAAAATGCGTGGCTATATCGGGCGTTCGGTGAACGCCCCTACGGAAGATGTGGGAGATTATCGGGCGTTCGGTGAACGCCCCTACGGGGTTTCTAAAAATTGAAAACTAAAAACCCCGCACTATATATCTAATCATTTAGTGCGAGGCTATGGATGCTGGCATCCTTTTTAGTAGTCATTAAATTATCACTCTTTATCAACATCAACCGAACAAAAATGCCCTTGTTAAAACAAGCATTTTGCTAGGCTAGCAAAGGTTTAAAACCCCGACCTGGGGTATAATACCTAATTTATTCCATCAGCTTAAAGGTTCTTAATAGTCTCATTACTATTGTGATTACAAAATAGGCGATGAGGATCATTATCATCATGAAGAACATGTGCATCATCATGTATGAATTGTCTAAATCAAAACGGGATACATCCACTATTGTGCCTAGTGCTAAAAGCCCCACCATCATAAAGGACAAACACACCATCAGCACAAATGTCCTAAACACATTAAACGGCTCGCACACCTTTATTAGCACCACTATGCCTGTCAGCGACAATGCCATTACTTGCATAGACAATAGCAGTGCATCAGGATCTGCCCCAAATACTGCATCCCCAAAGCGTGTTGTTGCTACTGACCTATATATAAACATTGCCATTACAGAAATAACTATTGCTAAGCCGCCCGGAATCGCCCGCCCAGTAACATTTGCCAAAAAGTTTCCTTTAATGCGTGCAAAGTTTGGTTGAAGCGCAAGTGCCAATGATGGCAGCCCAATGACAAACATTTCTAAAAACAACAAATGATTTGTCCTAAATGGATAGCTCTCTTGCATTATCATAAAGACTACGGCTAGCACTATGCTCATAAGCGTTTTCATCAAGAATAATGACGAGGTTTTGGTGATATTGTTTATCACTCTTCGCCCCTCCATAACCACCTTAGGCATAGAAGAAAACTTTGAATCCATCAGTACCAAGTGGGCAACATTTCTAGCGGCATCAGCACCCGATGCTATTGCTATGCTGCAGTCCGCCTCACGCATAGCCAAAATATCGTTTACACCATCGCCTGTCATGGCAACCGTATGCCCTTTAGATTTGATGGATTTGACCAGCAATGCCTTTTGCTCTGGAGATACTCGCCCAAATACAGTGTATTTATCCGCCGCCTCTATCACCTCTTGATTGGACATTCCGTCTAGGCTCAAATACATTTCTGCACCGTCTACGCCGCATCTTTTTGCAACCTCTGCCACTGTCACGGGATTGTCACCGCTTATTATCTTGATGCCTACCTCATTTTCTTTAAACCATGCAATCGTTTCTATTGCGTCTTCTCTAATAAAATCCTCAATTATAATAAGAGCAACTGCTTTTTTAGAGGCTGGTATTTTTCCGTCAGGAGCAATTGCTCCGTTTGCTTGAGCTAGGCACAGCACTCTATATCCTTTTGCAGAGTGTTCGTTGACTAAGCCCTCTAGCCTTATGCCCATGTCTTTGATTATAAATTCAGGAGCGCCCAGGCAATAGGTGTTGCCGTCTTCAAATGTGACAGCAGAAAATTTTCTAACAGATGAAAAGGGGAGTGATTTTATTGCACGCAATTGAGCAGAGTATCCAAAATAGCTTGCCATAGCAATTGCTGTTTGGTTGTTGTCTTCTGTTGCAGTCAGCATTGATCCGATTATTGCAGCCACCTTAGCATCTGCCCCGTCTTCTTTAATAAAATTAATCACCTTGTTCACTTGCATGCTGCCGTCGGTAAGCGTTCCTGTTTTATCTAAGCACAGCACATCAGCCCTTGCTAGCATTTCAATGCAATATAGATCTTGCACCAGTGCATTTTTTTTGGCAAGTCGCACAACACCGATGGCAAGTGCCATGGATGTGAGTAGAAACATCCCAGTAGGAAGCATTCCAATAATAGCCCCCGACCAGCTTTGCACAACAAGATATAATCTCTCTGGCAAATAATATGCGCCTGAAATTAACTCGCCATAATAATCAAACACGGGTCTAGTGCCCCTAAACTCTAGAAAAATCATTATTGCAGAGATGGGAATAATAGCGATGGTGATGATACGCATGAAAAAGCGAATAGAGTTTTGCAGCTCTGATGAGGGCTTTTTATAGCGTTTTACATGAGAGGCAAGCTTTTCTATATAGTTGTTTGCACCTGTTTTGTCTACTCTTGCTTGCACTGTTCCGCTTGTTAAATAGCTGCCCGAATACAATATATCGCCTTGCTTTTTTTTGACGGGCTCTGATTCACCTGTCAGCATTGCTTCATTAACCTCGCACTCACCCGATAATACTACGCAGTCGGCAGAAACTTGTCTGCCTAGTGTCAAAAACATTATGTCGTCTAATACTACTTCTGCTACGGGCACAGTAATTTTATTGCCCTCTCTAATGACAACGGCAGATGGGGCTGTGACAAGGGAGAGCCGCTCAATCTTGCGTTTTGCCCTTATTTCCTGAAAGATACCTATGCCGATGTTTAATAGGATTATTAATAAAAATACAAACTGGGCAATGTTTACTGTTTGGTTGGCAATGATAATGGTTGCAATCAATGCACCTGCAACCAAAAAGGTGATAAGATTGACTATAGTAAAAATGTTGGTAAAAAATATGCTGCCATAGGTTTTTCCAGTAGACTTTGTCACCTGATTGACATAGCCTTGCATTTGTCTTAGTTCAACCTGAAATGCGTTTAGGCCTTGGTCTGGGGCAGGGGAAAAGCGTTCTGCTTTGTCTATTTCTAGATTGACAGGAACTTTATTTTTTTTGCGTTTTTTTAGATAGGTTTCTTGGATTGAAGAGGTTTTTTCATCAGTGGCGGGCATTATGTCAAGAGGGGTGATTTCTTCTTCTGGGGCAGGGGGTGGGATTGCTGGCTCTTCTTCTATTGTGGGTTTTGTTGTTTTCTTTTTTGCGGGCGCTCTTTTTGGTTTGAGCGGTGCTTCTTTTGGCGTGTCAATTTTATTTTCTTCTTCCATATAAAAAAATTACTCCATACAAATAGATAAAGTCTATTATATCAGAGTAATTTTTGTTTGTCAATCTTTATAAGGCGGTAAAATAATTTAAATTATAAACGATAATGTTGTTGGTATTGGGGTGGGTATGAATCCGTAGGGGTGTTTGGTGAACACCAGAGTGGTTTGCAAACCCGTAGGGGCGACACCCTGTCGCCCGATAAAGGCACACATTTTTGTAGGGGCGAACGCCCTCGTTCGCCCGTGTCATTGCTATAACCGATACACGGGCGACCACAGGTCGCCCCTACGGGTTCGTACACATTCAAATAAACCAACCCACACCATGGGCGGTCGGGCGACAAAGGGCGATCGCCCCTACAGGTTTTAATACCCTCTACAAACTCAGCTTGCCCAAAATGCTTAAAAAGTTGCCCACTTCTGTGGGCTCTAGCTTTGATAAATACTCGCTAAGCTTAGCCAAATTGTCCACCTTTTCTGCCCCGTCTACTATTTTCTTTATATATGGATTAAAAAATACCTTGCCCTCTTTTGCTAAAAGATTCATGATATTGTTTACTCTTGTCTTGTTGTGTGCAATCATGCTTCTATATTTGTTTTGCAATCTAAGCGCCTCTTTTGCATCCTTAGCCAGCCCTGCTATCACGCTTCGCACACTCTTGCCCTCTCCTTTTCCGATCAAAATATTCTTAATCAAATTATCAATCTCTAATTCACTAAACATCTCAAAGCCGTCTCGCTTGCTTTTGACAATCTCTATCCCCAAATCCTTTGCTAGGCTGGGCACCAATTCAAACATTTTTAACTGCGCATAATAATAATTTCTTACACTATTAATGCTGCGATTAGTAGTCTTAGATGCCGCCTCAAATGCCGCTTTTAAGCCTAGTCCCTTGTCACTTGCACAAGAAACCTCTTTAAAAAGGTTTTTTGTTTGTTCTATTGTCCAATTGTTTTCCATGTATGATTTTCTCCTCTTCTTGTTTTTTAAAAAAGCAAGCAAAAATTTTTTGTCACCTTGATTTAGCAATACTCTAACAATAATGGACATACTCTCTATATATTATACTTGTTTTAAATCATAAAGATTGATTAAATTATTATTCATTATGAATTGCGTATTAGCATATAATATTTTATGGAAATAAAATTAAAGCTGGCACCGCAATTTGAGTCGGTGTTTTTGATTAATGGAAGATTGTCAGAGGGCGGCGTGGTTTCATATTTGGATAATGAGGTTGTTTATGTTACTGTGCTGCCACTAGAGGCATTTATGATGTCTTATACTGTCAAGCTGGTGGGGGCAAAAATAAAAAGCAATGAGGATTTGGCGGCTTGTTATGATTTGGGTGATGGGAATTTTTATTTAAAGCTGCTATCTAGGTATAATTATGTGTATGCGGTGGGGGATAAGTCTATGGATAAGGAGGGGGAAAAAAGAAAAGCTGCCCTAGGTATAGTAGAGCAGTTTTTTAAGGCAGTGACAAAGGGGCGCATTAATTTGGCGAGAGAGTGTTTAAGCGAGGATTTGTCTAGGAGTATTGAGGATGAGGATTTGTCTGCATTTTTTGACGGGTATAGTGATTTGGTCAAAAGTGAGAAGAGGAGTGGGGAGTATTATTTGATAGGAAAAGGCGGCAAAAGCACGCTGTTTTATTTTGATATAGATGGCGGCGTGATAGATAATATTGTGGAAAGATGATAGCAATGCACAGTAACAATGCACAAGGCACAGTTCACAATGCACAATTAAGGATGGGTGCGATAGGATAGAGAGGTAAATTACAACAATATGATACTAACACAGTTGTAGTCTTTATATTGTGTAATTGTCATTACTACCCTACCAAAAGCCCTCAATAATTGTGCATTGTGCATTATGCATTTTGAATTGTGAATTGTTAATGATAAACACAATTATTGTGAGAGAAGCAAAAACCTAAATTAATGTCAACTTGACAAAATAACCTAAATTTGTCATCCTGTAAGGATCTCGCCATATAAAGTTACGAAATTAATTAAGATGAGATCCTTACAGGATGACATTAATTTTTAATAGTTTTGCAATAATAGTGTCTACACAGGATGACATTAATTTTTAATAGTTTTGCAATAATAGTGTCTACACAGGATGACAT
>Ga0209755_10001185_pt1 | contig 42400 bp, 39 predicted proteins | sample TergutCo191P1_FD_187301 | JGI IMG/M metagenome (GOLD analysis project Ga0209755, IMG submission 187301) | Cornitermes sp. P1 segment gut microbial communities from Petit-Saut dam, French Guiana - Co191P1 (SPAdes) (version 2) | ecosystem: Host-associated > Arthropoda: Insects > Digestive system... | reverse complement strand
AAATGTCAGCGAAAGTACACGTGGCTATAATGCGAGCTTTTGTCGCTATGCGCAAAATTATTCAAGATAATCGGCTGGTTTATTCCCGTTTGGACAAAATGGAACAAAAACAGCTTGAAACAGACCAAAAATTTGACAAGGTTTTTAAGGCGTTAGATGCTAATGTTATCCCCTCGCAAGGCGTTTTCTTTGACGGACAGGTATTCGATGCCTACGAGCTTGCCTCCAAAATTATCCGTTCAGCGAAAGAAAGCATAGTGCTTATTGACAATTTCATTGACGAAAACACCCTCACGCATCTGGCGAAAAAGAAAAAAGGCGTAAAAGCATTATTGCTCACCAAAAACACAAGCAAACAAGTGAATCTGGATGTTCAAAAAGCCAATGCCCAATACGGTGATTTTGTGATAAAACAGTTTACCCCAAGCCACGACCGATTTCTAATAATAGACAAAGGCGAAGCGGTGTATCATATTGGGGCTTCTCTGAAGGATTTAGGCAAAAAGTGGTTTGCTTTTTCAAAAATGAACAAGGATTCGGTTGCAAGTATTGTTAATGCGGTTGCGGAGTTGATTTAACCAAATCTTAATAGAAAAAACGCTTTTGCGTAACAATAAGCTATTAAATTAAAACTAGGTATGAGCATAACCTCAGAAATATTACTTGTATATCTTAATGATATTTTATCTGGCAAACCGAATGCCGAGTTGGATATTGAGCTTATTGAAGAAGATTATGTTCAATTTGGCAAAGCATTAACTTATTTTGCAAACTGCCATATTCAAAACAACTTATTTGCAAATGCGCTGGCAAAAGGAGATTTAAGCATTCCGCCGCCGCCACCTAAAAACAGGCTGGCTGCGCCGCTCAAATCACTTCAAGTAAGCCTTAAGCATTTAATGCGGCAAATTAAGCATGTGGCAAAGGGTGACTACAAACAACGAACCGATTTTATGGGAGAATTTTCCGAGGCCTTCAATGCAATGGTTGAGCAACTTTCAGACAAGCATCAAAAGTTTGAAAAAGAAATAGAAGTGAGCAAAAAAAATGCTTACCACGACCCAATGACCAATGTGTTTAACAGATTTTACGGAATGCTAAATCTTCATGAATGGATTGAGAAAAAGATGCCCTTTTCGCTTGTTTTCGTGGATATGGATAATTTGAAGTATGTAAACGATAAATACGGCCATAGCGAGGGAGACAAATACATTACTAATGTCGCTGGGCATTTATGCGGTTTTTCCCAAGAGGCAATGGTTTGCCGCATAGGTGGCGATGAATTCATGCTGCTAATTCCAAATATGAATGGAGACAAGGCGCACGAGCGCATGAATGAGATTCAGAGCTCAATAAAAAATGATGAATACTTGAAGAACAAGAGTTATACCTACAGCATAAGCTATGGCATTGCTGCTGTTTATGAGAACAATGAATTGCCGGCCAGCAGCATTTTGAACATCGCCGATGTGAGAATGTATGAGAGCAAGCGAGCCAAGAAAAAATACGGCAAAGATGTTAGCTAGCTGATACACTATTATTATTGCTATCGGTGGGTTTCGTCCTTGAGGCAACGAACTGAATACAGATAAGTCTTATAGAGGTTGAGCCTGACCACAGCGTTGAAATAATGGCCCATGGACCGACTGTAGGCGAGGGTGCTATCAATCTCGGTAGAACTCCACAAGTAGCCGAAGTCGCCGGCATTGCTGAAGCTGCCATCCGAGTTGCCGTTGCCGCTAGGCATGGCCGAAAAGCCGAATTCATCTGTGCTTTGCATATAGCTATCTTCAGTATTCCAATTACTTTTGGCTTTCAATTTAGCTCCTGCAGTTATTTCTCCTCCCGCATAAGCAATTAATGCTTCCAATTCATCTTTGCTCGGCAAATGCCATCCGACTGGGCAAGCCTTCTTTGCCTCTTTCCAATTATACAATTTGCCATACCGTTCGCAGTTGCTCTCTCTGTTATCATAGCACTTGGAATTATCTGTTTTGAAGTTTATGTTCTTTGTCATCCAAGTCTGATTGCCAATTTTCACGGTGCGGTATGTTTGGCCGTCTCGTGTGTCGGTGATGATAGTTGGGTTGGCGATGCAACGAACCGAAAACAGGTAGGTCTCGTTGCTGCTGTGCCAAACGACATCTTTGCGGAAGTAGTATATGCCAATACGGTTATCGCTACTCCACCAGCTACCGCCGTCGCCGATATAGCCGAAGCTGGCACCGTAGTGGCCACCGCCCGGCAGAGCCGAAAAACCAAAGTTGTCTGTGCCTTGTTTATAATTCTTGTCGGTATTCCAGCCACTTTTGGCTTTCAATTTAGTTCCTGCGGTTTTTTCAGGTTCAGCATAAGAAATTAACTCACGCCACTCATCATTTTCGGGTAAATGCCATCCGGCTGGGCAAGCTTTCGTTGCATCTTCAAAATTATACAACCTGCCATACTTTGCGCAATTGCTCTCTTTGTTATCATAGCACCTGGAATTATCTGTTTTGAAGTTCAGGTTCTGCGCCATCCATATGTCGCTGCCTATTCTCACGGTGCGGTATGTTTGGCCGTCTCGTGTGTCGGTAACTTGTGCTGCTGCTGTGAGCGCAAGGGCTGTGGCTGCCAAGTAAATTAATGCGGAATTTTTCATAGTTGTTCCTTTATTTTATGTGCCATAAATATAAAAAAATTTAGCAATAAATTTTCTATATTTCCCCTTTTCGGAGGAATAAAATCATGTCAAAAGACATCAAAGGAACTCAAACAGAGAAAAACCTGCTCACGGCATTTGCCGGGGAATCTCAGGCTCGTAATCGCTACACTTTTTGGGCCGGCACTGCCAGAAAAGAAGGTTTAGTGCAAATAGCCTCTATTTTTGAGGAAACCGCAAACCAGGAAAAAGAACACGCAAAACGCTTTTGGAGCTTTTTACAGGGCGGCGGTGTTGAAATAACAGCAACTTACCCTGCAGGCTCAACTGCCACAACCCTGGACAACCTGAAAGCAGCGGCAGATGGCGAAAAGGAGGAATGGGCCGAGGTCTATCCTAAATTTGCGCAAATTGCAAAAGACGAAGGATTCAACGACATCGCAACTTGCTTTGAACGCATTGCCATTGCGGAAAAACAGCATGAAAAACGCTACCGTGATTTATACAACAATTTAAGTGCTGGAAAAGTCTTTAAGAAAGACGGCAAAGTGACTTGGCGCTGCCTGAACTGCGGCTACCTGCACGAAGCCGATGAAGCTCCTAAGACATGCCCGGCGTGCTTGCATCCACAGGCTTATTTTGAGCTTTTGGGCGAAAACTGGTAATGTATGTTTAACGGCAGATTTGGCATTCATGGCGGCCAGTATATTCCTGAAACTTTGATGAACGAGATTGCGCATCTTGAAAAAGCGTATTTGCATTACAAAGACGACAAAGCGTTTAACTCGGAACTCACAGCACTATTGAATAACTACGCCGGAAGGCCATCCCTGCTTTACTATGCGGAAAAAATGAGCCGCGACTTGGACGGCGCAAAAATTTACTTAAAACGAGAAGACTTAAACCACACGGGTTCGCATAAAATAAACAATGTTTTGGGGCAGGTTTTGCTGGCAAAAAAAATGGGCAAAACACGTGTGATTGCAGAAACGGGAGCCGGACAACACGGCGTTGCTTGTGCCACAGCCGCAGCGTTGCTCAATATGGAATGTGAAATTTTCATGGGCAAGGAAGATACTGAACGGCAAAAGCTGAATGTGTATAGAATGAAATTGCTTGGCGCAAAAGTAAATGTTGTCACAAGCGGAACCCAAACTTTGAAAGATGCTGTAAATGAAACCATGCGAGAATGGGTTTCCAGAGTTGCAGATACGCATTATGCGTTGGGCTCGGTTATGGGGCCTCATCCTTTTCCTATGATGGTCAGAGATTTTCAAAGCGTGATTAGCAAAGAGGCCAGAGCGCAGATTATGGAAAAAGAGGGAAGGTTGCCGGCGGCGGTGATCGCCTGTGTTGGCGGCGGTTCAAATGCTATGGGAATGTTTTACCACTTTTTGCGTGATAAATTTGTGAGGCTAATAGGTTGCGAGGCAGCGGGGCATGGCGTTAATACAAAGAAACATGCGGCTACAATAGCAAAAGGAACGCTGGGAATTTTTCACGGAATGAAATCTTATTTTTGCCAAAACAAAGACGGTCAAATTGCTCCGGTGCATTCAATTTCCGCAGGATTGGATTATCCCGGCATAGGCCCTGAGCACGCTCATCTGCACGATATTGGCAGAGCGGAGTATGTTCCTGTAACAGACAAAGAAGCAGTTTGCGCATTTGAATATTTGTCTCGCATGGAGGGAATTATCCCGGCCATTGAGAGTGCGCATGCAATTTCTTATGCTATGAAGGTTGCGCATGATTTGCCGAAAAAAGATAACATTATAGTTTGCCTTTCCGGGCGTGGTGATAAAGACGTAGCGGCAATTGCCAGGTATAGAGGAGTAGATTTGCATGAGTAGAATTCAAAATGCATTCAAAAAAGGCAAAGCGTTTATAACATTCGTAACCGCAGGCGACCCGAATTTGGAAACAACGGAGAAACTTGTTTTTGAGATGGAAAAATCCGGCGCAGACATAATAGAGCTTGGCATTCCGTTCTCCGATCCGATTGCAGAAGGACCGGTAATTCAGGCTGCGAATTTACGTTCCTTGGCGAGCGGAACCACAGTGAATAAAATTTTTGACATGGTAAAGCACATAAGAAAAAAGTCTCAGATTCCGCTTGTGTTTTTAACTTACGCAAACCCGGTTTTCAAATATGGCTACGATGCTTTTTTCAAAAAATGCAAAGAAGTTGGCGTGGACGGAATAATTATCCCGGACTTGCCTTATGAAGAACAGTCAGAAATTCCAAACAGGCACGGCATAGACTTAATTCCGCTGGTAGCACCGACATCAGAAGACAGAATCAAAAAAATAGCCGCAGTAGCCGAGGGATATTTATATGTGGTATCTTCGCTGGGAGTGACCGGAATACGCAGCGAGATAAAAACAGATTTAAAATCCATAATAGACATAGCGAGAAAAACAGCAAAAGTTCCGATAGCCGTAGGTTTTGGAATAAACACACCGGAGCAGGCCGCCAAAATATCCAAAATAGCAGACGGCGTAATTGTGGGCAGCGCAATAGTAAAAATAATTGCTGAAAAAAAATCTGTTGGCAAATATGTGGCAAAGATGAAAGAGGCAATATGACGGTTTACCGCCGGCAATGGCGTGAAAAGCGCGGCAATGCCATGCATCAAATGCAAAGCGGAATTTTAGACGAGCGTCCATTAAAAGAGCGATGGAGCAGGGAATGCAAACCGGAAGCCAAAAGAAAAAAAATAAAACCGATAGACGAAAGCATCCCATTTGAAAAAACAGAAATAGCCCTTGTGCTTTCCGTGCACAGGCGAAGTTGCCAGCTTCGCTTGCGAAGCGGCAAGGAGATAAAGGCGTTTTACCTCGCAAAGTCCGTAAGCGAGCAAAAAGTTTTCCCGTCGGTCGGTGATTTTGCAAGCGTAGGCAAAAACGGCAGCGAAAATTTTATCTTGGGTTTGGAGCAGCGCAAAAGCATTTTGAGCAGGCCGGGCCCACGTACTCGTGAGAATCAGATTTTGGTGCAGGCGGCGAACATAGATCAGGTTGCAATTGTGATGAGCCTTGAAAATCCGCCGTTTAATTTTGGCTTTGCAGACAGATTTTTGCTGGCCGCAAACTTCAACAACCTGCCCTTTATTCTGGTGTTGAACAAATGCGATTTGATGCAAAAAATCCCTGAGGAAATTCAGGAATTTATTGAGCTTGCGGATAACACAATTTTGACAAGTGCCGAAAGCGGCGTTGGCGTAAAAGAATTGAAAAAAATGCTTCACAACAAAGTTTCTGTTTTCAGCGGGCAAAGCGGAGTTGGAAAATCTTCGCTTATAAATTTGCTTGTGCCCGGCGCAGAACAAAATGTGAGCGAGGTTAGAAAAAAAGACGGCAAAGGGCGGCACACAACGGTTGCTTCTTCTTATTTGGATTTGCCCCGTGGCGGCGCAGTCATAGATACGCCGGGAATTCGTGCGCTTGGCATTATGGATTTAACGGCAGACGAGCTTGCTCGCTGCTTTCCGGGATTTTTTGAGAACGACTTTTTTGACTGCAAGTTCAAGGATTGCAAGCACCAAAGCGAACCGGATTGCGCAGTGTTGCGGCGCATTGAGAAAGGTGTTATTTCAGAGGCGAGGTATGGGAGTTATTTGAGGATATTGGAACATATTTGCTAATAACTCTGACCACTTATAAAACAAAAGTGCGGCCTTCGTATAAAAATACCCTGTGCTCAAGCCACAGTTTCAGCGCATAAAGCAAAGTTCGTTTTTCAACTTCTTTGCCCATTTGAATGAACTGCTCAATGCTGCCTGTGTCCACAACCTGCTGAACACTCTGCCAAATAATCGGGCCCTGATCTAGGTCTGCAGTTGCAAAGTGCGCAGTTGCGCCTATTATCTTTACTCCCTTTGCCCAAGCCTGATGGTAAGGCTTTGCGCCCTTGAACGCCGGCAAAAAACCGTGATGAATGTTTATTATTTTGTGCTTCCACGCCTCAGTGAATTCCTTGCTCAAAATTTGCATGTAACGGGCCAGCACAATGCCTTCCGTATTGGAGGCTCGCAGAATTTCGTTGAACTTTTTTTCCTGCTCTGGCTTTGGTATGTCGCTGGGGACCAAAAAAAACGGCAAATTGAAAGATCTTGCCAAAGGTTCCAAAACAGTGTGGTTTGAAATAATGCAAGACCACTCGCACGGCAATGCTCCGTCTCTGTGTGAAAGCAAAAGCTCGTAAAAACAATGATCGGTTGTGGAACCAAACAAGGCCATGCGGGTTTTATGTTCCGCATCCTGCAACTTCCATTCCATAGACTTTTCTGATTCAAGTTTTGAAAAATGCTCATTGATTCTCGGAACTGCATCGCTTCCGCATTCTACAAGTGCCCGTAAAAAAAATGTGTTAATATCTTTTGAAGTGTGCTGAGTCAAATCCAGAATATTTGCTCCGGTTTGCGCAATGCCATGAGTGAATGCCGCTATAAGCCCGCTTTGATCCGGGCACATAACTTGCAAAACAAATTTCATAAATATCTCCTTGCTCCCATATATCTGGGCACCCAGTAACTGTCACTGAGCGGAGTAACTGTTACACCCAGCGATGTGCTTGCATGTATAAATTTCCCTTCGCCCACATAAATACCAACATGGCTGACTTTCGATTTTTCTCCGAAAAAAACCAAATCACCAATTGTCAAATCTTGCCTGTTAACCGGCTTTCCGTTTTTGTATCCGTCAACACTTGTCCTAGGTATGTTTATCCCTTCTTTTTCCTTGTAAACGCTGGATACAAAGCCGCTGCAATCAGTTCCGTTTTTTGTTGTTCCTCCATACAAATACGGAGTTCCTACCCACGGCAAAAGAACCTTATCCCATGAATCTATTCCGGTTATTGTATCAAAATACGGAGCATCAGTCCTGTATTGCTGCGGAGCGAGCGGCCTTAAAGGTGCGCAGGCTACTAGGAAAAATAATAATGTTGCGCATAATGCTATTATTTTCATATTACAACTCTTTGGAAAGCTGTTCCTTATTCACCTGAACTTTTTTTCTCATATCGGCAGATGGGGTTTGCGCAAGGCATTTATCCAGAGCTTCAATTCCTTCTGTAAGCAAGGCATTTGCTTTTGCTTTGTTTTTACGTGAGGCAGCAAATTTTTCTGCCGCAAATTTTCTCTGCTCTTCGCAAAAGACGTCGGAGCTTTCGGTTTTAGAGGGCAACTGCTTTTCCAGCCATACTAAAACGGAGTCGCCTGGAGAAAGCGCACGAAGGCTGTCTGCCATGCTTATTATTAAAGCCGGGCTTGCATTTACATTTTTCAGATTGCGAATTTTAGTTGTAAGGGCATTTATAGCCTCCTGCTTGGCAGGATCTACAACGACTTTGTCTCTGTTAGCCGAGATAATTCTGTCATAAAGGGTGTTTGCGCTGTCTATCCAATAATTTATGGCTGGTTTATATACGGCAAAACCTTCCAAGACTGCTAGAGCCTCTGCGCTTTGCCCGGTTTGGTGAAGCAAAGTGGCTAACTGCACTGTGCGAAAGCCGAGCTGGTCTAAATTGTTGTGGTATTGAACCTGCTGTTTCAGCATTTCTATGGCCTTTCCGGTTTCTCTTCTTGCCAGCAGCGAATCTATGCTTTTTTGCAAGCTCCTGAAGGACTCGGTTTCTTTTATTTTCAAAGTGTCTGTGCGAATGTCCGTGCGAACACTGTGAACGGTGTCTGTTCTGACTTCTGTTCTGATAACAGTAGTGTGAGTCGATTGCGTTTTCTGCGGTTTCTTGCCTGTGGTTGAACAGGAAACCGATATTATAACAAATGTGGCAAGTATTAAACGAAGCATGTGGTTAAATATAGAAATTTCTATATTCAACATAATGGCAAAAATCCTGATAGTTGATGATGAAGAAATTGTGCGTTCGGCGGTAGCAGACATCCTTGAACTTAGCGGGCATCGCTGCACTGTGGCGGCTAACCCTCAAATCGCTTTGGGGCAAATTGCGCTCGTTAATCCCAACTTGATCATTTCGGATTTCAAAATGCCCGGCATGACCGGCCTGGAATTGCTGAAAGTGGTGAAAAAAGACAGGCCATCCCAGCCTTTTTTGATGATGACAGCCTACGGCTCTATTGAAACTGCTGTGGAAGCCTTGCAATGCGGGGCAGATCATTATATAGAGAAAAAAGATCTCCAAGCAGAAATAATAGAACATGCCGTTGCAATGGTTTTAGACAAGTATAAATACCAAACCGAAAATTCCGTTCTGAGAAAAAAACTGTGCGAAAAAAATTTCATTGGGCATGGCGAAAAATTTTTGATGCTTAACAAGTTTGTAGAAACCGTTGCGCCTACAAATGCCTCTGTTTTGATCACCGGTGAGTCCGGAGTTGGCAAAGAGGTTTTGGCCCGTGCCGTGCATTACCAGAGTTTAAGGGCCGGAGGGCCGTTTATAAAGATAAATTGCGCAGCGCTTCCTGAATCGTTGATAGAAAGCGAACTGTTTGGGCATGAGAAAGGCTCTTTTACGGGAGCTTTAAAAACCAGGCGTGGCAAATTTGAGCTTGCAGATGGGGGTACTCTGCTGCTCGATGAAATCGGAGAAATGCCGCTTGCGGCGCAGAGCAAGCTATTGCGTGTTTTGCAGGAACGTGTAATTGTTCGCATAGGCGGCGATGATGAGATAAAAGTTGATGTTCGCATAATTTGCACCACAAACAGGGATTTGAAAAAAGAGGTTGAAAATAAAACCTTCAGAGAAGACTTGTATTACCGCCTGAGCGTTGTGCCGGTGGGCATTCCGCCGCTTAGAGAGCGCACAGAAGACATTCCGGATCTGTTGAATTACTTTATAGCTAAATTCAATGAAGAGAACGGATATGCTGTGGAAGAAGCGAGTGATGAAACCATAGAAATGCTCCAAAAGCAGCCGTGGCCCGGCAATATTCGCCAACTTGAGAACTCCATTGAAAGAGCTATGGTATTCTGCAAAAGCGGCATTTTGGCCCCAGAATTCTTTGATATTGAGCAAAAACCGGCAAAACCGGCAGCGAAGGCCAAGAAATAAACTATATTTAAGTTATAATGGATATTGATCGGAAAACCGTAATCTTGTCGGTTATGTTATTGTTTGCGTTCTCCGGTTGTGATAAAACGCCGAAGAGCAACGAGATTCCGTACACATCTTACAAGGATATTCCAGGCATTACCCAAGAAGAAATCCAGGCTATTGAAGAATTCCAAAAAGACGGTCACTCTTTTGTATATGGCATGACTCCCAGCACGGAGGCTTTTCGCAACAGATTAGGGCATATTAGAGGTTTTTCCGCATTGGTTTGCCAATGGCTTACCCAGGTATTTGAAATTCCGTTTGTCTTGCAAAATTTTACGTATGGAGATTTTATCGCAAAGCTTGCGAGTTTTGAAATTGACTTTACCAGTGATATAATTTACGACGAAGAACTGCTGAAAACTTATTTTATGACAGATCCTATTGCTGCGCATACCATACGGTATTTCAGGCTTGCCGGCAGCGAACCTCTTTCCGTAATTGAAGAAAAACGTCCGTTGCGGTATGCGTTCATACGGGGCACAACCACATTTAGAGATGTGACTTCTGCCCTTAAACCCGATTCATATCAGGTTATTTATTTTGATAATACCGACTCCGTATATCATGCGCTGAAAAAAGGGGAAATAGATGCGTTTTTCAATGAATGCATAAGGGAATCTGCTTTTGATTCTTATGGGGATATTGTAGCTCATGATTTTTTGCCTTTAACTTACACCTCTGTTTCTCTCGCCACTCAAAACCCAAAGCTTAAGCCTATTATTTCGGTTGTGCAAAAGGCGTTGAAAAGCGATGTAATTAACTATCTGAGCAATTTGCAAAAACTTGGCGAGCGTGAGTATCACGCTCATAAGCTGTATATGATGCTTAACGAAGAAGAGCGAGCCTATATACGCAAAAACCCTGTAATTAACTTTGTATCCGAGCATTACAATTATCCCATAAGTTTTTACAACTGGTACGAAAGCGAATGGCAGGGCATTTATTACGATGTGCTGAAAGAGATGGAAGAGTTAACCGGTTTGTCTTTCAAGCGCATAAACGATAATCGTACGGAATGGCCTGAATTGCTTAGGTTGGTGACCAACGGAGAAGCGTACATGATATCGGAGCTTTTGCGCACGGAAGAGCGGAAGCAGATAGGTTTTTTATGGACGGAGACTCCGAGCATGGTTGATAATTATGCGCTTCTGTCAAAAACAAAAATGCCAAAAGTTACGCTCAAGGAAGTTTTAAATGCAAAGGTTGGCTTGCCTCGCAACACCGGCTATACGGAAATGTTCAACGCCTGGTTTCCCAATCATAAAAACACAGTATATTATGAAAGTTCAAATGCGGCTTTTGATGCTTTGGAAAACGACGAAGTTGATCTGGTTATATCAAGCCAGCGCAGATTGCTCGCATTGGCAAACTACCATGAGTATTCGGGCTATAAAGCCAATCTTGTTTTTGACAGAAAGGCAGAATCTTATTTTGGATTCAACAAGGAACACGGGGTTTTGTGCTCAATTTTCAACAAAGCGTTTCGTGTGATAGAGGTAAAGAACATTGCCGATCAGTGGGCATTAAAAACTTATAACAATAGAGGAAAACTCGCAAAGGCGCAGCGTCCGTGGCTTATGGGCGTATCAATTCTTCTTTTATGCGCGCTTTTGTTCACGGTTGCCCTGTTGCTTATAAAACGCAATGAACGCCAGAAGCTTGAAGATTTTGATGAAGAAAAAGCGGAGATAGAAAAATATGAGCACGGATAAACTTCTTTCCACTGTGGTGGCCAATAACTCCGGTATAATCTGGTGTGTAAACAAAAACCGTGAAATAACCATGTTCGACGGTATATACCTGAAAAAACTCGGGTTTGACCCGGCACGCTTTAAGAATAAAAAAATCAGCGATGCTCCTAAGAACTTCATTCATTCCGAAATTATAGAATACATAGAGAAAACGTTTACAGAAGGCGCGCAGGAATGGATTTCCAAAACAAACCACGGCGTGTATCATGTTCACACAACGCCTATTTACGACAGCAACGGCGAAGTGACCGATGTTGTTGGCTGCATTAATGATATTACGGAACTTATAAACGCAAAGGAGCTGGCAGAGCAGAGCAATCGTGCCAAGAATGCTTTTCTCGCAAGGATGAGCCATACAATTCGCACGCCCATGAACATAATAGCGGGCATGACGGAGCTCATTCTGCGCAAAGACGTGTCTAATCATGTGCGAGACGAGATTGTTGCCATTAAGCGTGCCAGCACAAACCTTTTATCCACGATCAATGATATTTTGGATCTTTCTAAAATTGAAAGCGGCAAGCTAGAGATTGTTCCCAGAGGGTACTGTTTTTCATCCTTGGTGAATGATGTTGTTAATATTGTAAAAATAAAGCTTGTCGATTTCAAAGTACGTTTCTATATGCACATAGACAGAGATATACCGAATGAGCTTTTAGGCGATGAAACCAGAATAAGGCAGATATTGCTGAATATTTTGAACAATGCGGCTAAGCACACTAAAGAAGGATTTATATCTTTTTCTGTTCGTGGAAAAAAACTCGATGAAGATACTATAATGCTGACAATGGAAGTGGAAGACAGCGGCAGAGGAATACAGCCGGAAAAGATCGATAATCTGGAAGAAGCCGGGCTTGGGTTTGCCATAACCAAAAGCCTTGTTAAAGCGATGGACGGAAATGTAAAAGTTGAATCTGAATACGGCAAGGGAAGCAAGTTTATAATTGAGTTGCCGCAGAAAATACGTTCGCATGAGCACAATGCGGCGATTGAGAGCACCGAAGCCTTTACCATCTTCATGCCGAAATTCATTGCTCCCGATGCGAAAATTCTCATTGTAGATGACATTGAAACGAATTTAAGGGTTACCGAGGGCCTGCTGCTGCCATACAAGATGCATATTGAAACTGCCAAGAGCGGCCAGATTGCAATTGACAAAATTGTGATGGCAACTCGCAACGGATGCCCATACGATCTGGTGTTTATGGACCAGATGATGCCTGATATGGACGGCGTGGAAACCACCAAGCACATAAGAGAAGCCGGCTGCGATTTGCCTGTTATAGCTTTGACCGCAAATGCTATCATAGGCACAAAGGAAATGCTTTTGGCGAACGAATTTGATGATTTTTTATCAAAGCCCGTTGATGTTGTTAAACTGAATGCCGTTTTGGAAACATGGATTCCAAAGGAAAAGCAGGATGCGGCAAAGGATGAAAGCACAGACGAATGCAGATTAAAAGAATTAAAAATGCAAACGCTTTCCGTATTTTACAAGGATGGCATTGAAAAAATAAAGGAAATTGAGAAATGCCTTGAAACCGGGAATTATCACTTATACACCATATATGTCCATGCGTTGAAAAGCGCTTCTGCCAGCATAGAGGCCAAGGACTTATCCGAATTCGCACGAGCTCTGGAAATAGCCGGCAATCAGGGAGATGTGGAGTATATCAAGGCTAATACGGCTCGGTTTTTAGCGGACTTGAAAAAACTTCTGGATGAAATAAATATAAGTTTGGGAGACAGGCAGAACAAAAAAACTTTGAATATTGAAGTTCTGCTGCGTTTAAAAGAGGCTCTTAAAACCATGTGCCCCAATTCCATTGACATTATCAACAAATCTGTTGACGAATTGCAGGGAATTGCGCAGGCAGACGGTATTTTGCAAAGTGTTCTCATTGGCAACTACGATGAAGCTCTGGCGGAGATAGAAGTGCTATGCAAATGAACATCTCGCAAGGGGTGCGGTTAGACCAGAAATTATCTGCGCAGGCCATACTCACAGCGCAAATCCTGCAGATGGGCTCTCTTGAGCTGGAAGCGGCCATTCAGCAAGAATTGGAAACAAACCCGCTTTTGGAAGTTGATGAAAACGTCGATACGGATATTGATGAAACGGAAAATGAAAGAGAAGACAAGGATACGGACTCTGATGTAGGGCTTTTGGACGACCCTGATAAAAAATCCGATATTGACTGGGATGATTATTTCCAAGACGGATTCAAAGACGTGGAACCTGAGGATTTTAACGTGCGTGACCCTGACGAAGACGATTGGGAACGCCCGCAAAGCTATGATTTGGACATTCAGCAATACCTGCAAAATCAATTGAAAGACCGCAATTTGAGCCTTGAAGTTTTTGAATGCGTTATGTATTTAATAGGTTGCGTTGGAGATAACGGATTTTTGCGTGATGAAAACGAACACAGAGATGTAAAAGCGAATTCGGAAGACAAAAGCCAATTAGTTAAAGCCATAGACGAGATTTTGCGAAATGAAAAGTCTTTGAAAAAAGCGCCTAAAGAGGTGATAGAGGCATTTGATGTATTGCGCAGTTTGGAACCGCCCGGTATAGGAGCTTTTGATCTGCGTGACTGCTTGATAATACAGGCGAATAGAATTGAGGATTTTTCAAAGATAGCCATTGAAATTCTTGAAAACCATTACGATCTGCTGCTCGAGCTTCGCTATGTGCAAATAGCAAAAGCTCTGAATGCATCCGTGCAGGAAGTCACCAATTCCGTAAAGGAACTTGCAAGGCTGAATCCGTACCCTCTTACGCAAATTCAGGCTTCAAAGCTATCTTATGTCACTCCGGATTTGATTGTGGAAAGAGAACCGGACGGCTCATTCAGCGTAACGCTGAGAGACGGCACAAAATCCAGATTGAAGATAAACGAATCTTACAAAGGGCTGCTTAAAACAAAATCCGTAAGCAGCTCAGAAAAAATGTGGATAAGAAACAAGCTGAACTCTGCGAATATTTTTATGCGAAGCGTAGCGAGCCGCAAAGAAACCATGCTTTTGGTTATGAATTCCATAGTTCGCCGCCAATACGATTTTTTCGCACGTGGGCCGCAACATCTTAAACCTATGATTTTGCAGGACGTAGCAGATGAAGTGAACAGAAATGTGAGCACTGTGAACAGAGTGACAAACGGCAAATATGTTCAAACTTCTTATGGCATATTTGAGCTTAAAAATTTCTTTTCTTCCGGCGTTACTCAGGACGACGGTTCGGAAGTGAGCAATGTGAAAATAAAAGACGGCATTAAGGACTTGATAACCAAAGAAGACAAGAAAAATCCCCTCTCAGACCAGGAAATATCGGATCTTCTGGAAAGACGTGGCTTGAGAGTAGCACGCCGCACAATAAACAAATATCGTGAAGCAATGGGAATATTGCCGGTAAAGGTTAGGAAGAGCCGCTAGTTTGCTATATTATATAGAAATTGGAGCTCTTATGTCACTTTTAGAAACGTTACCTAAGCCACAAGCAAAGGATTGCTTGCTTGACTATGCCGCTATTTTGCAGCTTTTGCCACATCGCTACCCGTTTTTGCTTATAGACAGGGTTTTAAGCTTTGAACCCGATGCAGAGAAGGCCAAGATCACTTGCTTGAAAAACGTATCTTTTAATGAACCCTATTTTTCCGGGCATTTCCCCGGAGACCCTGTTATGCCGGGTGTTTTGCAGGTAGAGGCTATGGCCCAGGCAGGTTGCATTTTGGCATATTTGAAGTTTGAAGAGGAATCCAAGGGCAAAAGACCCGCTTTTATGGGTGTTGACGCTTGCAGGTTTCGCCGTGCTGTTCGCCCTGGCGATTCTTTGAGAATAGAAGCCGAGCTGGAGGAATTCCGGCGTGGCATAATAACTTTTGATGGCAAAATATTTGTCGGTGCAGATAGGGTTGCAGAGGCAAAGTTAAAAGCGACAATGGTGTGAGGCAGTTATGCGTATTTTAGTTACCGGCGGAGCGGGCTTTTTAGGCTCGCATTTGTGCGATCGGCTCATTGAGCAGGGGCACGATGTTATCTGCATTGATAACTATTTTACCGGAAGCAAAAAAAATATAGAGCACTTGACAGGCAACCCTCGCTTTGAGCTTATTCGCCACGATATTACGCAACCTATCCTGCTTGAAGTGGACAGGATTTACAACCTCGCTTGCCCGGCTTCTCCGGTGCATTACCAGTACAACCCTGTTAAAACAATCAAAACAAGTTTGCTGGGATCTGTGAATATGCTTGGGCTTGCCAAAAGGGTAAGGGCTAGGATTTTGCAGGCGAGCACAAGCGAGGTTTATGGAGACCCGACTGTGCATCCGCAAAAAGAGGAGTATTGGGGCAATGTGAACCCAATAGGCATTCGCAGTTGCTACGACGAAGGCAAGCGAGTAGCCGAAACTCTTTTTATGGATTACCACCGCCAGAACAAGGTAGATATTCGCCTTGTGCGCATATTTAACACTTATGGCCCAAGAATGCACAAGAGTGATGGCAGAGTTGTTTCCAACTTTATAGTGCAGGCTCTTCAAAATAAAGACATAACCGTTTACGGCGACGGTTCCCAAACACGTTCCTTCTGTTTTGCAAGCGACCTTGTAGAAGCGATTCTGCGCACGATGGAACAAACTCAGAGCATTGGCCCAATAAACATAGGCAACCCCGGAGAATTCACAATTCTTGAGCTTGCGGAAAAAGTTATCAAATTAACAGGCAGCAAAAGCAAAATTATCAAAGAACCGCTGCCAAGCGACGACCCAAAGCAACGCAAGCCGGATATTTCAAAAGCGAAACAGTTTCTGGACTGGGAACCAAAAATAAATCTGGAAGACGGATTGGCAATGACAATAGAATACTTCCGGAGGGTATTATGAAAAAAGCGCTTTTGCTTTTGCCTCTGGTTTTTCTTTTCTCCTGCTCGGACAATAATGGTCCGCCGTCTTATGAATCCGGAGGAATGGAAAAGAACTCTGTGCTTTTTAACGAAGTTTATATAGCAAATTCGGATTACAAAGATGAATTCGGAAATAATCCGGGTTGGGTGGAACTTTACAATCCCAATGACACCGCAATTAATCTCAAAGATTTTTCTCTAACCGACAATGCCAACACTGCCGCATGGAAATTCGGCGATGTGCAAATTCAGCCGCACAGCTATTTTATTGTATTCTTCTCCGGCAAAAACATATCCGCTTTTGATCAGGTGAATAGTGACATGGATTTAATAAAAGGTTCGTATGCCTGGTCCTGGGCAGACAGCCAAAACAATCCGCCGGATCCTCCGGGTGGCAGCACGGCGCAATTCACATTCTCAGAAAGCGCAGGGCTTACGGGCAAGCTTGTGGCTGTGAGCAATCCTTTGCTGGGTTGGACCAGCGCAGTTGTTATGCTGGATTTAAACAAGAAGAGCATTGCCGATGCGGAACAGATTTTGCTTCAAGGCTATATTAGCAAAGATTCCAGGCTTGAGATGCGTCTTGCCCAAACCGGCCTTGACGACTGGGTGTCTTGGCCCACTGTAATAACAGGAACCGGAGAGCAGAACGGCTTATATACTGTGAATATTCCGCAAGGCACGAATTTTCCTGATATGCCAAAGGTCTACGGGCTTAGGTTTTCAAATACCGGAACAAATTACGGAACAATAGATTTCACGTTCAATTCCATTATAGCACGCAAGCAAGGCAACAATCTCCACGCATCTTTTGAACTCAAAGCCAACGGCGGAAAACTGTTTTTGCTGGACCCTAAAAATCATATCAAAGATTCCATAGCCTACCCTGCCGGAATAAGAAATCTGTCTTATGCGAAAAAAAACGGAACTCAGGAATGGGTACTGAGCAAACCGCCAACACCGGGAGCAGAGAATTCTGATGAAACATATACCGAGCAGTTAAACCCTCCTTCTGCAAACATCCTTCCGGCGAGCGGCCACTACGAATCTGCGCTGACATTTAAATTGCCGGCAAACATTTACTGCGACAGAACCGGCGCATTGCCGGCAGAGAGCAGCGCTCTGAAGCCCGGTGACGAAATTACCCTGACACAAACTGCAATTCTGCGCTGTTCGCAATTCGCAAGCGGCGCTTACCCCAGCGTTCCCGTAATGCGAACATACATTATAGGCCGCTTGCCGGATTTGCCAATTGTATCCATAGCTGTGAATCCGAGAGATATGTTTGACAACACAGTAGGCCTTTATTCTCTGGGGCCAAACCCGGGCCCTGCAAACGGCGAGCCTCCTTACCCCAATGCTAATTACAGAAAAGACACAGAGCTTCCTGTTCATGTTGATTTCTTTGAGAAAGGGAATAGCCTTGCGTGGAGCTACCCGGCGGGCATAAGGATTATGGGCAATTATTCAAGAACATGGCCAAAGAAGTCCGTGATAATAACATTCAGAGAAGAATATGGCCAAAAGAATTTAAGGTACCCTCTGATCCCTTCGCACCCGCACTTGACAAAATTCAAGCATTTTATTTTGCGCAACAACGGCAACAATTATGAAAACGATTACATACGTGATATGCTCATGACTTCTTTAACCGAAGGTTTGGATGTAGATTATCAAAAGGGCCGCTCGGTGGTTGTGTATTACAATGGAAATTATTGGGGAATACATAATTTGCGGGAACGTTCAAATGGTGATTACTTTGAAACAAACTACGGCGTAGATGAAGAAAATATAGATTTGGTAAAATCTGGCGGCGAAGTAAGCCGTGGCTCAGATGCCGATTACAAAGACATTCTTAGCTGGCTTGCCGGAGTAACTTTAAGCGATGCTAATTTGAAAACGCTGGAAGGCCGAATAGACGTGAATAATTTTACCAACCATTTCCAATGCAGAATGTTCTACAACGACAGAGACTGGCCTGGAAACAATATGAAATTCTGGCGCAGAATTTCTCCGGCCTCCAAATGGAGATACTTGATGTATGATACGGATCACGGCTTTGGCAGTTGGGGCTCAGGCGAGCAAGCCAATCTTTCTTCGCTTCAGTTTGCAACCAGAGCTAACGGCCCTAGTTGGCCCAACCCCCCAAACTCAACATTGATTTTGCGCAAGCTCCTTGAAAACGAGAATTACAAAAACGCATTCATAAACCGCTTTTCGCTGTTGATAGCCACATATCTTTCTTCTGCAAAAACCAATGCAAGGATAAATGAGCTTATGGCAGCCATACAAAGCGAACTCTCTTACGATCAAGCCAGATGGACCGGCAGATCTTGGAGCCGCCCTCTTAGCACAATTCAAAGTTTTGCAAACAGCCGTCCTGATCAAATGCAAACGGAAATACAGCAGTTTTTCAGCTTACCTTTGCCGCAAAACCTGACTCTTTCCGCCAGCGGCCAAGGAAAAATTTTAGTTCACGATTTAGCCATTCCGGGCACAACAGCCACAATCAAAGTTTATCCCAATGTTCCAATAACTCTAAAAGCTCAAGGTTCAAGCTTCAAACGCTGGAACGATGGAGTGACAACGGCGGAACGAACGATTGCGGCTGGGCAGTTTTCGGAATTAGTAGCTGAATTTTAGGAGGTGCTTATGAAAAAAAATCTTTTGCTTTTGTTGCTCGCATTTCTGCTCTCATGTTCTGATAGCGAGCTCCCTCCACCTTATGAACCTGGAGGGCCTGCAGAGTTAGGCAGTTCCAGTTCTATTGAAAATTTCAGCAGTAGTTCATCTGAGGGTTTGGGCAACTCCAGCTCTTCCGATGGCATAGATGTCTCCAGCTCATCCGAAGACCCAGGTGACTCCAGTTCCTCCGAAGAAGCCAGCAGTTCCAGCTCTTCAAGCTCTTCCAGCAGCTCATCCAGCTCAAGTTCTTCTTCCGGGCCAAACCTGGCAGATGTTCTTACGCCAAAGAGCGGTCACTTTACAGCTACGTTTACTGTTACAATTCCCGCCGATGTTTACTGCGAAAGAACAGGCACAATACCGACAATGGCAAACAGCTCCATGAAGCCAGGCACAACTCATACCATATCTCAGACCACAATTCTGCGTTGCGCCCATATATTAAGCGACTCTCGCCCGGGCGCACCTATTATGCGCACGTACCTTTTCGGGAGATTGCCGACTTTGCCCATTGTTTCCATAGTCGCTCATCCTTCTGAGTTTGCGTCCGAGTATAGCAGAATAACTCAACATAATCCGAGTTATGATTTTGAGCTTCCCATTCATGTGGACTTTTTCGAGAAAGGCTCAACCGGAAACTTGCCGCTTGCGTGGAGCCATCCGGCTGAACTTGGCCCTATGGGTGCGGCATCAAGGCAATGGCCAAAGAAATCGGTTTCTGTTAGCTTCAAGGAAAAGTATGGGACAAAGAATTTGCAATACCGCCTGTTCCCCGATTCTCCGCACATGAAGTACAAGCATTTTGTTTTGCGCAACAACGGCAACAATTATGAGAACAATGATTATATCCGTGATATGCTTATGACATCGCTGACCGAAGGCATGGACGTGGATTACCAAAAGGGCCGTGCGGTGGTTGTGTATTACAACGGTGCATATTACGGCATACATAATTTGCGGGAACGTTCAAACAGCGATTATTTTGAAACGAACTACAACATAAACGAAGACAATATAAATCTGGTAAAGATTGCGTATAGGCAACCCGGAGGCATAGAAGTGAGCAGAGGCTCGGCAGATGACTATGTTAATAATGTCATTGGCTGGCTTAATTCCGGTGTTTCTTTAGACAACGAAGCGAATATGAGAATATTGGAAGAGAGAATAGACGTGAATAATTTCCTCAATCACTTTCAGAGCAGAATATTTTACAACGATGCTGACTGGCCGGGTAACAATGTAAAGGTGTGGAAGGCAACTACTTCCGAGCAGCCAAAATGGAGATTCTTTATGTACGACACAGACCACGGCTTTGGCAGTTGGGGAAAGGAGTGCGCAACTAGTTCTCTGGAAATGCTCAGGATGGTGACAGAATACTCTTACAGCAAAAATTGCAACGGAGAACCCAATTGGCCCAACCCTCCTAATTCAACGTTAATAATGCGCAAGCTTTTGGCAAACAACAACTACAAGAATGCGTTTATAAATCGTTTCTCATTCCTGCTGGCGACTTATTTTACTCCTACAAGAACAAGAGCGAGAATAGATGTGCTTAGAGGAGCTACGGACGGCGAGAGAGATTATGACAGAGAGAGATGGCCGGGTTCGGCTAATAATCTCGGATTTGAAACCATCACGGATTTCTCAGCCAATCGCCCGACTTCCATGCAAAATGCCATAACGCAACGTTTTAATTTATCTGAGCCGGTTAATATTACAATAAGCGGCTATACTCACGTTGATGGCCTGCCGGTGCCAAGCTTTGCTCCGTCAAGCATAACATTCAAGGCTTACTCCAGCATTCCAATGGTATTGAGATGGAGCGGCGGGCAAACAATAGTTGATGTGGGGCAAACTGCACAAAGAACATTCACTGCGGGGCAATAGACAAATGCGTATAGGTATAATCGGAGTTGGCACTGTTGGCGGCGGTGTCGTTGAGATAATAGAGAAGAAGAGAGATGAATTTCATGCGAAGTTCGGAGTGCTTTTGGAAATAGCCGGAGTTGCGGCAAAAACCGCAGAAGAGCTTGCGCCGTTCAAGGCCAAGGGATATAAAGTCTTTACAAATGTCGAAGAACTTTTGGAAGAAGAATCTGTTTCTGTTATATGCGAGCTTGCCGGTGGTTATGAACGGCCTTTCAAGTGGATTCAAAAAGCGATTGAGCACGGCAAGCACATTGTGACGGCGAACAAGGCGCTTCTTGCAAAACACGGTCATGAGATTTTTCCGCAAGCGGAAAAAAAAGGCTGCCATGTTCTTTTTGAGGCAGCCGTTGGTGGAGGCATCCCTATAATTCGCAGTTTGCAGGAGAGCCTGGTTGGTAGCAATGTAGAATCGCTGAGTTGCATTATCAACGGAACCTGCAATTACATTTTAACAAGGATGTCCACTGAGGGTTTATCTTTTGATGATGCGCTGAAAGATGCGCAAAAGCTGGGTTTTGCCGAGGCGGATCCTTCTTTTGACATAGACGGCATAGACTCTGCGCACAAGACTGCGATTTTGGCGAGCCTTTGCAGCGGCAGTTTTGTTGATTTTGAAAAGATTCATGTATCCGGGATCAGGGACATTGCGGCTCAGGACATTCAGTTGATTCAGGAGCTTGGCGGTGTGGTTAGGCTTTTGGGCTTGTACAACAAGGTTGGTGACAAGGTTGATGTGAGGGTTCATCCGTGCATTGTGCCCGTAGATCATTTGTTAGCTGGTGTTAAATATGTATTGAACGCTGTATATTTGCAGTGTGACAATTTGGGCCCGACTTTGCAGACGGGTGCCGGAGCCGGCAGGTTGCCTACTGCGAGCGCAGTGGTAGCAGATCTTGTATCTCTGGCTAGGTCTGTTGATTCGGGTCATTTGGAGCCTTTACCTATGGGTTGGTTTCAGAAGGATAATTCTGCGAATTTGGTTTCGATAGGGGAGACTGAGGCGCGTTATTATTTCCGTTTTGTGACCAAGGATAATTATGGTGTTTTGGCAAAGCTTACGGGAATTCTGGGTGATAATGAGATTTCGATAGAGTCTATTTTGCAGAAGAACACGAAGAATCGTGAGAAGGTGGATATAGTAGTTATCACTGAAAGTGCGCAAGAGGCTTCAGTTCAGCGGGCTCTTGCCAAGATAGATACTTTGCCGGAAATCAGTGAAAAAAGCAGAATGTTGAGATTTTTGGAATAAAAGGTCTTGACAACACCGAGAAAAATTGCTATATTTTAAGACAAAGCTTTAACCAAGAGGTTCCTCAAATGAATAAGATTGCTAAAATAGCAGTTGTTGCATCAATAGCCATGGCCTTTACGGCATGTGGTGAAGACAAGAAGAAGGCCGAAGCCGACAGGCTGGCTGCAGAAAAGGCTCAGAAAGAAGCTGCTGATCAGCAGGCTGCTGAAGCTGCCGCTGCTGCTGCTGCTGCTGATGCCGAGCAAAAGAAAGTCGCAGACTCCATAGCAGAAGCTCAGAGGGTTGCAGATTCCATAGCTACAGCCGACTCTATAGCCGCCGCCACAGCTAAGGGTGCCACCAAGAAAACAGCCGCTAAACCGGCTGCTCCAGCTGCAGCTAAAGAAGCCGCTAAAGCCGAGGCGAAAGCTGAAGCGAAAGAAGCAGCTAAAGCTAGCGCAAAAGATGCCGCTAAAAACGCTGCAAAGCAGGCTGCTGGTAGATAATAGCTAAAAATAGCTCAAATTTGACCCACCTACCACAGCTAGGTGGGTTTTTTTATTTTTCCCCTTTACAAACCATTTGGATTTTTCTATATTTATAAATGAAAATTTTCAAAATAGGAGTCCTATTATGTTTACAAAAAAAATCGCCCTTTTTGGGTTAGCTGGTTTAACCGCGTTCGCAATGTCCTGCTCGGACAGCGATGACGAATTGGCTGGCGGTGTTTTCAATCCCGCTTTGTCGGTCACAGATGGAGCCACCGGCGTTGAGCTTGGCGGAATAATCGTAGCTAATGAAGGTAGCATTGTAACAGGTGTTACAATTACTGCAAATGGCACACCAATCAGTTTTGTTCCGGCATTGACTGGAATTAACACTGGTGTAGTTAGCTTGGAAGGCTTTGGAACCTCCAGCGTTTGCACGGCTTTAAATGCAAGTGCAGCAATCCCTTCTTTAAAGATTACGGTTACTGCCTCTTTTGATGTTGGAGCTCCAATCGAAGACGAAAAAACTTTGACCAATTACGCTTGTGGCGGCGGTGGTACACCGCTAACTAAGTACACGATAGATCTTAGCGAAAGTGCAGCAAGCTTTGCTGATGTTGACGCTGGCGCAAAATATACTCGTGCTACTCTTACAAAAACTAACGTAAAGGATGTTGATCTCATTGCTCGTTTTAGCTCTGATGTTACTCCTGGTGGCAAAATTTACACTCCTTTAATAGCAGAAGTTCCTATGGGAACAGGTCAGATTTATGCTGGAACTACGGATTTGTTCTTTGACGTGCACAATGAGTTCTGCCCAGAGGGTCTTAATGTTACGGCCACTTGCTCTTACAGCCCATACTTCGTTTTTGGCTTCACAATTCCGCCTGAGGGCATAACAGCTCTTAGAGGTATGACAAATGTTGAAGATCTTATGCCGTTCCTTGAATATGTGGATGCTGCTACTGACGGCGAGCCAGAATACGAATTCAGCGGTGCAGCAAACTCCGGTTTCATACTTATGACTTCTAAAAAGCAGCTAGTTGCAGTTATTGTTTCTGCTACGGGTAATACTGCAACTGCAGTTACTTTGAACACTGTTTCTATGCCATCAGGCAACTAATATCGCAATAGCGTAATTATTCAAAAACCCCCACGCCGCAAGGAGTGGGGGTTTTTTGTTTTAATATGCATTTGGTTTTATTTCTGTGTTTGCAATCCGAGCTTCTTCTTTGCTTCTTCCAAAGACATACCCGTTTCCAGAAGGGAAAATACCTCGTTGCGCCCCATAGCCTCGCCAATGGCAATGCCATCATTCATGGCGGTCATCTTGATCGCATACTGGTCACGCTCGTTTCTCATCTCTGCCTCATAAGCAACTCGCTCACTTACAAAGCCATAATCTTGCGTCGAGAAAGCCCAGTATAATCCATAATTTTACCAACGGCTTCACCAGCAGCTTTCATAGCCTTAGCAACTTGAGTTAAGCTTTCTTCTTTAGCTTTAGCTGCCATGGCCTCTGCTCTGGCCTCCGCCTTGGCTTCCGCTCTGTCAATCTTTTTGAGCACGCTCGTGTTATACATCTGCTCTATAGTCATATCAACTCCTGTAAACTCCTTGTACCCGCCATAAAGCTCCCTGTGCATTTTGGCCATGCGCTCCTTGAGCATTACAACATCCCTATCCGTAATATAGCTATTTTCTCGGCTCCTATCCAACGACTCGGCTATCTCGCTCACATACACAGCCAACCTATCCGCCAGCTCCCTGCGCTTGCCGGAATCCGACTCGCACTTCTTAAGCTCCGCACGAACCTTCAAAAGGTAGAACGGCAGCAATAAAGCCATATGCTCAAGCTCCGAAACTTCATGCTCCAGCACCTTGAACGCCGGAACTTGGTAAACAACGCTTTTATCACCAGGGAAACGCATCTCTATGGTCAGAAAATCTTTCGTCTTGCTCGTCTCCCAGTAGATCACCGCTGGTGCAGGCATGTCTACTTGCAGGTGAGTTCCATCATCTGAAACTACCTTGTTCTCAAGGGCTAGCTGGATGCTGTAGTTGAAAACCCTCAAACATATCTCCATGTCGTCCTTTATCTGGGCTTCTATGAGATAGGTGTCCTTGCGGTTGCCGGAGGATAGAGTTACCACCATGTCGGTGAATATTTCCCCCAACGCCCCTGATTCCGGGTTTTCTGTTATGTATTCCCTCGGCTGCCTTACCTCGACAATGGCATCAGGCGGGTAGTCCTTCTTGTAAATCCCGTTAATCAGGTGCACAATGGCTGGATTGCTTGCCTTTGCCATTATGAACTTGATGGACCTGTCGAACAATTTCCGGGTTTTTCTAGAGATCCCCAGAACCGCAAAACTCTTATTCTCTTTCTTCATACCTATTAGACGGAACTCGGAGCAAAAAAAGTCAAAAAAATGCAAAAACACCAATATCTGCCTGTATTTTGAGGTGGATAAGTGATTTTTTGTGTATTTTTGAAGTGAAATAGCTAAAGCTCGTCATTTTCATGTCATTTTTTAATTTTTATGCAAATAAAGGGCATCGCTAGGCCTTTGTTCTTTTCTACATTCTACCCCATGCACTCACAACTGGCTAAAAAAATTCTTGACTTCTGCCTTGGGGCAGGGGCGAGCTTTGCCGAGATTTATGAAGAAGAAACGAGGAAATCATATCTGTCGCTTAAAGATAATGATATAGAAGGCGCCTCCGCTTCCATAATTTACGGGATCGGAATAAGAATGCTGTACGGAACGGAAGTCCTTTACGGATTCACAAGCGACCCGTCAGAAGATGTATTGTTAAATATTGCGAAAAATCTGTCATCGTCTCATGCGGTAAAAACGGATAATTGTCCGTCTCTGCTGCAGCAGGGGCAAAAAACATTAAATTACACTTCATTTTCCCAAAATAATTTCAAAGACCCCCGTGTTTTGGGTCAATCGCATAAAACGGATTTCCTGTTCGCTGCAAATACCGCCGCTAGAATAAACTCGAAAATTGTGCAACTGGAGGCCTCTATTGCAGACTCTGTGCAAAATATAAATATATGGAACAGCGAAGGACTGCAGGTCTCAGATAACAGAGCCAGAACCAGATTCTCCGTAAATGCAACCGCCGCAGAAGGCTCGGAACGCACCGCAGCACACGAAGCTCCGGGAGCACTTGGCGGTTTTGAATTCCTTGATAACTTGCCCATAAAAGACCTCTCCGTATCCTGTGCGCAAAGAGCTTTGAGAATGCTCTCTGCGCCATATATAAAAGGCGGCCAAATGCCTGTGATAATGGGCAATGCGTTTGGAGGGGTTATTTTTCACGAAGCTTGCGGGCACCCGCTTGAAACGGAAGCCGTCCGCAGACAGTCCAGCCCGTTTTGCGGAAAATTGGGCGAACTGGTGGCTAACCCCGTGCTCACCGCCATAGATGACGGTACCCTGAGCGGCGTGTGGGGTAGCTTGGCAATAGATGACGAAGGAATACCAACCCAGAGAACTGTTTTGATTGAGAACGGCATTTTGAAAAACTTTTTGAGCGACCGTGTAGGAGCAAAGGAGCTCAATTTGCCATTAACCGGCAGCGCACGGAGAGAATCGTATAAATATGCGCCTGTCAGCAGAATGAGAAATACATTTATAGCACCGGGTGAATCAACATTGGAACAGATGATAGCCTCTGTTGATGAAGGCCTGTATGCGGCAAAGATGGCCGGCGGTTCGGTGAATCCTGCCACGGGTGAATTTAATTTTGCGCTTGAAGAAGGCTATGAAATCAAGAACGGCAAACTCGGCGATGCTGTTCGAGGAGCAACCCTCATAGGGCTTGGCCATGAGATTTTGCCAAAGATCAGCATGGTTGGAAATGACTTTGAGCTTGCGGCGGGAATGTGCGGCGCAAGCTCCGGGCACGTGCCGGTGACTGTTGGGCAACCATCCATAAAAGTCGATTCTATTCTTGTAGGTGGCCGATGAAGTATATGAAAGCCTTTATGCGAGAATTCGCAATACCAATAGTCTCTGCTCTTGTGGTGATAGCATTTGTGATACAGGCATTTAAAATTCCAAGCGGTTCAATGGAAGATACGCTTTTTGAAGGAGATTTTCTTTTAGGGCTGAAATTCGTTTATGGAGTTCCTCTACCGTTTTCATACAGCAAAATTCCTGTTTCCGAGCCCGATGCCGGAGAAGTTGTGATCTTTCGCTATCCAGGAGAACCGGAATATCCTGACTACGACAGCAAACGCTATACGCATCTTGCAAATGCGTTGATGTTCGGCAATTTCTTTTGGGATAATCAGGCTCCAAGCGGACACCCCAAGCTCATACATTACGCAGACGGGCCAAAAGACTATATAAAAAGATGCGTTGCTAAAAGCGGGCAAACAGTTGCGGTTAAAGACGGCAAATTATTTTTGGATGGCATTGAAAATCCAATGGGAGGCCGTGGCAAATATACGGAGAGGAGCAGAGGAAACTCACCACGTGATAATCTGAAAGAGATAAAAATACCGGAGCCGGGAGAGACCATAAATTTTGACTCTCTATCGACCCATGACTTGTGGTGGATGCGCTCTCTAATGATCCAAGAGATGCCGGATAGCCTGGTTGAATTCAAAATATCCTTAACCCAAAACGGGCAGGAATTGCAGGATTATGTTTTTGAAGATTTTCGTGTGCCGCTGGAGAACCACAAGTATTTGCTGCTACAGACAATTTTTAACAAAAACCGTCTTGTTTCACAGGGCTTGAATTACGGAGATACTGTAAAAAGCACAATGGATTTGAGCTTTTTCCGTAATTTTGCGCGCACAGGTTTTTTAGCTCGCCACAACCCCAATAAGCCTCAGCCAAGTCTTTTCGGCAGCAGGTTGGTGGGTTACGACGCTTTTGACGGTTCCCAATTGGAAGATTTGGAAGCTAACGTGGCGCTTGAGAACGCCAGGCTTGCTTTGGCAGATTCCGTGGAAGCCCCGAAACTTGAGCTGAAATGGCAGATTCTTGTGAACGGAAATCCGGTTAATGAATACAAGATCAAAGACATGGTTTATTTTATGATGGGTGACAACCGTGACAATTCTTTAGACAGCCGTTATTGGGGATTTGTTGCCGCAAGGAATATCAAAGCCAAAGCGTTCATAATATATTACAGCCTGGAAAAGGATTCAAAAGTTGAATTGCTAAAGCCTTGGACCTGGATTTATTTGCCGGCGGATATTCGCTGGAGCCGCATAGCGAGGGTTATACATTTGATTTAGAGGAACCCATGCTCAAAAAATTTTCTATTTTTATGTTCATGTGTTATTTTGCCATTTCCAGAAGGATCGTGTTTTGCCTTATTGGGTTGATGGCTTTTGCTTTTATTTCTTGCGAAGACGATGTTGTGCAAACAGCAGAAGACATGGAAGCTATGGCAGATGAATACATTGAACCTGCAGTGGAACAGTTTAAAGAACCGCCGGAACCAAAAATCAGTTATAAAAAAGCTCGCAATTTCAATAAGGCAAGCGAAGCTCTTATAATTATGGGGCAGGAATGGGCAGAAAAAATGGCGGAAATGGATGCCGAAGAACAATTGGGAATGGCAGCCGCTTATGAAAAGGCACAAGATGACTTAATACGCAAATTCGGGCTTTGCGGCAAAGAAGAATTTAGATGGATCCAGACAAAAGCATTGCCGGAACCATCAAATAAAAACATTTTTGCTAGAGCCGGAGTTTGGTCAAATAAATAGGAGTTTTCATGTCTATGAAAGGAAAAAAAGGAATTATCTTTGGCGTTGCTAACGACCGCTCTATTGCTTGGGGCATAGCCAAAAAACTGCTTGTCGATGGAGCAGAGGTGGCATTCAGTTACAACGGTGAGCGTTTAAAACGCAATCTGGATAAATTGCTTGCCGATTATCCCGGTAGCAAGCTCTACGATTGTGATGTTTCAAATGAAGAAAACATTTTGAAAGTTGCCGAGCAGTATAAGGCTGAGGTTGGCCAGTGTGACTTTTTGGTTCATGCGGTTGGCTTTGCGGATAAAAGCTATTTGGAAGGGCAGTTTTTGCCAACGCCAAAAGATGTGTTCTTGCAGGCAATGGATATTTCCGCATATTCCTTGGTTTCCTTGACCCGGGCCTTTAAGCCCATGATGGTTAGCGGCAGCTCCGTTTTGGCTTTGACATATTTAGGCAGCGAAAAGGTTGTTCAAAACTACAATGTTATGGGTGTGGCAAAAGCTGCGCTGGAATCAATAGTTCGCTATTTGGCTTATGACCTTGGCCCAGAGGGAATCAGGGTTAATGCTATCAGTGCAGGCCCTGTGAACACGCTTGCCGCACGAGGCATCAGCGATTTTACCGACTTGCTGAAAATACACCGCAAAATTGCCCCTCTTAGGGAGAACACAACTCCAGAACATGTGGGCGGCGCAGCATATTTCCTTTTGAGCGATCTCTCTTTTGGAGTGACCTCGGAAATTATGTATGTTGACGGCGGTTACAATACGGTTACAGTAGGTCCAATCTCTGCTTATGATAAGGAATGATTCCTTTAATATTCACCTTTCTCGGCATAATCACTGATCCTGATTTTGCCGCAAGTGATTCCTTGCAAATTGAGGTGCTTGAAACAGGCGCAACTATTTCCGTGCGTTTTAACGAACGGTTCAAAATTGAGCTGCCTGCAGACACGGCTTGGAACATATGCGTAAACTCCGAAAAATGCTATGAGCTGAAATATCTGGGTAAGGACAGTGTTTTTTCTGCTGATATTCACGGCAAAAATGTCACATGGTTTGATGACGGAAGTTCTCAAGTTGAGAGTGGAGAGTTGAGAGTTGAGAGTGATGTGGCTGAGGTGGATGGTGTTGCGCAAGAGGCGACTACGGAGCAGGTTACTGAATTGCGGAAGGTCGTGGTGCAGTTGCGCAAAAAGCCTAAGAGGAAATTAGGGGAGTCTGTTGTTAGCGCAAAGAATATAAAGAGAATGCCAGGGCTTGCTGAGGCAGATGTTATGCGGAGCATTCAGGCTTTGCCGGGTGTGGTTGCCAGCAGCGATTTTAGCACAAAGATTTATGTGAGGGGTGGGGCTAGTGATCAGAATTTGTTTTTGCTGGATAACGGAATTGTTTATTCGCCAACGCATTTCTTTGGTCTGTTTTCGACATTCCTGGTTGAAGCTGTTGATGATGTCAAGTTTTACAAGAGCGGTTTCCCTGCCGAGTATGGCAACAGGCTGAGCTCGGTTGCGGCTATAAACAGCAGAAAAGGCGGAAACGATACTTTGAGCGAATGGTTTTCAAAGAATTCCATAAAAATAAGCACCTTTGCTGCGCAGGCTCATACCGAAGGGCATAAGGGAAATGCTAGATGGGTTATAGCGGCACGCAGCACATATATAAAGCAAATTCTGGATGCTTTGCAAGCTGCGGGCGCAACGGATTTTACTGTGGATTATAAATTTACGGATGTTCAAGGTGCGTTTGATTATGAATTCAGCGAAGATGAAGTTTTGCATGTAGCTTTATACACAGGTTCGGATGTTCTGAATTTTTCTCCTCTTTTTGTGGATTGGGGCAATACGGTGATTCCCGTGAATTATCGGTGGAAACTGAGCGACAGGTGGCAAAGCAATATAGGATTTTCTTACAGCATGTTTTATCAGGATTTTAGAATAGAAGATTTGCTGAGAATGGAAAATGGGGTTTCTACTTTGGCTTTTCGCCAGTCGCTTGCTTATTCAGGAATTGAGGATCACACTTTGACTTACGGTTATGATTTGGAATTTTCCAAGGTGTTTTTTATACAGAATGTTGAAATAACCGGGCAAAAATTTGAAGATGAGCCGCAGGGATTCCATCATATTCTTTATGCTCAAGATCATTGGCGCCCGGGTTCATGGGATGTGCGCTACGGTCTAAGGCTTAACTACCACGAGCTTTCCGGGCATTTTGGCGTTGAGCCTCGGTTTGCCGCTTCGTGGGAATTTGCCGAGGATCAAAAGCTGGAATTTTACACGGGATATTATTTTCAATACTTGAACAATCTTATGTTCTCAGATATGGAAGCCTTGAATGAATTTTACTATCCGTCACGAAAAACTGCTGTTAACGGAACGGTAAAACCTTCAAGTTCAATACTGAGCGCAGTCGGTTACTCACGTTCAAATATTTTAGGCATCTTCAATTTTAACACGGAGATGTATTACAAAACTCAGAATAATTTAACGGTATATAGCCAGTCTAGCATGGATGATTCAACTGCAAGCAGAGTGGAATCTTTGGGAGACATGATCATGTTCGGCGAGGGTTATTCTTTTGGCTATGAAATGTCTTTGCAAAAGCCGGAGGGTTTTGTGAGCGGCAGCATAAACTGGAATCAGGGCTGGTCTGTTTTCAAAGACGGCCCGAACAAGGCGTATTTTCCCAATTGGCATCAGCCTTATGCGTTAAAGGGAGATTTGTGTTTCAACTGGTTTGAAGAGAATTATTTTTTGCGAACTTCTTTTCAGTTAAAGTGGGCGAGCGGAATGCCTTATACTCCGTATTTGGGTTATATGGCTAAATATCAAATGGATAATCGTTTTCCCGGTTATGATCTCGATTCTCATAGAGGCAACCGCAATGCTACTATGCAAACTGATTATTTTCGCCTTGACGCAAAGCTCATTGACTGGGGCAAAAAAGACAAATGGAATTTTGGCTTTACAATTCTAAACCTCACAGATCACAAAAATCTTTTTTACATATTCTACCACACAGAGGAGAATCCGCCGAGAGAGGAAAAAATCTACCAGTTCCCATTCTTTCCGCTGTTATTGAATTGGGAATATTATTTTTGAAACAGCAGAACCGTCGGAAATCCATGCTATGTAAATTCCGCTTGGAATACCCTGCAAATTTATGTTGAGAGTTCCGCCGCTGTTTTGCTGCCGGATTAACAACTTGCCTTTAATGTTGTAAATGGAAACCTGCAAGGCCTTGTCTCCGAAAATTTGCAAAACATCTTTGGTCTGCGAAATTTTAAATTGTTGAACTGCCTCACGCTTTTTTGTCGGAGTGGGAGCCTGTACATTGTTATCCACAAATTTTGACAGCAGCCTGATGTATGCCAACTGATATCCGTTGCTGTTCTCGGTTATTTCCCACGAGTTGATTGGCCAGCCAATGCCTGTTTCCACATACATCTTTGCCGGGGGGAGGCCGGTTGGTATGGGAATTAGATTGCACCGTGCATTATTGCTTGCAGACCCGCATCCAGATGGGCAGCAACCATCCCATTTGTAGCTGGCATTAGGGCCACCGGGCAAAAATCCGGGCGCAGGCACAATATTTTTCTCTTCTTCAAACCATGAGTGATAAAAAACTCTTTGGCTCCTTGATGCTCCATAGCGTTCCATGTTTGTGAGGTAAACCATATTGAACGGATTAACGCCGTGAATATAATGCAGATAACCTTCTGCACGTTCTTTGAATTCCTGTTCATTGATAGACGCATCAACGGTATTCCATTTATAAAATGTCATTCCATAATCTGCTTTGGCTTTATTTGAACCCCAGTTATAATCCTTGATAAATGCACGGTATCCGTCGGTGGCATAGCCGTTGGTTCCGTTGAAGTCATCGGCTTTTGCAAAAGCAGTTCTCATGCGGTTTCTTATATCGTTTTTCAACGTTTGATTTCCTCGTTGGTCATTTATGTAACGAATGTAAAGCATGTGAGAAGAATGCCTGTAATGATCCATAAAATTAGACCATGCAAACAATGGAAATTTTGTGAGGTTCGCTTCTACAATTGCCAAAAGATTTGCATCATCTGTCAATTCAAATAAATACCATGCTGCTGTGGCTAAATTTTCTTCTCGCGCAAAAATGCCGTTATCGGTTATCTCCTGATTGCCGGCCGCAAGTCCAGACGAATTGTTGGTATTCACATTATTGCTGAACATAGAATCTGGATTCGCTATTCCCCATTCCCATGCTTTGATAGCTGCGGTTTTAAATTCTTCGGATTTAAAAATGCGAGCTGCTATGGCAAACGCCTTGACCGAACCGAATGCAGCGGTTGCATTGGCAGGGCCGTAGTAGCTTGCTGCGGTGACGCTGGACGGGGGAGTGCCGCCGCCTAAACCTTGCACGCTAAGCATTGACCCGTCACTGTTTTGCATTTTTAAAAGCCAGTTGAGGCCCCACTTTACTTCGTCAAGAATATCGGATGTGCCGTTGCCAGATTCCGGTATTCCAAAGTCATCTGTGAATGCGCTTGGATTTTCTTCGTACATCAATAGCATTTCTGCAATGTAGTCTGCAGTCCATTTTGTGTATTTGTTGTAATCTCCGGCGTCAAACCAACCCCCGCTTAAATCTCTTTCGGTTGCAGCGTTGTTCTTGGCAAAAAAATTGCGTGTATTTTCATCTTGCGCAAAGCACATTGCGTCTGCCCATTCTTCGCCGGCATACTGAGCCGTTTTTGCTATGCCTGCACGTTGGTAGTAGAAGGTCTTGACTGCGGCTTTCAGCACGTTGTTGTAAACTCCGTTGCTGATATTGAACGAGTATGAACGGCGATAGTTTGTTTGATCCTGAATATAATATCTGCCAGGTGCTGTTACGCTTGAGAAATCAAAATGCCAGATTTTTTCCCCTGATGCTGCATCTGTTTGCCCGGAGTTGAAAGCTGTTGGAGCCCCACTAAAGGCCGAGCTTTGCGAGGCTTCATTTATAATCTGAAGCTGTGCGCCGGGGCTATAATTTATCACTGCTATTTTCTTCGCTCCTTCTCGATAGCCGAACTGGTCTATCATAATGGACTGGGCAAAGCTAAGGGAGGCGAGAAATAACAGGAGAGCTATCATAATTTTTAAAATACTAAATTCCCATATATGTTTTTCAAAGCATTGTCTTTTGTCCTAAGAAAACCGTTGTTTGCTCTGCTTTATCCCATTTATTTGCTAAAATTCCGAAAAGAAAGAGATTATATCGCAGAGCGTTTAAAGAAAGCGAGCTTGCAGATAAAGCCAAAGGATGTTTACAGGAATTTGTTTTTCAATGGTGTGGACAGTCTAAGATATTTGCAAAATAAAAATATTCCCGTGAAATTTGAGAATTGGAATTTGATGCCGGAGAAGCCTGCGGTGTTTGTCAGCATTCATTTGGGTGCATTTGAAATATTGCATAGAGCGTTGGCAACAACTAAAAAAATCAATCTTATGGTATCTGAATTCAGAAATAAAAATCTGGATAAATTTCTTAATTCAACGAGAAAAACGCCCAATATAAACATTGTAAGAGACACAAGAATTTTGAAGCGAGTTATTCGCAACAAAGAAATTTTAGCTGTGATGGCAGATCAGTCAAGATATGGCGCAGAGTATTTTGATATTTTGGGTCAGAGCGTTCCTTTATTTTTGAAGTTGCCATTGACTGCAAACAAGCTTGGAGCAAGCGTTGTGCTTTTCAGGACTTTCAGGCAATGTGATGTGCACGTGATAAGAATTGAAAAGGTGTATGAGCCTTGGTCTGGGGTGGGGGGGATTGAGATTGCGAAAATTTTTGAGAGTTGGATTCTGGAATACCCTGAGCAGTGGGCGTGGAGTTACAAATCCAAATGATCGATCAACCTTGTTTTTCCGAAAAAACACGCAAGCAAAATAACAGCCTTCTTTTTGATCTTTCCTGTCATGGGCGTTAAATCACCCTTATTCACAATTTCAACATACTGAATTTTGCCGCCGGCCCACTCCACAATCCCTCTAACAGCCTCTTTCAACTTTGCAACAGATGTCTCACCCCTCCATAGCAACCTCTTCGCCTCCCACATGCCCGCATAAATGGAACTCGCTGCCGCTCGCTCTTCTGCGCTCATATATTCGTTGCGGCTAGACATCGCAAGACCGCTCTTTTCCCTTATCGTCTTTGCTCCAACAACCTTTACGGGAAAATTCAAATCGGCGGCCATCCTGCGAATCAAATGCAACTGCTGAAAATCCTTTTCGCCAAAATATGCCCTGCTCGGCAATGCTATGTTGAACAACTTTGCAACCACGCTGAGAACACCGGAAAAATGAATCGGGCGATAAGCTCCGCAATAAAGAGTTTCCAAATCAGAATTGTGAATAACAGTTTGCAGAGGCAAAGGATACATGTCTTTTGGATGCGGAGCAAAAACAATTGTTGCGCCAGCCTCACGGCAAAACTTTAAATCTGCCCGCAAACGACGTGGATATTTTGCGAAATCTTCGTTTGCTCCAAACTGAGTAGGATTCACAAAAATGCTAACAATGGTAATATCATTGTGTTTCGCAGACATCTCAATAAGAGAAACATGTCCCCTGTGCAAGGCCCCCATAGTCGGAACCAAACCGATGCTCTTTCCTGATGCAAGCATTTTTTTTGAAAATTTTTGCAAAGAAAGCGGCTTGCGAATTATTTTAACTTTTCCTGGATTTTCTCGCATGTGTTCTCCAAAGGACAAAATGAGAGTAATGCGGCGGTGAAGAACGGCATCCAGAGAGCATAGCTTGCATATATGGCTATGGCATACGATAATTTGTTGGCGGCAAAAAGCGGCATGCCCATAAAGTGGAATACAATATCCATAATAATTAACAACACAATGGTTAAAAAACTAACGGGAATAGTTTTTTTAGCTCCATGCGCAATGGCTCCGGCCAAAGTTTTTTTCTGTTTCGTTTCATGGGAAATTTGCGCCTTAAGCCCATAAATCAAATGAACCGTATCTGCGCAGAATATGGAAACAATGCCAAACCAAGCTGCGTTTGAAACTTCCAAAAATAAAATCCAGGCAGATAAGGAATAAATCAAAAGAAGCAGCGGCAATATGGATTTCATAATCAGGCTGCGTATGAAAAAGAAAAGCGTTACCGCAATTATAAAAATAACGGCCAAAAGGATTTGCATCACATCTTTGTATTCCACGGCACTAATTATGAACAGCCCGTTGAAAATCAAAAAGAAAAACCAGAGCAATGCGCATTTAAAGCCAAAAAACACGCACCTGAAAAGAAACAGCGCAAGAATGGCATAAATAATCACATTATTCGTGTGGAAATTGCCCTGCATAAAATCAAGCGCAATGTTGCTCACTTGCCTTGAAAGAGAGAGTATTGATACCAAAACCCCTTCTATGTTGAACAGGGCCACTGTGCTAAGCGCAAGCGCAATAATAATCTCTATAAGCCTGAAGCGAATAGAATATTCCGAGATCCTTTGTAAAACGGATGCTTTTTCTCTTAAATCCATGTTTTAGTAATCTAGAAAAAATCAACGCTTAATTGCCCGGGAGCAAGTGCTTCACCGATTGAAGCATAAGTCAAGTTTGCGCCCTCCGCCAAAGAGCGAACCCTGCTCTCCTTGCCATGCTCTCCCATAGCAAAGGCAGCGAACAGTTCAAACCTGTTACCATATTTTTTTGAGAAATCGTAAAGCGGCAAAACATCGTCTTTTGAGCCAGCCATCGCTGCTACCTTGCAGCCATAAGCCCCGGATTCCAGGCATTCCTGCGCAAATTCAGCCAATTCCGGTTCGCTCGGAACCCTGTCGAATAAATGCCATGAGCGTATTATCTTGTTTTTGAGCGGTAATTCAACCCCACGTTCCAAATCTATCAAATCCAATCCATCGGAGACTTTTTCAAATAATTCCGCTCGCTCGGCTGCCTGCTCATTTTTCCATTTTCCACCGTCTTTTTCCAAACGGATTGTACCCAGGCGGAGAGCTTTTGGGTTAAGGTCAAAAACTTTTTGCGAAAGTGCGCCCCACTGAGAAACATCGTTGAATAAATCATAACGAATTTCCAAAATACGGCATTTTTTTATTGCGGCATTGTGAGCTGGAACGTCCAATAGAACACTTGGGCTGATTAAGCCGGCTATAAAATATACTATATTCTTATTTGTGGCAAATCCTTTAAGCATATTTTTTTCGCGGCTTGCGCCGGAAGACAAACAATTTGTAAAGAAAATAGGAATTTCTTTAAGCCTTTTGCTTGTTTTAAGTGGAGTTGCCTGGTATCTCTTCGTTTTTTTCGGATTAGGAAAAGCAATAGTGCCGTCACGAGACGAAGCGCTTCCGGTTTTAGCAGACACAGCCATAATTGCAAGCGCAGATACAATTACAGATACAATTGCGAATAAAGAGGTAAGCCAAGCGCTTCTTGATATGCCGGAAGCTCCTGTTGTTCCGGATTTTGAGGAATTTCATTCAGACACTGTGCCAACACCCATCTCTGCGCCGATAGAAGAGAATTTTGATGTCATGGCGCATTTGGAATTGATGCGGCAAAATGTTGGCAAATACAATTATACGCTGGCGCACAAACATGGAGCCAGGATTGTAAGCTCTCTTCTTGCGAATCCTGAATACATAGCCGAGTGGGGCCAGATTTTGCTGGAAGCCGGCAAGCCGCAGGAAGCCGTTAGCGTTTTGCAGAGAATAACAGATGAAGCTACGGTTAAAAGCGATGTTGCCATAAACATGGCGTTTGCCATGCTGTATTCAAAAAATGCAGACGGAGCAATAGAATTTTTAGATAAGCAGATTAGCACCAACAAGGATGTTGATTTGATAGCGGCAAAAGCATCCATAATAAGCGAACATCCTGATGTAAAGAAACGCAATGATGCCGAACGTGTTTTTGCGATATATACTGGCGGCAAGGTTGTTTCTCCCAGAGCGGATTACTTTTATGGCAGATTTTTAATGCAAAGAGGAGATTTTCAAAAATCTAAAATGTATTTGGAGCGTGCGTTAAAGGCAAAGCCGAGTGAGCCACGCTACATAGCAAGGCTTGGCATGGCGGAGTTTCAGCTAAAGCAGGATTCAAAAGCCGAGACTCTTTACAAGCAAGCTCTGAAAATAAATCCTTATGATTACAATACATGGTTCAACCTCGGCGAGCTTTATTTGAGCTTGGCAAATGAGAGCAGCGACAATTCCAATATCAGGAAAAAAGTTGCGCAGGCTTTGGAGTCTTATTTAATCGCAATAAGAAACGACTCTTTGCACACAAGCGCAAATTATAGAGTTGGGCTTATATTAAACGGCAATGGCCAGCACAAGGAGGCTATTCCGCACTTGAACATAGCTTTGGAAAAAACGGATGAAAAAATTCCGGTAATGCAGCAATTGAGCGCAGCGTATATGAGCTTGGGAGACACAACGAGATCGGTTGCTTATCTGGAAAATATTTTGCAAATAGATCCGTTTAATAAAATAGCGGCAAGTGAATTCAACAGAATTAGAGGTCGTAGATGAACACAACAAAAAGAGATCTGGTTAATGAAATTTCGTCGAGAACGGGATTGCCTGCGATAGAGACAAAAAAAATCGTAGAATGTTTTTTGGATTCCGTAGCACGCACTTTAATTGAAGGCAACAACATTGAACTCCGTGGCTTTGGTCGTTTCAAAATTCGCAATAGAAGCGGCTACAAAGCCCGCAATCCCCGCACCGGAGAGCAGATAGAGGTAGAAGCCGGAAAAAAACCGGTATTTGAACCCAGCAAAGAATTAAGAAAGGTACTGAACGGCTAAATATTCTTCGCATTCAAGTGCCGCCAAACATCCTGAGCCTGCTGCTATTATCGCTTGCCTATGGCGTGGGCTTTGAACATCGCCTGCCGCAAAAACACCTTCAACATTTGTCTTTGTGCTTCCCGGTTGCGTGATTATATATCCCTGTTCGTCGAGTTTCAATTGGCCGCCGAGGAATTCAGTGTTTGGGTTGTGCCCTATTGCATAGAAGAAGCCGGAAATTCCAAGCTCTGTTTTTTCGTTTGTCAAAGTGTTTTGCAGCGTTACAGATTCCAGGAATTTGCTTCCTTTTAATTCCACAGGAATGCTGTTCCACATAATTCTGATTTTCGGATTGCTTTTTATTCTTTCCTGTAAAATCTGGCTCGCTCTGAATTTGTCTCTGCGGTGGATTATCACAACTTCGCTTGCGAATTTAGAAAGGTGCTCCGCTTCTTCCATCGCTGTGTCTCCGCCGCCCACAACGGCTAAGGTTTTATTTCTGAAAATGGGCAATGCGCCGTCGCAAACTGCGCAGGCGGAAATTCCTTTTTGCCAGTATTCTTTGCTTCCGGGTATATCCAATTTTTTAGCTGTAGCGCCGGTTGCTACAATAACGCTTTTAGCTTCTATTTTTTCACCGCCATCCAATGTGAGTTCAAACGGATGTTTTGAAAAATCCACGGAAGCAACTGTTTCCGTGATTATGCGAACAGAATTTTTCAAAGACTGCTCTCGCATTTGTTCCATAAGCTTGTTGCCTGTTATCCCGTTTTCAAACCCGGGATAATTCTCTATTTCGCTTGTGGTGGTGAGTTGGCCGCCTGCGGCTATGCCCCCGGCCATAAAACCTTCAAACATGAGCGGCTTTCTCTCTGCCCTGCCCAAATAAATAGCCGCAGTATGACCTGCAGGCCCAGAACCGATAATTATTACTTCTTCTTGCATTGTTTCCTGGGGTAAATCTAGAAAATTTAGCAACTCTTGACAACCCGGTAAAAAATTTCTATATTATAGTCCATACACAAAGGCGTGTATTTTCTCTTCTAAGGGGAAAATACACGTTTTTTTTTGTTTAAAGGAGACAAAGATGAAACAGATTTCAGCTCAGAACCTTGACTTCAAGGAACTCAATCAGATGGTTAGAGCCACCACTGAAGACATTTGCATAAACGAATGCTACGGACAACGATTCATAGGCAGTGCCATGAAAGGAAAATCGCTCACAATCAACGGAACTCCCGGCAATGCTCTTGGAGCATACCTTGACGGCGGAACCATAGAAGTGAATGGCAACGCTCAAGACGCTGTGGGTGATACCATGAATGACGGCAAAATAATCGTTCATGGAAACACAGGTGATGCGCTCGGTTATGCCATGCGTGGAGGAAGTATTTTTGTGCAGGGAGATTCCGGGTATAGAACCGGGATTCACATGAAAGAATACAAAGACAGAAAACCTGTTATAATCATAGGCGGAAAAGTCGGAAGCTTTTTGGGTGAATACCTCGCTGGCGGAATAATCGTTGTGCTCGGCTTGGAAACGGATGAGATTCCGCTTGGAAATTTTACCGGAACCGGCATGCACGGCGGCAAGATTTTTATAAGAACCGAAAAGGAGCTCGCAAACCTGCCGGCACAGGTTATTGCGGAACTCTGCTCCTCAGAGGACTTGAAGGAAATTGAACTTTATGTATCGGAATTTGCCAAATACTTTGGCGTTGATGCCGGCACGATTTTGAAAGATCGGTTTTATATATTAAAACCCAACGCAAAAAATCCGTATAAGCAACTATATACGGCTTATTAAAAAGGAGGCTCAATGAATAGCACTGTGCAAGATGTTTTGGACTTCGTAAGAGAACACGATGTTAAGTTTATCCGGCTTGGGTTTTGTGATATATTCGGAACTCAAAAAAGCATCCAGATTATGGCAACCGAGTTGGAATACGCTTTTGAAAACGGAGTCTCCTTTGACGCACACGCTATCATAGGTTTTCGTGATGTGGTTCGCTCGGATTTATTGCTGTTTCCGGATCCCTCTACTATGGTTATGCTTCCTTGGAGACCGGGGCCCGGCAGAGTTATGCGTTTTTTCTGCGATATAAGAAACCCGGATGGATCCGCATTTTACAAGGATTGCAGGTTTGTGCTCAAACGGGTTGTTGAGCGTGCTCAGAAAATGAGCTATTGTTGCAAAATGGGTGCGGAATGTGAATTCTATCTCTTTAAATTGGATGAGAACGGCAATCGAACAACTCCGCTCGATAATGGCGGTTATCTTGATATAGCGCCTCTTGACAAAGGCCAGGATATTCGCAGGGAGATATGCCTAACGCTTGAAGAAATGGGAATTCAGCCGGAGACATCGCTTCACGAGCATGGGCCCGGGCAAAACGAAATCGGTTTCAAATTCAGCGGCGCTCTTGAATGCGCAGACAACCTGCAAACATTTAAAACAGTTGTGAAAACTATTGCGGCACGCAATGGCTTGGATGCGAGCTTTAAGCCGAAACCGCTCCCAAAGGCTGCCGGCAATTCATTGCACATAAACCTTTCTCTGGCTAAAGACGGAGTTAATGTTTTCAAAAATGTAAAAGACGGTCATTCAAGCATTGCGGAAAGTTTTATCGCTGGGATTCTATCTAAAACTCCGGAAATAACCCTGTTTTTGAATCCTATTGAAAATTCTTATGATCGCTTTGGCAAATTTGAAGCTCCTAAATATGTATCTTGGTCTCATCAAAATCGTTCGCAACTCGTGAGAATTCCGGCGGCAATCGCAGAAAATGTCCGAATGGAATTACGCTCGCCGGATACCGCGCTAAACCCCTACATAGCATTTGCATTGATTCTTTCTGCAGGTCTTGACGGAATAGAGAGCAAAATGCCTTTGCCTCCGGCCATAGATGCGGATTTATATACAGCGGATGACAGTATAACAAAGTCTCTGACTCCGTTGCCGGATTCTTTTGAGAAATCTGTTTTTCTTGCAAAGAGCAGTGATTTTGCAAAAGGCGTGCTGGGCGGTGAATTATTCTCGCAATATGTAAGCAATGTTGCAGAGTGGGGACAGTGGATAGAGCTTTAATAGTTTCATGCCATGAAAAGAGCAAAAACTTCTTTGCGGATAATTTGCTTACGGCTTCTATTGCGCAAATTATAGCAGTGCACTCTTGCGGAGAAGCTAGGCGAACTCTTTTGGATAGAGATTTTGATTTAATAGTTATAGATGCGCCGCTAAGGGATGAGTCCGGTGAGGAGTTTGCCATGCACATAGCTGCGAACAGCGTGATGCAGGTTATTCTGGCGGTAAAGAGCGAATTTTTTGAAGCGGTATCTGCGATCGTTGAAAACGATGGCGTTCTTACGGTTTCAAAGCCTATAAACAAAGCGGTTTTCTGGGCAACTTTTAAATTGGCGATTGCCACAAAAAACAGGCTGCAACGTATGTACAACGAAAATAGCCTGCTTAAGCAGAAGATTGAAGACATACGTATTATAGATAGGGCAAAGTGCCTGCTGATTTCGCATTTAAGCTTGAGCGAGCAGGAGGCGCATAAGTTTATTGAAAAGCAGTCTATGGATATGCGGACGTCTAAAAGAGAGGTCGCTGAAGGCATTTTAAAAACTTATGAGGGGTGACCCTTGACAAACCAAATTTTTTTTTCTATATTATAGCATAGTATAATCACACAAAGGCGTGTGTTCGTTTTGGCGAACACGCGCTTTTTTTTATTTTGAGGAGAATCAAGATGAAGCTCATCACCGCATATATCCAGCCGGATATGCTGCCAGATGTAAAAAAGGCCCTCTTTGAGAGCCAGATTTACAAGATGTCAGTCACCAATGCTCTGGGATGTGGCCAGCAAAAAGGCTACACAGAGTCTTATCGAGGCGCAGAAATTGAAGTGAACTTGCTCAAAAAGGTTCGCATAGATATCGGCGTTAACGACGAATTTGTGGACAAATGCATAAAGGCCATAGTGTCTGCCGCTCGCACAGGAAATATAGGAGACGGAAAAATTTTTGTCTCTTCGCTGGAGCAATGCATTAGAATAAGAACAGGTGAAACCGGCTCAGAGGCCATAGGATAAGGAGGTATATATATGGAATGGGTTACCAGTTTAGAAGGCGTGAATTTTACATTCACAAATATCTGGAT
>Ga0209755_10001184_pt1 | contig 42405 bp, 44 predicted proteins | sample TergutCo191P1_FD_187301 | JGI IMG/M metagenome (GOLD analysis project Ga0209755, IMG submission 187301) | Cornitermes sp. P1 segment gut microbial communities from Petit-Saut dam, French Guiana - Co191P1 (SPAdes) (version 2) | ecosystem: Host-associated > Arthropoda: Insects > Digestive system... | reverse complement strand
TAGCAAAAGAATACGATTACAAGGGGAGCCTTTTTAGCATTGTGCAGGGAAATTTTTTTAACGATTTACGGCAGCAAAGCGCGCAAATTTGCGCCGAAAGCGGCACACCCGGTATCGCTATAGGCGGGCTGTCTGTGGGGGAGCCAAGCGAGCTGTTTTACGAAACCTTGGCTTATACCGCCGCTTTATTGCCCGAAGAAAAACCCCGCTATGTTATGGGGATTGGAACGCCTGAATACATTTTGTCCGCAATTGAGAACGGAATTGACATGTTTGACTGCGTTTTACTTACAAGAGAGGGCAGAAACGGGCGTATTTATACCCATAAAGGACCATTTGCCTTAAAAAAGGCCGAAAACACACACGATTTTTCGCCGATAGATAAAGAGTGCGGCTGTAAAGTCTGCAAAGGCTACTCTCGCGCGTACCTTCGTCATCTTTTTAAGACCAAGGAGATACTTTGTTCCATGCTGGCAAGTTATCACAATCTGTATTTTATCAACGATTTGGTACACAATTGCCGTAACGCTATCGCGCAAGGCAGGTTTTTAGAGTATAAGAAGGAATTTTTATCAAAGTATAACGAGGGAGATAATGATTAAGCTTAAATATAGTTTATTGTTAATTTTTTTTATTTTTCAAGTTTCTATTTTTGCGCAGCAAAGCGCCGAGGAATCCCGGCGGGAAATAATCCAATTCGGCACCGAAACAGAAATTGCTGGTCTTATCCAAACACTAAAAGCGGAAAACGCTGATTATCTTGATAATGATTTAATTACCCTTTTAAAAAATTCCAAGAACCAAAGAGTTTTAACAGGTGTTTTTGGTTTCTTTGGAGATCGCGCAAAAGGCGGTCTTGAAGAACGCGCGATAAAAGCAATAACGCAGCGTGAAGATGAAACCAACGAAACGGTTCTTTCCGCTTTGGATTATCTTGGTAAGGTGAAATCAAAAGAAGCTGTGCCTGTAATCATGGAAATTCTGGATACCGAAGAAAGACGCTTTTTAAGCACAGGTTTCCGCGCTATAGGGCAGGCGTCTTCCGGTGATAAAAAACTGGCGGATGAGACAGCGGAGTTTCTTGTTGAGTTTTACAATGATCGTGAGCCCGGCAATGATAACAGGAGCGTGATAATAAGCGCGATTGGCGAGACAGGTTCAACGGAAGGAGTTTCTTTTCTTGTTGGCTTAGCGACTAACACAGATGAAAGAACTCCTCTGCGCATAGCAGCCTTGGGCGCGCTTTCAAAAATTGGCGATGAAAAGGGATTAAACGCGATACTTACCTGCATAGGAACTAATGATCCAAATGTGCGCTCGTCCGCTGTCGGCGCTCTTGGACCTTTTAAAGGCGAGGAAGTTGACAACGCTATATTAGACGCTTTTAGAGATTCATATTACCGCACAAGAATCGCCGCCTCTCAGGCAAGCCGTGAGCGCAAGCTCGCGAAAGCTGTTCCTTATTTAAAATTCCGCGCGGAACGCGATGAAGTCCCTAATGTAAAAGATGAGGCGATCCGCGCTCTGGGCGCTATCGCCAATGATGAAGCCTTTGATGTGCTTTTGGCTCTTTTCTCAGAAAGAAAAAACGCGGATCGCGTTCGTATCCTCGCGGCAGATATGCTTATTAAAAATTCAGGCGGAAGGGATATTAATAAACTTATCGCGGAACTCGAAGACGCGAAGAAAAGGAACCAAACAAATCTTTACAATGGTTTATTAAGAGTTACAGGCGAAGCGGTAGTAGAAGGAAATAAAGCCGAAGCTCAAAGACTCGCTTCACAGTTTATGCGCGGCGGCACCGTTATAGAAAAGTTATATGGTTTAGATATCGCTAATAATAATAAGCTTGACGCTCTCAGCGAGGATATTATCGCTCTAACAAAAGAAAAAAATGAAAGTCTCGCAAGAAAAGCAAGACGAGTAGCGGGAGAACTGGGTATAACATTGCCGGATTCCGAATAATGGAAATAGAAAAAGTAATTGATCAATGTTTAAAAAGCTCTCCATGCGAAGTTGAAATACGCCGTAACGAATCAATGAAGGATCATACTACTTTTAAAATAGGCGGAGAAGCTGATTTTTTTATTATTCCAAAAGGCGAAGGATTTATTTCCTTTTGCGCTTCATTATTAAATATTACCTGTAAAGAAAAAATTCCTCTTTTTATTTTAGGCGGGGGAGCAAATATTGTTGTAAGCGATAAGGGTAAACGCGGAATTGTTTTGGATATGGGTTCATGGAAGGGCGAATACAAAAGCGCTTTAAGTAAAAAAGAAGACGAATTGATCTTTAAAAGCGGAACAAGCATTGACGAGGCAGCAGATGCCGCCTGCGCCTATGGTCTTTCCGGTCTTGAATTTCTTGCCGGAATGCCCGGTACTATTGGCGGAGCTGTCTGGATGAATGCCCGCTGTTACTCAAGTGAAGTTGCCGATGTATTAAGCCATGTAGAAATTCTTTACAGGGAAAAAGATGAATATTCAATTAAACAAATTGATGTAAAAAACGGCGCCGGGTTTGGTTATAAAAAAAGCCCCTTTCAGGAAATGGATTGTTTAATCATATCCGCGGCTTTTAATTTTAGAAAAGGCAATAAGGAAAAGATACTCGCGGAAATGAATAAAAACAGGGAAGACAGGCAAAAAAAAGGGCATTATCTTTTTCCAAGCGCGGGCTCCGCTTTTAAAAACAACCATGATTTTGGAAGGCCTACAGGGCAGATAATTGACGAACTTGGATTAAAAGGCCTTCAGGCAGGCGGAGCCCAAATAGCTTCATTTCATGGCAATATTGTAATTAACACAGGAAACGCCACAGCTTCTGATATTCGCGCTCTCATGGACGAGGTCGCGGCAAAGGTAAAAAAAGAGACAGGCTTTATATTAGAGCCTGAAGTACTTTTTGTAGGTGATTGACCCAAAAGTACTAGGCATACCCCCTCAAATTTGCTATTATTACCCAAGAGCCCTGACACTTGAGGCTCTAACCTCTTTGCCGGTTTTAAACCGGACATATGGCCATAAGGAGGATATATGCGCCGATATGAGTTAATGGTTATTTTCCCAATGGAGGAAGACCAAAACAAGGCAGGGCGGGATCAATTACTTTCCGACCTGAAATCCAATGCAGTCGAAGTCGAAAGAACCGATGAACTCGGGGATCGCGACCTCGCCTTCGAGATTAAAAAAAGAAAACGCGGAAGATACGCTCTTTTAATCATCAAATCAGACCCATCAAAAATCGTTATCTTGGATCGCATTTTTAAACTCAACGCCAATCTCCTAAAATATCTCTTTGTAAGAATCGAGGAATAGGAGCAAGCATGGCTGATATTAATCATGTGGTATTGGTAGGACGCTTAACCCGCGACGCGGAATTAAAATATACCGCAGGGGGGCAGGCTGTTTGCAAGTTTTCTATCGCTGTTAATCGCCGTAAAAAAAACGGTGACCAATGGGAAGACGAAGCGAATTTCTTTGATATCGTCTTGTGGGGAAAACAGGGCGAGTCGCTTCAGAACTACCTTGTAAAAGGCAAGATGATTGGAGTTGACGGAGAACTTCGCCAGGATCGATGGCAGCAGGATGGGCAGAATAGATCCAAGGTTGAGATAATTGCGAATTATGTTCAGTTGTTGGGCGGCGGAGGTTCTTCCGGCGGAAGCGGCGGCGAACGCCAAAATTTCCAAAACAATTCGTCTAACCAGAACTCGCAGGATTCATCGTTTGGTCAATCTAGAGATGATGGTTTTACTGACGATATTCCATTTTAAATTTATTTTTAGTTTGTAAGGAGCAAATTATGTCTGATGATAAATATTTTGAAAACGAAGGTCATTCACGCCACGATCGCGACAGGGATCGCGACAGAATGGATATGCAGATGGATGATCGCGACGGTGATGATCGCGGCAGAGGCGGAAAAGGCGGCAAGGTTTTCTTTAAGAAAAAAATCTGCAAGTTCTGCGCGCAAAAAATGAAGATCGATTATAAAGAAGCTGATACTCTTAGGCGCTTTATTACAGAAAGGGGAAAAATTCTTCCGCGCCGCATTACCGGAACCTGCGCGAAGCACCAGAGAGCTCTTGCCCTGGCGATAAAACAGGCAAGAAGTATCGCGCTGCTTCCTTATGTAGCGGAATAAGAATCGATCCATGGTAACTAAAGAAGAAGGAATCCCCGCGGAACTTAATGATTCCGCAGGGCGCAAAAATCCTTTTGATATTCAATTAACAAAGAATTCTCTTATTACAATACTGGTTTGTACAGCCTTGAGCGTTCTTTTTATGAAATCCGGGATTCTTTCCTTCTTTTATCTGGCGCCCATAGGCTATGCTGTTATTATTACAGGTTCTATATGGATTCCTTTTCTTTCCGTAGCTGGAACAAATATTATACTGGATATATTTACAAGGTCTTCATCGCAGGCAGCTTTCGCCGAAGGTACAACCGCTAGTTCCGCTTGGGGTACAGGTAATACATTAATAGAGATTTTTTATTTTTCTTCCATGTTCCTGCTCTTTATCTGGGTAATAGGAGCAAAGACCCCAAGAACTACTTACCGCTTATTGGCAGGATCCGCCGCGGGCGCTGTTGTTTTTCTCTTACTGGTATACAAAACAGATTTCTTTTCGTTCCTTGAAAGGTTTATAGAGGAATTAAACGCGCAAATCGCTGCAGGAGAAGAAACATCTGTTAATCCGGTTTTACTGGGACTAATACCTGCAGAAAATATGTTGGAGCTTTTTAATAAGGTACTTCTGAGGGGAGCGGCGTTTTTTAGCATATTATTCATTTTTTTTATAAACCGGCATATGTCTTATATTTTAGTAAGATTAATTAAAAAACGAAGAGAGGATAAACCACTAACAGAATTTTTCGCGCCGCGAAACGCTGTTTGGATACTTTCGGGCGCAGTTGCTTCTGTTTTACTGGCAGGCGTATTTAAAATAGAATTACTGGAGATTCTTGCGTGGAATGTTCTTGTAATTTGCGCCGTTGTTTTTCTCGCTCAAGGCGCCGGTGTCTTAACTCATTTGTTATCAAAAAGATCCGCCGGTCTTCGTTTTGGCGTAAGCATTTTATTTATTTTTGTTTTATTAAGCCCCATTAGCTTAGCGGTTATTTTTATGCTGTTGTTATTGGGTATAATAGAAAACTGGATACCTATCAGAAAGGGTAGGAACCAGAACACCTCATACTCCGAGGCAAACTGACTGCCTGGCAGTTAGTATTTTACAAGTGATGTAAATCACAGTGATTTCGATCACAAGGAGCTTGGTATGAAAGTTATTTTAAACAAGGATCTCGTGACTCTCGGCGAAGAGGGCGACGTAAAGGAAGTAGCAAAGGGTTACGCTCGTAATTATCTTTTCCCCAGAGGAATTGCCCTGCCTTATACGCCCCGCATGATTAGTATTATCGAAGGACGCAGAGCGGAAATAGAACAGCGAAAAGAACAAAAACGTCTTGACGCGAGAGGAATTAAAGAAAAGCTCGATTCTTTTGAGCTTTCTCTTACAATGCCGGCAGGCGCCAACGGAAAACTTTACGGCGCAGTTACAAACCAGACTATAGCAGATGAACTTTTAAAGAGCGGTTTTCAGATAGAAAGGAAACGCATTGAACTTGCCGGCAACGGCTTTAAAAGCATTGGAAAATATAAAGCGAATATCAGGCTTTACGAAAACCAGTCAGCGGAAATTTCTATAACAATTATCGCTCAGGAAATAAAAACTGAAGCGCCTGCGCCAAAAACGACCGGGCGCAGAGGCAGAAAAGACGAGCATCGCCAGCATTCTGAAGAAAATAATGAAGCCGCAAACGCGAGCGCAAACAACAATGAAGCTGAGCAAAAAACTGAAGCTGCCGCTGAATAAAGCATGGCTCAATCAATGAGGGATAAAACCCCTCCTCATGATGATGAACTGGAACAATTAGCTCTAGGCAGTTTGCTCGCCGATAATGAGGCTGTGTCATCGGCAATCCAGCATCATCTAAGTCCTGAAGATTTTTATTCTCGCGCTAATAATCGTATCTATGACGCTATCATGGCTCTGGATAAAAAAGGCTTGCGTCCTGATATTCAGACTGTAGTCCAGGAATTGAAGCAGATGGGCAAACTGGATGAAGCCGGCGGCGCGTCCTATGTTTCAAGCCTAACTACAGTAATTCCCTCAAGCGCCAATATCGATTATTACGCGCAAATGGTAAAAAATTATTCGCTTAAAAGATCTCTTCTTGGGGTAGCTTCAAAAATCGGCGTTAATGCTTATGATGAATCAAAAGAAGCGAATGAGCTGTTGGAAGAAGTACAGCAGTATATTTTTGAGTTAAGCGACGATAGACAGGTTTTTACATCCAGAAAAATAGGTGACGTATTAAAAGACGCGATAGACAGGATTGAGGATGTAATGAAGTCCAAAAATCCAATTACAGGAATTCCAACAGGTTTTGCCGCGTTAGATGAAATGACATCAGGGTTTCAGAAAGAAGAATTTATAATTATTGGCGCGCGTCCTTCTGTTGGTAAAACCGCTCTTGCCTTGAATATGGCTTCTAACATCGCGTTTCATCAAAAAAAACCAACGGCATTCTTTTCCTTGGAAATGTCAGAGATCGCGCTTGTTAATCGTCTTATAAGTTCAGAAGCCATGGTGCAGGCACAAAAATTAAGAAGCGGCTTTTTAAGTACCAGCGATTTTAACAAGATAGTAAACACCATGAGCGTCATTTATGAGGCTCCGTTTTATATTGTCGATATCCCAAACATGAATCTTCTTAATTTAAGGTCTCAGGCGAGGAAATTAAGAGCGCAGCAGCAAGTGGAAATTATATTTGTCGATTATCTCGGGCTTATTGGCCATGAAGTAAAGGGGCTGCCTCGCTTTGAACAGATTTCAGAAATTTCAAGGTCGCTTAAAAGTCTCGCGCGTGAGTTAAAAATACCGATAGTTGTATTGTGTCAGCTTAACCGCGACGCTCAATTTGAAACGCCTACGCTGGCGAATTTAAGGGATTCTGGTTCTATTGAACAGGACGCGGACCTTGTTTTATTTTTAAACAGACCTCAGCCCAAGAAAAATAAAAGTGATAAAGATGATGATAAAGAGGCTGGACCTGTAGAAAATATACCAACCGATCTTATTGTAGCGAAGCAAAGAAATGGTCCAACCGGGGTAGTAAAGCTGGAATTGGTGGCAAAATACGCTAAATTCGCGCCATTATCTAAAGATCAAGAGCCAAATTGAGCGAAAATTTGCCATTAAAGGGCGGATATTGTATTTTACTTGAATATTTTATTGTTTTATGATATACTTTTTTTTGGGGGAAATATGGCTTTTATTGATGATTATGATTTTGATTTATTAAAGAATGAAGCGGAACTCCTTGTAATCCGCGAAATGGAAGCACAGCTCAGAGATGAATCGGATAATATGTGCCGCTGTAACGAATGTATCGTAGATATTGCCGCGATAGCGCTTAACAGTGTCAAACCTTTGTATCGTTTTTCACTACTTGGCACCCTTTACGCTTCGCAAGCCATGACAGAACAGGCCTATGCCGACAGCGTAAAAGAAGCTGTAGCGCAGGCAATTAAAAAGGTAAAGAAAAACCCGGCTCACGATTAATTAAAGTTACTTTATAAGTGAGGTGACAAAGTCACTTCAATATATCCGGTCTTAAGATATTTTGTACCGATAAATATGAGCGAACTCTAAGTGATGTAAAGACATCGCTCTTTGGGCGTTTACGGTAATCTTCAGATGTCCTTTCGTATGTTTCAAAAGGTATTCTCATTACGGCTACTTCGTTGGGTCTGATACCGTCAAGGTGAAACTCAATTCCATTAGAGCTTTTGCAATGATACCACGCGTTTATTTCTTTATCAGGATAATTCTCTTCCGCCTTTGTAAGCAGGTATGACTTTATAGTTTCTATTATTACAGGGTCAAGATCATCTTTTATTACGGAGAGACGGTCGGCCATTTCCGGGAAACCGATAATTGTTTCAACGCCCGCGTTTTCTTTTTTGTTGCGGTAAAATTCACCTCTGTCCAATTCAGGCAGAACTTCCATTTTGTAATTTTTTGAATTCCATACAAGCATCAATTTATATTCAGGTTTGTGTATCTTGCCGCAAAAGCCGCATTTGTAACTCATAAAAGTCCCGTCCAGGATTTTTTCCAGAGCTTGTGAGTCTTTATCAAGATCGATTTCTTCGTTGTATTCAATTTGAACATTGGTGCCGCATAAACAATTAATATTTTTCTTCATTGCTTATCCCTCCCATGTAATTTATTTATTTACAAAGAACATTATATCACCAAAAAGAGCAAAAACAAACAAGCTAAAAATAATAACCATTCCGCAGGTCTGGAAAACAGCTATTGCCTTGGGATGAGCGGGTTTCCTGCGTATCATTTCTATAAGGAAGAGGATAATCATTCCGCCGTCAAGGATAGGAAGGGGCAGAAGATTCATAACGCACAGGGCTATTGAAATAAGCGAAATAAAATTAACAAATATGTGAAGTCCTGTGCCGACGCTTTGGTTAAAGCCCTGAGCCGCGAAATCTCCCATCATGTAAGTTATTCGAACAGGTCCGGAAACCGCTTGTGTAAGATCAATTCCCTTAAATAAAAGTCTAAGGCTTGTTACAGAGATAACCAAAGTTCTGTAACTTTCCTGTGTGCCTTTTACGATCGCGCCTGGTAATGATAGTTTTGGAGTATGGTAACTTATAAGCTCGTCATTGTAGGGATATATACCGATTAATCCTCTGCCGGATTCTTTTTCCATGGAAGGCGTTATATTTAATTGTATGATTTCTCCGTTTCTTTCTATGATCATGGACAGCGGTTTGTCCGCGTTTATCGCGATATTTTCGCGTATCTCATGAAAATATTCTATATTCCTGTTATCTATATTTATTATCCTGTCACCCGATTTAATGCCTGCAATATCGGCGGGATTTACTTCGCCGGGATTTAGCTCGGACGAAAGATTCACCCTGTTATCGTATGTATTTATTTCAAAACCAATTCCCCAAATAAAAGAAAATAAAATGACAGCTAAAACCAGATTGAAGAAGGGGCCCGCAAAAGAGACAAGTATTCTTGCAAGGGGAGGCGCCGCGAGATAAGAACCTTTTTCCGGCAATATACCTTCTTGTAATTTTTTATACGCTTCGTTTGAATAATCGCTTTCACCCTGCATTTTACAATAGCCGCCAATAGGAAAAATCCCAAGACGGTATTCGCAATTACCAATTTTCTTTTTTAAAAAAGGTTTACCCCAGCCTATGGAGAATGCTTCTACATTAATTCCTACGAGCCGCGCGGCGAGAAAATGCCCAAGCTCGTGGAAAAATACAACTATTCCAAGTCCTAAAAGACCTAACGCAATTTTTACTATTAACATGATCTAATGATAGCATAAATAAATATTTTTTTCTACCACTAACCACACGAACGCCACGAACTTGTTGTCCGATGTTTCTTCGTTAAATATTAGAATTCGTTTTTCTTCGTGCTTCTGTGTCCGCTTCTAGTATATTATCTAATTCCATATTATCGCCTGTCCAGTCGGATTGTAAAACATTCTCTGTTATCCGCGGAATATCTAAAAAGCCGATTCTGTTCTCCATAAACGCCGCGACAGCAGCTTCATTAGCGGCGTTGTAGGCGCAGGGGTAGAGTCCTCCCTGTTTCGCGGCTTCCCGCGCCAGACTGAGCATAGGGAATCTTTCCGCATCAGGTTTAAAAAATTCCAGGGTAAGGTTGTCAAAATTGATTGGCTCCAGAGCAGAAGGAGTTGTTACAGGCCAATAGATCGCGTCGTGAATTGGATGGCGCATATCAGGCTTGGAAATTTGAGCGTATATTACGCCGTTGCAAAGTCGTATCATGGAATGAACAATACTTTGTGGATGTATCACAACTTTTATTTTTTCCGTGCTCATATTAAAAAAAACGCAGGCTTCAATTATTTCAAGCCCCTTGTTTGCCATGGAAGCGGAATCGATCGTTATTTTTGGACCCATGTTCCATGTAGGGTGGGCGAGAGCGTCTTTTACTGTTACTTTTTCCATTTCCTTTAAATTATATTTTCTAAACGGTCCGCCCGAAGCTGTTAATATTATCTCGCTGATTGTTTCCTGCCTGTGCGTTCTTAATAAGTGAAGGATTGCCGAGTGCTCAGAATCAACCGGTATTATATTTACATTTTTTTCTTTCGCTAATCGCGTGACAAGCTGTCCTGCCATTACTATTGTTTCTTTATTGGCAAGCGCTAAATCAGAACCTGCTTTAATAGCGGCAATAGATGGTTTTAAACCAGCGGCTCCTGATATGCCGTTTATTGTTATATCAGGTTTTAATTCCTTAATCGCGGATAATAATTTTTCTTCGCCGTCTTTTTCTTCGAGTATACAAACAGCGCCGGGGAATTGTTTTGAAGCTTTTTCAAGTTCTCTGCCGTTTGAACGCGCGACTAAAAGGATAACTTCAAAATTTTCTGTATCGCGCGAAACAATATCAAGGGAACTTTTTCCTATTGAGCCTGTCGCGCCGAGGACGGCTATACGTTTTTTATAGGGCATTGAAAAAATAGATAAAAAGTAAAAAGAATACAGGAGCCGCGACAGCTATAGAATCAATTGAATCTAAAACCCCGCCTCTTCCAAGCATGAAATTCCCTGAATCCTTAAAATCACAGCTTCTTTTCATCGCGGATTCCGCGAGATCTCCCAATATGGCGGCAATTCCAGCGCATAAACCAAGAATAATCGCAGGAACAAGAATTTGCCCGGAAAAGGCAGAAGACAAGAAATGTTTGTTATTTATAAATTCCGAAAGCGTCAATCCTTTTACAGTAAAAACAGACGGGAAAAAATATGCCGCGCAAATTACAATAATTATTGAGCCAAATATGCCGCCAATGAATCCGGCAATGCTTTTGTTCGGGCTTACTGTAATTATTCCTTTATTATTCGCGCCGAACAGGGTTCCAAAAAGCCACGCGAGGGAATCATTCGCGAATGTGATTAACAAAAATAAAAGCGTTGCCGCCGGGTTCCCCCAGCCGCTCATTAGAATAATAAAACCCATAAAAAAGCCGGGATATACTAACAAGGAAAAACAGCCAATAACTTTATTTGTAATGGTTTCGATCTCAGTTTTTCTGGAAAATATCCTTGATATTAAAGCCCAAATCATCGCGGCGATAACAGATAAAATTGCTATCCACACAGAAAGACCAGCGCTTATAACAAGCGTTAAAGATAAAGGTATTAAAGCTCCCAGTATGTAACTTTCTACTTTTGATATTTTGATGTTTTTCTTCTCAAGCATTGCGGAAAATTCCACAGCGCCAAGGGAAGAAAAGAAAACAACTACAAGATTAAGGGCGAGGTTATTAAATTGGGGAAGGAAAAGAACGAGACAAAAGATCGCTGGGACTCCTATAAAAAATACAAGCAAACGTTCAATAATTTTTTTCATTTTACCCCGCCGTAGCGTCTGTCTCTTTTCTGATAATCGTTAATTGCCTGCTGCAGATCTTCTTTTTCCCAGTCTGGCCACAGTTTATCAGAAATATACAATTCTGAATAGGCACCTTCCCATAAAAGGAAATTGCTTGTTCTATATTCACCCGCGCTGCGTATTATTAAATCAGGATCGGGAACATCAGGATTATCAAGATATGAAGCAATAATATCTTCAGTGATACCCTGTGATTTGTCATCCGCGCTGGCTTTTTTTATGGCGCGTACAATCTCGTCTCTGCCGCCGTAATTAATGGCAAGAATTACCTGCATTCCGTCAAAACCGGCTGTGTCCGCGATGGTGTCTGATATTTCTTTTTGGATTTCTTCAGGAAGACCGGAAAAATCACCGGCATGACGGACGCGTATTTTATTTCTTCTGCTAAAATCCATTTCTGAGCGAAGGTATTGTTTTACAAGTCCCATTATAAAATTAACTTCTTCTTCTGTTCTTTTCCAGTTCTCTGTAGAAAAAGCGTAAAGTGTTAAATATTTAACGCCTAAATCGCTTGCCGCCTTTGTAATTCTTTTCGCGGCGTTAAGCCCTTCAAGATGTCCCTGCGTACGGACAAGACCTCTTTTTCGCGCCCAGCGTCCGTTCCCGTCCATGATTATGCCCACATGTACGGGAGCAGGGATTACATTATCCATTTAGACTTCCATTATCTCTTTTTCTTTTTCTTCAAGTACTTTGTTAATCTGTCCTATGTAAGTATCTGTAAGTTTCTGGAGTTCATCCGCTCCCTTGGTTTCGTCATCTTCTGTAATTTTAGAATCTTTTAAAAGTTTCTTTAATGCTTCATTGCCGTCGCGTCTAATATTACGAACCGCTACTCTTGATTCCTCCGCGTTGTTTTTCGCGTGCTTTACAAGTTCCTTGCGTCTTTCTTCTGTCAGCGGAGGAATCGCGATACGGATAACCTTACCGTCATTTGAAGGATTTAACGATAACTCCGAAGAATGAATCGCTTTTTCTATCTCTGTTATAAGAGCCTTATCCCAGGGTTGAATGACTATAAGACGCGCTTCCGGAATTGAAATGTTTGCGACTTGATTAAGCGGAGATTTTTCTCCGTAAGCGTCTACTCTGATTCTGTCAAACAGGGCAGCTGACGCTCTCCCAGTTCGCAGTGAAGCAAAACCTTCTTTAAGGCTTGCTACCGTTTTTGTCATTCGCTCTTCGCAGTTTAATAAAACTTCATCCATGATTACCTCATTATTCTGTGGCGCCCACTTTATAGTAGACATAATCAATTAATGTAAGTTTGGCGCCGGCTTTTTTTGCGCATTCTTCGATAGCTTTGGCGACAGTAATTTTTTCGTCTTTTACATAGCCTTGTTCTAAAAGACAGATATCGCTTAAATACTTTGTTACCTTGCCCTGTAAAATTCCTGAAAGAACATTTTCCGGCTTTCCTTTAAGTTTTTCGTCCTTATCCATCTGAGCCTTAAAGATACCTTCTTGTTCTTTAAGCCACGCCTGATCAACTTTTGAGCGGTCGATAGCGACAGGGTTAAAAGCAGCAATATGAAGCGCGAGAGAAAAGATAAAAGCCTTTACATCTTCGTTCTTGAAGATTTCAGGTTTATCAGATTCGCATTTTACTACAACGCCGATATTGCCGTCTCCGTGAATATACTGTACAAGATTTTCATTTGATGAAGCTTTAACAAGACAGAGTCTTTTAAGACCCATGTTTTCGCGAATCTTTGTGGCGAGTTCCTGTACCATGCCGCTAAGCTCATCGTTGGGAGCGCCAATGTTGTTTTCTAAAGCTTTGTCGGCGATTACGCCGCCAAGAGCGATAAAGTCCGGGTTTCTCGCGACAAAGTCAGTTTCCGCGTTCATTTCGACTAACACAGCGGCGGAACCATCGCCTTTAATTTTTACGAATACCTTGCCTTCGTTGGTCGCGCGTCCAACGCGTTTTTCAAGAGCGGCAAGCCCTTTTTCTTTTAGTATTTTTTCCGCGGCCGCGAAATCACCGTTTGTTGATACAAGGGCGTTTTTACATTCCATCGGTCCCGCTCCGGTTTTGTCCCGAAGCTTTTTTACATCGCTAGCAGATATATCAGCCATGATTTTTCTCCTTAATTTATTTTTATGTTTGTAACACAAGCATGCAGTTTCAAGTTTACTTGAAACTGCAGAGTGTCATGCGAAGCATGACACTCATTCGTCATTATAAGCTTTGTCGACATCGACCTGAATCGAAGATACTTTTTCCACTTCGTCCTCGTCGACGACTTTTTCATCTTCTTTCGCGGCTCTGTAAGCCTCTTCTGTTGTGTACTTATCGATATCAATTTCTCTGTCTTCTTCTTTTGTGCTCGCGTCAGTTAAAAGACCTTCCATATCCTCGTCTTCGTCACCAAGAGTCTCGATAATCTTAAGACCGGCTTCGTTGTCCGCTTCAACAACCGCATTGGCGATAATTTGCGTAAAGAGAGTAATTGCTCTAATCGCATCATCGTTGCCGGGGATGGGGTAGTCAATACCGTCGGGGTTACAGTTTGTGTCAACAACAGCAACTATTGGAATGCCCTGTCGTTTCGCTTCCGCTACAGCGATTGCTTCCTTGCGCGTGTCGATGATAAAGAGAATGCCGGGAAGTTCCTTCATTTCTTTAATGCCGCCAAGGTTTTTTTGGAGCTTTATGCGTTCCTTGCCAAGTCCTGAAATTTCTTTCTTGGTGAGGTTTTCGAATGTTCCGTCAATTTCCATTTTCTCGAGTTTTTTAAGGCGAAGAAGTGATCTTTTAATTGTTACGAAATTTGTAAGCATGCCGCCAAGCCAGCGGTTATTTACATAATACATGCCGCAGCGCTCAGCTTCTTTTTGAACAGCCTGCTGCGCTTGTTTTTTGGTTCCTACAAAAAGCACGGTCTTCTCAGCCGCTACGGTTTTGCGTACCGCGTCATAAGCGTCTTTGATTGATTGAATCGTTTTTTGCAGATCGATGATGTGAATGCCGTTCCTTTCCGCGAAGATGTACTTCTTCATTCTTGGATCCCAGCGTTTCACCTGGTGGCCGAAATGTACTCCTGATTCCAGAAGATTTTTCATGGTTACAACAGCCAATTTTTCCTCCTAACATGAATTTACCGAGTTTGGCAAATTCCCCTTCATTATATCTCATGGCAGTGAAGACTAAATAATAATCTTACTCCACGGAAATTCAGCCGCCAAAATGGTAGCCGTTATTTCTGAGCATGACATAAAACTCTCTTAATGGCAAGCCCACCACGGTGCTTGGGCAGCCTTCAATTTTGGTAATAAAGCAGCTCGCAAGCCCCTGGAGCCTGTAAGCGCCAGCTACACCCTGCCATTCATTTGTGTCTAAATACCACTCAATTTCGCCTTTAGAGAGTTTAGCGAAGCTGACAGAACAGCTCGCGCTTTTATATGCTATTTTTTTATCGCTTGCCCTGTATAAGGCAATTGACGTTACGGCTCTGTGCTGCTTGTCAGATAGTTCATTAAGCGTTACAGCTGCTTCATCGCGGTTTTGAGGTTTTCCAAAAATTTTTTCATCAAGGGAAATTACAGTATCAGCGGCGCAGACCCACTTTGGAGGTCTGTTTCTCATGTCGTGAATTACTTTTTCGATTTTCTTCCCGGCGATTTCACAGGTTAACTTTTCCGGGTCTTTACTCGCGGAGAGGTCTTCGTCAATAACCGCCGGCATGACATTAAACGGCAAACCAAGCAGCTTAAAAAAATCTTGCCTCCGGCTTGAACCGGAGGCAAGAATAATTGGTTCTAAATTCATCGATTAGCTTTTATCTTTTTGACCAGATAGTAGTATTTCCTGACATATCTCTGATATATGTTCCCTGAGCCTTTCTTGGTCCCGGAGGCGTCATTGTTTCGTAATAGTTCTTAAGATTTGGGTCAAAGAGCTCAAGATTTCTTGGGTGCATATTCGCAGGAAGCGTAATCTGCGTAAGAGTATCAACAGGGAAGACAGGAGTAGGAGTTGTGAACATAAAATGATCGCCGCCAAGGCGCGGTACCATCATTGGAACATTGTTGGTTACTAAGCGATATTCTGTCGCCCATTTGGCGCTCGGTAAGAAAATAACTGATGTCATAGGATTATTTGTGAAAGCGTTGTCAAAAATGACATCTATTGTAGCGCTTATTGTCTGCGCTATTATCTGGTTACCGTGGAACGCGTAACGGCGGATAATTAATACGCTTGGCGGAAGTGTTACAACGGGAAGATGATTGTTTCTGAATGCGCTTTCGCCTATTTCCCTTAAAGCTGTGCCAAGAATAACGCTTTTTAATCCGCAGTCTTTAAAAGCTCTTGCTCCAATTTCAATTACTGAATTTGGAATAACGATGGATTCTAAACCAGGATTGTTTTCAAAGGCTCCTATCTCGGATACTTCTATTATACCCTGTGAGATGCCGCCTTTAATTGCGGTAAGCCCGTCAACTCTGGGGTTAGTGGGCTGAGGTATTGTTACAGATTTTAATTTACAATTCGCAAATGCGCCAACCTGAATTTCTCTTACAGTAACAGGAATTACTACGCTTGTAATACCGGTATCTTTAAATGCGTTAGGTCCGATGATTGTAACATTAAGATTTGCAAGTCTCTGAGGAATAACTACGTCCATAATTCCATAAGAAACAGCGTGACTTTTTCCGGCGATAGTAATAGTTTTTGTTTCCACGCCTTTATATTTAACAATGGTAACGCCTGTTGGATTCTGAGCAAGTTCAAAATCTTTTTGTTCCAAAGGACGGCTGACAACATTAGGATCTGATTTCTCCATGAACGATTTTGCTTCGTTTGTTAAACGTTCAGATTCCGCGACTTCAGCGTTGCTTAAACCGCCGATCTTAACAGCATTTTCATACTCACCAATCGCATCTTCGTACCTTCCGGCAAGAAAATGCTCATTTGCTTTTTCTATACTTTGTCTTGCGAGTTCAGCGCGTTCTCTTACAGATTGTTCCTGAGCCTGATTTTGCTGATCTTCAAGAGCCCTTTGAGCTTCATTTAAACGGGAAGCTATCTGGCTGCCAAGTTTATATCCAGGCGGCATAAAACGCTGAGCCGCGCGATACTGTACGATCGCTTCAGTAAAATTTCCTTCCGCGAACAATCTTTGAGCCTGATTAAATGTCTGTTCAGTTCGTCTTTCTTGAGCCTGTCTGAGAAGATCAGAAGCTTGTTTGTTTTTAGGTTGAAGTTTTAAAGCCGCGTCAAAAGAAGCGACAGCCTCAGCGTAATTCTGGGTTTTCATGTGCTCGTTACCCTTGGCGATATGCTGTTTGGCGGTTTGCGCCGCTACAGTACCGAGGGCAAGACTGACCATTAAGACCGTTAAAAGTATTCGTTTCATGGTATATCTCCTTGAAATGGTTTTACTATATTAAATATAAGCTTTTTTTGCTTTATACACTAATTTTCCTATATCCTATATGCCAATGTCAAGGGGAAAACCGGGTATTAGGGTTAATTTATGTAAATTAATTTGATGTAATTTGTCTATTCTTTCTTTTGTTTTCGCATCTTCACAGACCCCTTCACGTATATATCTGTCCAAAACAACGTAAGAAAAGCCCAAATTTTCCTCATCACTAAGACCTGAAAGCCCGTCTTCAGGTGTTTTTTCGATAAATTTGGCTGGTAAACCCAGTTCCTTGCCTAAAATCCTGATTTCGCCGACCGTTAATTGGGATAAAGGGCTAAAATCACCGGCAGAATCGCCGTATTTTGTGGAATAACCCACCCAATCCTCACTTAGATTACAGGTATTCGCGACTCTTCCGTTTACAATCGCGGAAACGGCGTAAAGGGTAGTCATTCTGATTCTTGCCGGAGTGTTAACGATAGCCTGCTTGTTTGCTGAAAGCCCGCTTTTTTTTATCTCGTTAATGAGAGTATCTACACTATCTTTAATATTGACAGTAATATGTTTAATGTCTAAAAAAGAAACAAGTTCCCGCGAATAATCAATATCATGTTGATTTCCCTGAGGCATTAAAACACCGTAAACTCTGTCTTTCCCAAGCGCCATGGCGCATAACGCGGCTGTAACTGAGCTGTCCTTTCCTCCCGAGATTCCGACAACCGCGCTGCAGTCCTTTCCGTTTGCTTCAAAGTAATCGCGTATCCATTTTATAATGGCGTCTTTTGTTTTTACCGCGTCAAACATTTAATTACCCTTTATATTGATTCTGAATGGTATCACAGGAAGTCCGTCGCTGTTAAATAGTTGTCTGTCGCGGGGGTTATCCGCCCACGCGTACAATATTTTCTGCGGGTTTTTTACTGTTGATACATCAATAATAACACAATCTTTCGCGCTAATAGTTACAGGTAAGCGAAATTGCCCTTCATCCCCAATAACAGAAACAAAAGCTTCCGGTTTTGAATCTTCTCTTCCGCCTTGTTGCTTTCGTTCGTGATGGTTCGTGATGGTTCGTGGTAAATTTTCTTCTGCATTAAGTCCTTCGCCGCAATTGTTAAAAAATATTTCTAGCTTTTTTTCTTTTATTTCATATTTCTCAACCATTGGTCCCGGTGATGTATTGTTTACACCAAAGACTGTTTTTTCCGCCGCTAAAAACAAACGATAAGCCACATCTTTTTTATTTATCGGATGTATGTCGTTCCATTCGCCAAACTCAAGCGCGGCTGCCATACCTGTTGATGGAAGCGAAAGAACATTGGTCTGAGCTTCGCGTAATATTGCCCAGCGGTGTTCTTTGTTATTGTCAGATAACGCGCCGAAAATTGGTAATTGAACAAAGAGGAAAGGAAGGCTGACGTTAGCGCTTTTTTTTCTCCAGTCGTTTATCATAGATACAAATAATTTTTCATATTCATAAGGTGCGGCTTCATTAGATTCTCCCTGATACCAGATAACGCCCTTGAACGGATATTTTAAAATTGGAGCTATCATCGCGTTGTAGTTGCCCATTGGAAGACGCTGATAAAAAAACTCCTGCGGGCGTTCTTTTACTTTCGCGCCGATTTTATATTTCCATGTTCCGGAAAGTTCGATAGATTCATCATCTGTAAAAACGCGGAAAGGTTTGTCAGCGGTTATGCCGCCTTCGCCTGAGTTGCACACAACTCTGATTACTATACGATTCTTTCCGGCTTTTATTAGTTCCTTTGGTATGTATTTGCGCGGCGGATAGCGGTAGCCGGTGTTACCGATTTCTGTTCCGTTCATATAAACTTTATCTGAGTCTACGATTGTGCCAAGCCATACCTTAGCGTTTTTACCGGCAAATTTTTCGCTTACTTCAAATTCTTTGCAAAGCCATACAACGCCCGCGAATTTATCAAGTTCAGGATCACTTTTAGATGAAGCGTAAAAATTTCCCGGGAGGGTAATGTCCTTCCACGCGGAAATATCTGTTTCCCGTTTTTCCCATTGCTTCACGATGCCTGTGTCTTCATGCTTAAGATTAGTTTCCCAATCATTGATAGCGATAGTGTTTTTACTTGTAATTTCTTCGCGCTTTAAAGGAGCCGCGTATTGTTTTCCTTCGGCGATTTTTCGCGGGTTTTCAGAAAGAGCGTCCTCGCTCATCCATGACTCTATTGGAGTGCCGCCCCAGGGTGTAATAATTAAACCAATAGGTATTTTATATTTTTCGTACAAATTCCGCGCGAAAAACCATGGTGTAGCGGCGAATTCATGCAGGTTTTCTTTCGATGGGGAAAGCCATGCGCCGCCTGTATAATCTTCACGCGGAGAAGAAAAATCCCATTCCTGGGGCGCTTTAAACTGCCTGACAAGGGGGAAATTTATTAATTCCCATTCTTCGCTAAAATCATCGCGCAGGCGGCTCATTTGCATTTCCATATTACTCTGTCCCGCGCACAGCCAGAGGTCTCCTGCGTAAATATCCAGTATTTTAAAAGAGCTTCCTTCTGAATTAATTTCCATCTCAAATGGGCCACCTGCGCTGACAGGATTGAGCGTTATGAGCCATTTGTCATTTTGAGGCTGCGCTTCGTAGGTTTTTCCCAAAAAGCTAATTGTTATTTTTTTTCCGCTCCATATTGGAAAAGGAGAGTTCCTTTGTATTACCATTCCGTCGCTTATAACAGGCGATAAAATTAAATCCTTCATTCTATTTCCCTGTACTCAGCCCATATTACATCGGCGTAATTATCTGTATCGCTTCCATTGCAAGCAGCGAAAACTCCCGCGAGTGCTCCGACAAAACCTCCAGCGTATTCTGTGCTTAAAATTCGCGCGTCTTCTCCGTCCGCAATACGTATTATATTATGATTATTTATCTCATAAAAAAAAGAAAGTTTCATATTGACGCAATTCGCTTTTAAAATATGTCTTTTTGGAGGAGAATGAAGTTCTGTAACATTAATTATTTTTTCTTCGATATCGCTTCCAGCCGCCTTAATTAAACGCAGGCTCTGGCTGTCTGGCGAAGATAAAAATAATTCTAATCTATACTGATAATCTTCGCTCTGGAGTAAAATTAATCCCGCTGTTTCTTCTGATGTTTTTGGAGTAAACTCAATCTCTACAGAAAATTCCCAGTTGTGATGACGTATCCTTCTTCCGGTGAAAGCCGGATGATCTTTGCTTCTCATTGACGCTTTTTTTGTAAACAAACGTAAGGCGTCGCCTCTTGATGTTAAACTAAACGCCGCGTCCTTTTCATTTACAGGCATTCTAAGTGTCAGCCAATTAACAGGAAGTTTTCCTTTAAAATGATCGCAAACCTTTTCTGTTAAACATTCGCTTGAATATTCGTTTCTTAGTTTTATATCTTCATATGTTTCTATTTCAATTTCTTCATCAACCATTCCGGATTCTGCCGCGATGTAGGGCCATTCATTCTCCCAAAAAATCGGAATCATAAAAGTTTCACGTCCCAGGGGGCATACGCCGTCTAAAGAACGTGACGCGAGAAGAACCATAAACCAGTTGCCATGAGTATCGTCAAATAAGTCTGCGTGCCCAACATTAATAATTTTTGTTCTTCTTCCAAGATGCCTGTGCGTCACTAAGGGATTGCTTCTTTTACCTTCCCATGGGCCGCGGATATCTTTTGCTCTTGCAACACAAACAGCATGATCCAATCCCGTGCCGCCCTCGGCATGCAAGAGATAATACCAAGCGCCTATTTTATAAATATGCGGACCTTCGGGCCAGATACAATCGCGAAGAGCGCCCCTCCAAATACCGATGTTTTCACCTAACAGCGGATTTAAACCTTTTACGGCAGCGTTTAAATCTAATTCACGGATAAATATTTCGTAATTACCGGAATACGCCTCGCCTTCGGGAGCGGGATGAGTACCGCAGTACCATGCCCTGCCGTCGTCATCAAAAAAAATAGAAGGGTCTATGCCGTCTAATTCCTTTAACCAAATCGGGTCTGACCAGGGGCCTGCCGGGTCCTTCGTTGTTATAATAAAATTGCCGCCGTTTTTTATAAGGGTGCAGAGTATGTAAAATGTTTCATTATTTTCACGGATAGTGGGAGCGAATAGCCCTTGCGAAATCTGATTTTCATTAAAATTTAACTGCCCCGGGCGGTCAATGGCATTACCTATTTGTTTCCAGCTAAGCAAGTCTTTACTATGAAAAATGGGAATTCCCGGGAAATAGGCGAAAGTTGATGTTACAAGATAAAAATCATTATCTACCCTGCAGATTGAAGGATCGGGATAGAAACCGCTCAATATAGGGTTTTTAATTATTTGTGTCATATACAGATTATATCATTTTTTTTTAATTCATTATATACTTGTTTCAGTGTTTTAAAGGAGTTTGTATGAAGCAGGATGATTTACCGCAGCTTCCTTTTAAAAAAGGGGTTAATTTTACAAAATGGTTTGAAACGGGATCTTTTTCGGATATTAATTTTACTAAATATACCGAACAGGATTTTATAGATGTTAAGAGCCTTGGCGCGGATGTTGTTCGTCTGCCGATAAGGTTTCATGATTATCTGCTTGATGATGATAAATGCACAATTAACAAAGGTTTATTGGTATTTCTTGATATTATTGTGGATTGGGCAGTAAAGCATAATATTTATTTAATTTTGGATAATCATTCGTTCCATTCGATAGAAGCGACAGATGATGATATTGAATATATTTTAATTCCGGTGTGGAAGCAGTTAGCGAAACATTTTAAAGACAGAAGTGAATATTTAATATATGAAATTTTAAATGAACCGCACGGTATTGACGATAAACTCTGGAATAAAATACAGGGAAATGTAATAAAAGCGATTAGGAAAATAGATAAAGAACATTATATTATTGTTGGCGGCACAAATTATAATTCGATAGAAAAAATGACACAGCTCCCGGTTTACAAGGAATCAAAATTAATTTTTACCTTCCATTTTTATGATCCTCATATTTTTACTCATCAGGGCGCGATGTGGAACAAACCTTCCCTCGCTCCTCTTTCAAACCTGCCCTTCCCACTGGATAAAAAGAAGCTGCCTGCAATCCATGAAACATTTAAGGGAACATGGGTTGAAGAATCGCTTAATGGGTATTCTGAAGCTTCTAAATATACTAATTTAAGCGAAACATTAAATAAGGCCTATGCTTTTTCTAAAGAGCGTAATGTTCCTGTTTACTGCGGCGAGTTTGGCGTGTTTATGCTTCAAAGTCCGAAAAATGGCAGGGTAAAATGGTACAGATTTGTTTGTGACGAGCTTGAAATGCGTAATATTCCATGGACATGCTGGGATTATTTCGGCGGTTTTGGCATATTTAAAACGCAGGAAAGAGGGAAGTTCCCTGATGATTTAAATAGCTATATAATAAAAGCAATGGGGTTTAAAGTATGAAATTCATTTTTGCCTTTGTAATGGTCTTGTTTTTAATGTCGTGTAACAGTACGGACGGGAAAACAAGCGAAGACCATGATTTAAAAGCCGCTCTTGAATTAAAAGAACAGGGAAACGTAACAAGGACTGTAAAAACCGCTCCTTTTTCCAAGGGTGTAAATTTTTCGGGCTGGTTTGAATCATTTTCCGCTCAGTCTATTCCGTTTACAAGATACACAGAAGAAGATTTCGCGAATGCGAAAAGTCTTGGAGTGGATGTAATACGGCTTCCTATCAGAATGCACAGTATGACAAGCGGCGCTCCAAATTATACGCTAGATCCGCTTTTAATAAAATTTCTTAATACTGCTGTTAGCTGGGCGGAAAAATACCAGATTTATTTAATTATCGACAACCATTCATTTGATCCTGTAGCGCCTACAAGCCCCGATATAGATAAAATCTTGGTTCCTGTATGGTCGCAGATTGCGAGGTTATACAGGGACAGAAGTAATTTTATTGTTTATGAAATTCTAAATGAACCGCATGGCATTAGCGACGCGCGCTGGGGTGAAATTCAATCTCTCGCGATACAGGCGATAAGACAGCATGATAAAAAACACGCGATAATTGTCGGAGGAACGGATTATAATTCATTAAGTAAATTAAACTCTATACCTAAATACGAAGATTCAAATTTGATTTATACCTTTCACTTTTACGACCCCTATCTTTTTACTCATCAGGGAGCTTCATGGGGTGAGCCTCCTGTGTTGACAAATCTTGCAGGGGTTCCTTTCCCGCCGAATATTTCTCGTATGCCAAAAATTCACGCCGATTTAAAAGGCACATGGATAGAAAGTTCCCTGGCTCACAGTTATACGGCGGACGCTTTGCCAAGAACCTTGAGCCAGACGCTTGATAAGGCGGTAAAATTTTCTCTTGAGCGCAATGTTCCTGTTTTTTGCGGAGAGTACGGCGTTTATATGATTAACAGTAACCCACAGGACAGAATAAGATGGTACAGTTATGTGACGAGCGCTCTTGATAACCGCGGTATTTCCAGAACAAGCTGGGATTATTACGGCGGTTTTGGAATATTTAATTCAGAAGCCGGTGATTTTAACCACGATATAAATGTAAATATAGTCCTGGCGATGGGATTTACCGCGCCTCCTCAAACGCCGAGGAAAAACGCTCCATTAAGCGAAGGTTTTATTATATATGACGATTATCCGAATCATCGTCATGTAACGGCGGGGTACTGGGGCGAAGATACAGATTTTAGTTTGTATGATTCAAATTCGGCGCAAGGCGAGTTCGCTATACGCTGGGGGAACGCATCGCGGTATAATGTGTTTGTTTTTTATTTAAGAAATACAAGCGGGGATTTAAGCGCTCTTGTAAATGATTATGTTTTAGAATTTAAAGCGCGTACGGATAAACAAGCAAGTTTTGATGTTCGCTTTGTCAATAAAGAAAGCTCGTCTTCAATCCCATGGCGAATGCGTTATACGCTAGATGAAAAATTACTTTCAGATAACGGCAGGTGGCAGACTATACGCGTACCATTATCTGAAATGAGTGAGCATGGGGCGTGGATTAACGCAAAGCAGCAATGGGTAGGTCCAAAGGGTGAGTTTTCATGGAAGAATGTGAACCAGCTTGAATTTGTAAGTGAACATTCGGATTTAAAAGGCATCAGTATATTATTTGATGACATAAGGATAGTAAAAAAATGAACGAGGGTTTAAAAGACGCTTGGGGTAAATCATTTCTGGTAGGCGCAGAAGTTAACCGCGATGTTTTACCTATTAAAGAAGCAGACGAAGTATTAAAAAAACATTTTTCTTCTGTAACGGCAGGGAACGCCATGAAATTTGTTCGTATTCAGCCGGAAGAAAATAAGTGGGATTGGCAGGAAGCAGATTCAATCGCCAATTACGCCAGAAAAAATAAACTCGCTATGCGGGGGCATACAATTATTTGGCATAATCAGGTTCCGGATTGGCTGTTTCTTGACGGGAATGAGACTGTATCAAAAAATAAATTATTTAAACGTCTGGAGGATCATATCGCGAAAATTACAGAGCGTTATAATGACGCTGTTTACGCGTGGGATGTTGTAAATGAGGCTATAGATGTTGACAAGGGTGATGAAAATAATTTTCGTCTCAGTAAATGGTATAAAATTTGCGGCAAAGAAGGTTTTGAGTTTGCTTTTAAATTGATGAGACAGGCGTGCCCCAAGGCGAAACTTTTTTACAATGATTATAACAATGAATCGGGCGCTAAACTGGAAGCTTCATTGCGTTATTTGTCGTCGCTTCTGGATGCAGGTGTTCCCATTGACGGCATTGGTATTCAAGGGCACTGGTATTATAATTTCCCGGACCAAAAAACCCTTCGTAACGCTCTTAAAAAATATTCCGCTCTTGGTCTTAATATCGAATTAACAGAAGTGGATATTTCTCTTTATAAATGGGATGAAGCCAGGGAAAAAAGCGAATTTTTTACAACAAGACCGGAAAAGAGGGTATTTGAACAGGCAAAAAGATACATGGAAATATTTAAAATCGCTTCCGATTACCCTGCTGTAAAAAATATAACAATGTGGGGCATAGCGGACAGTTACACATGGCTTGATGATTTCCCGGTAGCAGGGCGTAAAAACTGGCCCTTACTGTTTGATGAGCAGTTTAGGGAAAAACCTGTTGTGGGTAAGCTAATTAAAACCGGGTTAAAGAAACGGTAGAGGGCTTTAAAATTACTTCTTGTTAGGCGTGTCTTTGTCTTTTAATTTGGGCTCAAAACATTCCAATAAATCGCCGTTTTTAGCCTTAATTTCAATGCCTAAATCTGAAACACCGACTTTCTTAGCGCCATCTTTTACCTTTTTAAACTCTAGCTTTTTATTGTCCATTTGTTTTCCCCTGGATTAAAACTTAGTTCATTATCGGTTATTGTAAAACATAATTGAATAAACGTATAGGGGTGGATTTAGATCTGCGCCTACGAGGTTGGCAGGCTACGTTTAACGCACTAAAATCGCTATCGCGGTTAATTTTAAGAGCGGCTACCTACAGATCCTGCCGAGCTGCTATCGCAGCAATTATATGAGTAGTCGCAATCTTCACGCGCACGCCGTTGTACTATATTTCATTTTTGTTAATCGGTATACAAACAATTAAAGACTAAATCAAAGTAGAATGTTGTATCCAATCTACTTTAACACAACCTCTGTTCTGCCGTATCCGCCGAGTTCTGGGCGTGAAAAATGAAAATCTTCCACTGCGGGATTGCTCCTTAAATAATCATGAACACCTTGCCGCAAAATTCCGTATCCCTTGCCATGTATGATCGCGAAATTTTTAAGTCCGTTAAGCACGGCGGCTTCTACCTGACGGCGGACAAGTTCCATCGCTTCTTCAAAACGCATTCCGCGTATTCTTAATTCATAAACCGCTTCATTTGACGCGCCGTATTCGGCATCCCAGGAAACTTTTTTACTTGATTGCTTTGTCTGCTTTTGTTTTTCATTTATTGGAATTAGTTCGCTTTCCGGGAAACTCATTTTTAATGAGCCTACTTCCACAAGCCAGCCGTTTTTTTTGTCGGCGCGGATAATTACGCCGCGCTGCTTTGTTTTTCCTGCGAACACTTCCATTCCCGCGGCAAATGACGATGAATCAATTGGAGCTTTATTTTCATTTTTAAAAATTTGTTCGCGTATCGCTCGTTCTTCCTGTGTAAGTTCTTCGCCTTCGTTTTCGGCGTAAGAACTTAATTCATTTAAAAATTCTTTTACTTTTAATGTTTTTTCGCGCGTTATTTCGCCTTCTTTTAATTCGCGCACAAGGTTTTCCATTGTTTTTCTGCTTTCTTTTACAAATTGCTGAAGGGTTCCCAAAGATTCGCGTTTTAATTCCGCTTCCTTTTGACGTAATTGCAATTCTTTTAAATCAGCTCTGCGTTTTTCTTCTTTTAATTTATTCTGCTCAATCGCGCTTAATTTTTCTATACCGGCAAGTTCCCTTTGCTTTTGCTCAAGCCCCTTGATCATTTCGCTTACGTCAGATTTTTCATCGTCTATGTAATTTCTGGCGCTTTCTACAATCACGCTGTTCAAACCATTTGCCGCGGCAATGTCAATTGCTCTGCTTTCGCCGGGAAGCCCTGTAATTATTTTATAAGTCGGCGAAAGCGTTTGCGCGTTAAATTCAACGGAAGCGTTTTCTACGCCTTCTCTTGTGTAGCCGTAATGTTTTAAAATGCCGTGGTGGGTTGTAACGATCATTCTTGCTTTTTTTTCGATAAGGTAATCGAGGACAGCCATTGCGATTGCGCCGCCTTCCAGCGGGTCAGTGCCTGAGCCAAGTTCATCAAGAAGCACAAGCGATTTTTCGCTTGCGTTGGATGTAATCGCCGACACATTTGTAATGTGAGCCGAAAAAGTAGAAAGCGATTGATTAATTGACTGTTCATCGCCAATGTCAGCGAAAATACCGTCAAATATTGGAAGAACGCTTCCTTCATCTAAAGGGAGGGCAAGAGCGCTCTGGTTCATCATCGCTAAGAGACCAAGTGTTTTAAGCGCGACAGTTTTACCACCTGTGTTTGGTCCTGTAATGATTAAGGTGCGCGTATTACTGTTCATTTCTATATTGATTGGAACCGCTTTTTTTAACATTGGATGGCGAGCCTGTTTTAATAATAAGCTCTGGTTTGAATTTATATTTAAAGCAAAATGTCCTTTTGCCGCCATTGAATATTTTGCTCTTGCCCTTAAACATTCCAGTTCGATAATAATTTTATGAAACTCTTTTAAATTTTCACCATGAATAGAAATGTTTTCTGTTAATTCGCGAAGTAATTTTTGAATCTCGGCATCCAGGTTTCTTTTTTCTATAAGCAGCTCGTTATTTTTTTCTACAACGTCCAAGGGCTCTATAAAAATTGTTTGTCCGCTTGTGGAAACTTCATGCACAATACCGGGGATTCTTCCCTTGTAATTGATCTTTACAGCTAGCACAGCTCTCCCGTCTCTCTGGGAAGGAAGCGGAGACTGAAGCATACGCTTGTAATCATCGCCTGAAGAATAACGTGATACAGTGTTGTTTAAATCTTTTTCAAGATTGCTAATTCGTTTTCTTATCGCGCGTAACACAGGAAGGTCGCGCATGTTGCCTTCCCTGTCAATTATTTTAAAAATTTCTACTGCCGCAGGGTTACAGTCCGGCAATGTACTAATTTTTAAAAAAAGCAAATTATCGTTACTTGCGGCGGGAAGTTTTGTTTGAGTTTCCTTACTAAGCCATTTTGTTAATTCAATCCCGCGTTCAATAAATAAACCGACAGCAAGCGCTTCGTCTAAATCAAGGACTGTCCCCTTAGTTTCAATTTTTGGAATTAAAAAACCGATGCTCGGAAGCCAGGAGCGCGGTTCATCGTTTCGTGTTTTTAATAAATTAAATATTTCATGAACAATATTTTTTATTTCCTGCACGGATGCTTCATCATAAAAAGGATTCGCCTCTTTTATTATCGCGGCGGCTTCTTCGCTTACAGCGTAAGATGATACGCTTTCCATGATTTGCGGATATTCAAGAAGTGTTTGTGTTTTATGCAGCAATAACTCTTTAGTCATCATTTTCTTTTCCGTCCAGGTCGTCCATTATACGCAGGAAACTTTCATAACGGTCTTCGTGAATAACACCCGCGTGAACAGCTTCCATTATTTTACAACCTCGCTCTTTCCTGTGTGAACAGGATAATCCAAAACTGCATTTTGCGGCAAGGGGAGCAAATTCTCGCAGATAATTTATTACGTCGCCCGATTCTATTCCATCAGGAATAAAACGGCGCACACCCGGAGTGTCAATAATTTTACTTCCCTTTGAAAGTTCGTACATAATTGACATTGTGGTTGTGTGAACACCCCTGTCGTATTTTTCGTTTAATTCACCTTCTTTTAAATCCAGTCCCGGTGAAAGCGCGTTTATTAAACTTGATTTTCCCACTCCCGACTGTCCTATTAAAACGCATGTTTTTCCGGCAATTTCGTTCTTAAGATTTTCTATACCTTCTCCTGTTTTTGCCGAGATATAAATTATTTTATAGCCAATCCTATTGTATTCTTCCAGACGTTCATCAACATCAATATCATCGTATTCAATATCTATTTTATTGCAGATAACAAGAGATTCAATTCCTGATATATCCGCCTGTAATAAAACTCTATCAAGAAAGCGAGGCCTAAAAGGAGGAGAGACCGGAGTGCAAAGACATAAAACAAGATCGATGTTTGCCGATAATAGCTGGCTGTTTCCGCCTTTTTGATTAAAGCGGCTGAATAAATTACGCCTTTCCTCTAAGCCAAGAATCATCGCTGTATCAGAATTTATTTCGCGTTCTATTGTAACATAATCTCCGGGAGCGATAGGGTTATATACATTTTCATGCCCCTTTAAAACTTTCCCTTTTATTCTGCATTCAAGTTCTTTAGAGCCGTCTTCAGTATCGATTCGGACTGTCATAATGTTTCGCGAACCGCGGATTACAAGCCCTTTTAATAATTCATTACTCATAATTAATTGCTCAAGCTCAATTTGAAGTTTAATTCTCGCGCTATATTATCCCATGTAGTGCCGGGAGCTTCTGTGCCTGTGATTATGAGTTTATGATCAGGTTTTTTATTATCAGCTCTTAAAAACATATTATTTTCGTCTAATAAAAATTCAATTCGTTTTGTTATGCCTTCAAGAGAATCAAAAACTTTAATGTTCGGCTCAGCTTCATGCCTGAATTCTTCTATAAGGTATAAAAAGTGTGTGCAGCCAAGCACAAGAGTATCTGTTTTTTCCGCGCGAAACATATCAACATATTTTTTTACGATTTCGTTTTTTTTATTTTGATCTGCACTGTAATAACAATGCTCAACAAACTCGACAAGTTCGGGAGCGGCAACGCCGAAAATTTCGCAAGTGCCGCCATGATCTTTTAATAGGTTTTGATTGTAAGGGTCTTCGATAGTTCGCGCTGTGCCAAGAACGCCGACATTTCCTGTTTTAGAAGCGCTTGCAGCCGGTTTTATAGCTGGAACAGTACCGACAAATTGTATAGAAGTAAAACGCTGCCTTAAAGGCTCAAGCGCAGAAACCGTCGCTGTATTGCAGGCTAATACAATTATTTTTGGATTTATCGTTTTTAAAAGTTTTTCTGTTAGCGGTATTAATATTGATAATAACTCATCTTTCTCGCGCGGACCATATGGGAAATTTTGCCTGTCCGCGAGATAGCATACTTCTTCACCTGGATTTTTTTTTAAAAAATCCCTGCAATAGGTGAGACCGCCAATCCCGGAGTCGATAAATAAAATTGGTCTGTTATCCATGATTATTTGAATAAATTGTCAAACGCTGTTCTTGACGCGTCATCAGATTTTGCCTTTTCCGCTTTTTGCCCTTCGCTTTGAACCCGGTATTTCTTATCCAAAGAAAACCAATCGCAAAAATTGGCTCGTTCCTTGTCTACCTGCGGTTCAGCACTTGTTTCACGGCAATCTCCGCGTGAGCCGGATTGGAAAAAACGGCAATTTTTGCAGGAGCGCAGATCTTTACCGCAATCCTGACATCTTAGAGAGCGCCCGATAGGTTCGGGATCATTAATTGGCGAGCCACAGTACCAGCACATGATGTTATTTTACTCTCTGCAAGACTGGTTGTAAAGGCAAAAATGTATTAAACTGATACTATGTTTACGATTAATCCGTGCGCCGCAGGATGCGGAAGACCGGCAATCACCGGATATAATCTGTGTTTCATTCATCAGGCAAATCCTGAACAGGAATATGTCCGTATCTGTAACTATATAAACGAAAATCCAACTGTTAAAGATTTAAGCGTATCCGGTATGCGTTTTGAGAATGTCGATTTTTCTGAACGTCATTTTTACGGTTGTAATTTTAAAGAAACATCGTTTATTAACTGTAAGCTTCACGAAATAAAAGCAAGAATGTGCTTCTTTGATTTTGCCGAATTCTTTAACTGCGATTTTTCAAAAGCTGATATTCAGTTTATTTCATTCGCTGGAAGCACCTTTCATAATTGCCTTTTTGAAAACGCGGAAATTGTTCATGTAAATTACGAAGGCGCGTCTATAAGCGAAGCGTCTTTTAATAACTCAAATTTATATAACAGCCGCTTTATCAGCGCGGAGTTAATTAAAACTACATTTGTTAACTGCAATTTAAAACGAGTGAATTATATAAGCGCAAAACGAGTGGATGTATTATTTAAATCATCAAACACGGCGGAAGCTTTATTTGAACCGGAAGACGAATGAAATTATTTTTCCAATACTGTTCATACGGTTTTAGCAATTGTTATATTCTTGGCGCTGAAATTCCGGGAGCGGAACAGCAAAACGCCGCGATAATTGTAGATCCCGGCAGTATGGAGAAGGTAACTCTTGAAGCTATAGAAAGTAATAATTTAAATTTAAAAGCCGTGCTGATAACTCACGATCATAACCATCATGTGCGTGGCTTGCGTACCTTAAAAAGAATTTACAATGCGGAAGTTTTTGCCGTTAATCACAGTATTATGGATCACAGAACGGTAATGGTAAAAGACGGTGATAAACTTGTTATCGGCGGATTTACTGTTGAGGTTATCTCAATACCAGGACATTCTTCAGATTCTGTTGTATATAAAATTGACAATATGCTTTTTACAGGCGATGTGCTTACTGCAGGTTTAGTTGGAAGCACGGCGAGCGCTTACGGTGCCACAACTCAAATGAACAAACTGCGCAGTCGCCTTATGTCTCTGCCCGGTGATTATATTCTTCTGCCGGGACACGGACCGCCTTCAACCATGGAAGCCGAAAGGCGGTTCAACGTGGACATTTACAATTATGATCAAAACCTGAAACGAAAACCCGCTTTTAAAATCGACTTTAGCGCTTAAACTTTAAAGTCTCAAGAGTCGACTCTCCTCTTATAATTCCAAACCATAATTCAGCAGGTTTGTCGCGTAACGCTTTATAGAACGAAGCAATATCGTTTATGTTCTGTCCGTTTATCGCCGTGATTCTGTCTCCCTGACGAAGTCCTACAATATCAGCGGGGCTTCCGGAAATTACCTGAGCTACAAAAAGTCCCTTCGCGTCTTTATCAAGCTCAAGCGTTTGTTTTATTTGTTCATTTAAGGGAACAACAGAAACACCGGGCCAGAGTTTTTTGTTATCTGACGCAACTTGATCTGTGCGCGTTTCTATGCGTACACTTATTTCTCTTTGCTGCTTGTCTCTTATTACTGTAAATTTCGCGTTATCGCCGGGTTTTAAATCGCCTACAATCATCTGAAGCTGCTGCACACCGCGCGCTTCCTTACCGTTAACATGAGTAATAAAGTCGCCGGGTTTTATTCCGCCCTTGTCGGCAGGAGAATCAAGGAAAACTTGCGACGCTAGAGCGCCTCTTTTATTTTCTAAACCAAGTCCTTCAATTGTTTCTTTGCCGGGTTCCATGAGAGAAACGCCGAGCCAGCCGTAACTTGTAGTTCCGGTTTCAATAAATTCATCGATAGATCTTTTTACATTGTTAATTGGAATAGCGAAACCAAGACCGACATTTCCTCCGCCTGTGATGTTACTCGCAATCCATGTGTTAATTCCAATGACTTCTCCGCGAATATTTACAAGAGGGCCGCCTGAGTTTCCCTGATTAATCGGCGCGTCTGTCTGAATAAAATCATTTATATTGCCGCCGGGTCCCCCGGTGCGTCCAACCGCGCTTACGATCCCCATCGTTACAGAAAAAGAAAATTGCTCGCCAAGAGGGTTGCCGATTGCGATAGCCCAGTCTCCAACCGCTACAGCGTCAGAATTACCAAGAACCGCCAGAGGATATGAATCGCTTGTTTTAAATGAAATCATCGCGAGATCTTTGCGTTCGTCAGAACCTACAAGTTCCGCGGGATATTCCTTGCCGTCTTTTGTGGCGACTCGAATTTCTGTCGCATCATCAACTACATGGTGATTAGTTAGAGCGTAATAAACCCCGTTTTTATTTCTTACGATGATTCCAGAACCAAGACCTTGTGAGCGGTACTCACGCTCCTGACCATTGTCACCCCTGTTCCTTGGACCAAAGAAAAATTCCCAAGGAATACCGTTAAAGTTCGGAGTCTGGTGCCGCCTTACAGAAACGGTCTTTAACTCGATGACCGAAGGCAGCATTTTTTCCGAAACTGAGCGGAAAGCCGTTTGCAGGGATTCCGCCACGGCGAGAGCGTCTTCCGGGACTGTAACCTTATTCTGCTGAGCCTGAGCCCTCGATCCCGGCGTAGAGCAGGAAAATGACAAAAATGCCAGCGCAAAGCCGAAAATCGCTCCGATAAGAACTAAATTGAAAATGAACAAGTTCTTTGACGAGAGTTTTTGTAAAATGTTCATAATATCTCCTGAAAGTGATGTTTGTACATATATATAATATCAAATATTCTAAGCCTTTAATAGGTTACAAAAACAATATTTCTTCCAGTCTTTCTGTTAAAATCTCAGTCTTGCCACCGAAAATCGCTATCGTGTGTTCCCAGTGCGCGGAAACTTTGCCGTCCGCTGTAACAACTGTCCAGTCGTCGTCTAAAATTTCGATATCGCTTTTTCCAAGGTTTATCATCGGCTCAAGGGCAAGCACCATGCCGTTGTTCATTTTTGGATTTGCGCCGTGCGGATAATTCGGCACATGAGGGTCTTCATGCAGCGCAAGGCCTACGCCGTGTCCGCAGTATTCTTCGACAATTCCGTAGCCGTTAGAACTTGCGTGTTTTTCAACAGCGCGGGAAATCTGCAATAGGCGGTCGCCGGCTTTTGCCGCTTCAATTCCCTTGTAGAGACATTCGTTCGTAATCCTGTTTAATTTTTTTACTTCTTCGCTTACCTTTCCGGCTTCTATACTGAGAGCCTGATCGCTGATAAATCCACCGTACTCTATGCCGCAGTCAAGAGAAACTAAATCACCTTCGCGTATTTTTCTTTTGCCGGGAATTCCATGAATAACCTCTTCATTTACGGATATGCAAATAGCGGCAGGGTAGGGTTTTTTCTTTAATGTGTAGCCAAGAAAAACAGGCTTACCTCCGGCTTTTTTTATCCAGTTTTGCACCCATTGATCAATCTCGATTGTTTGGATTCCCGGTTTTACAAGCGGAATTAATTCGCGGTACATGGCAGATAACAGTTTGCACGATGTTCTTATGCCGTTAATTTGTTTTTCATTCTTTAATCGAATCATTTTTTATGCCCTCATCTCTTTTAATGTTTGCGCCATCGAATCCTTAAAGAATTTTTCATCAGCATGGGAAAACCCAATGCCGATAAGAGATTCCATACAGTCGATCCATGTTTCATTGTCTACCTGCGTTCTCAATTTTTTCTTTGTCATATTTTTAACATAACTTTTAATTTCCGGCGTAAAGAGATTAAAATAAGGACGGCGCTGTTCTTCCGCGAGCAGGGAAGCAAGCAGCTTAAAGGCCTCAAAAGAAAAATCCCTCTTGTCCAATTCTTCGGCAAGTATATACTGGCAATCCATCCAATCTTCCCTGCTTAGCAATTTTTCCAGATTAAAATTTAATCCTCCGTTATTTCTCCAAACTTCAATTGCCCTGTCTTCTTCTAAACGCAAGAGCTCGTAAAAAATTAATTTTGCCTTGCTCTGCGGATCCTCTTGTTCGTTTAACCACGCGCGGTAATCAAAAACCGTTTTATTTTTTTTATAAATTTCGTATGCTCTGTCATATTCAAAACGATTTTCTATATCCAAAAGCGCTTTGTAAGCGTTTAATAACTTTTGCATTTCCCCGGCATGCTTTGTCCCAGCTATGTCAGGGTGAAGCTGTTTTGCCTTTTTGCGGAACGCTTTTTTTATTTCTGCTGTACTCGCTCCCGGTTTTACGCCAAGCAGTTCAAAATAGTTTTTCAAGATTGTTACGCGCCAATATATTTACCCATTGCCTCGGCGTGCGGGGCGTTAAGCAAAATATCGCTCCAGTTGATTCTCATGCCTTCTTTTTCCATTACCTTCATCAAATTAGAAAGCGCGCGATTTGTAAAAAGGCCCGACTTTTTTATAAACGCGGCGCTTTTTTTCCCGACAAGCGTACTGCCCGCGCTTAATACCTTGGAAATAACAGGTTGCAGTTTTCCGGAAAAAGCGGAAATTGGTTCCGCTACAACAGTAATATATTCGTAGCCGGGAAGTCTCATGCCGTCATCTGTCCACGCGTCAATAACGTCAACATGATGTCCCATCATTGTCATTCCCTTTGCTAAAGATACAACATAATCAGGCGGCTGTTTTTTAACCGCGGGAGCGCTTATTATCGCAATTCTCATATTATCCTTCCTTGCCTATGAATGTTTATATATTTGATCAATGTTAGGCTCTTTTACAAGTACCACAGAACACTTTGAGTTTATCATAATCTCCCTGTGTGAATGACCAATTATATCCCTTGTTTTTGTGTCTTTTTCCCATCCGCCAAGCAGAATTAAATCGGCTTTTTTATCTTCCGCCGCATGGAGGATTTCTGTAAAAATCGATCCTTTTTTCATTATTTTTTCTACATTTACGCCCTTTGCGTGGGCAAGTTCATCAACAAAGGCGAGGTAACGTTCCCCGTTTTTTTCAAGACTTCTTTCGTATTCGGCTGCTTCTTCCTGTATAAAAATTTTACTTAGTGTTAGCTGACGAATAGTTGCCGTGTCCACGACATAAACGGCGGTGAGTTTACAATGATACTGTTTCGCGAGAACAATTGCGTATTTGGCGGCTAAAATAGAAGCGTCCGATCCTGTTACTGCTACTACAATATGAGATATTAGCGGTCTCATTTAAAAATATTTGAAACTCCCTTTTTCTTCAGTAATTTACTGGCAAAGAAGAAATCTCTTTCTTTTTCTTCCAGCACAGATTCTATATATGTTTTTGTTTCGCTGGCAGCCGGTATGACCATCTTATCAAGCGCGTTTACTCTTCGCTGCGTTCGTTTAACTTCTCTGGCAAGACGCCAGACCACTGTTCTGATAGCAGCTAATTCCGCGCATATTTTAAGTAATTCGAGGAATTCTATCACGGTTTCATCGCATTCCGCAAACGAATTTTCAGGCGGATATTTTAAGTCGATAGCTGGAATTCGCGCCTCAAGACTGGGTATTTTCATTCCAGCGCTTACTATTTGTTTTTCCCTTGTTTCGTATCGATAGGTGATGTCCTCGGCGAGCTTGTTCGCACGCTCCCTTCCCACTACGACCAGCATACGTTTTAAGCAGGGGTAGGCAGTTTCCACGCGTTTGTCCAGGTCTCGCTCCAGAATTTTTACCAATTCTACCTTGCGCATCAGCTCTGCCACAAGAATTTCACGTTTTTGCTCTAAAAGGTCATAACCTTCCTTCGCGATTTCGAGCCTTTCCTTGGTTTTTAAGAGATTGCTCTTTGTAGGGGCAATTTGCTCGCGCATCATGTGAACATTATAACATAAAATCGGGGTTTTTAAATGATCAACTCAAGGGTATAAGGAAAAGAAGTTATCCTGGTGGCACGGGAAATTTTGGCAGAAGACCCTCGCACGGAGACACGGAGGACATGGAACCAATCTTCTTAACCCTATTCCTATTCTGATAATTGGTATATAATTTATTAAAATCGAAATTAAAGTAAAACATTGTATCAAATTCCTCCTTCAAACCTTCGGTTTGCGGATATGTGTGAACTCTTCTTCAAAAAATTCCGCTGCATACAGTACCGTTATGCGCAATGGCACATCAGGCAATTCGAGAGCCTGACACTCTATTTTTAGTCTAGTTATTGACTTTATTTTATGGTATAATCAAAACATCATGGCAAAGGCAAAAAAACCTGTTAAAAAGGAAGCAAAACCTCAAAAAGCCGCCTCTCCTAAACCCAAAACAACAGCAAAAGCCAAACAGCCAGAAATTGCAGCCTACAGTAACATACAAAAGGAAGAAACACTGAAAGCGCAAGTTTTTAGGGATTTTTTTAATAAGGCAAAATATGCTTATGAGCCAGAAACCGACAATATTGATTTCATTGTAACAGACTCAAAGCTTCAAAAAGAAAGTTAATATTTTTTAAAGAATGCAAACTTTTAAATTGATCAATGGAGGTTTTTTACCTATGAAAAAATATCCTTTAAATAAAGCGTTTACTTTTATCGAACCTGGACCTGTTGTACTGGTAACTACGTCTAATTCCAAAAAAAATAATATACTGACATTATCATGGACTATGGTACTGGATTTTACTCCGCGTTTCGCATTTATGACAGGTTCATGGAATTACTCATACAAAGCGTTAGTCAAAAATAATGAATGTGTAATCGCAATTCCAACAGAAAAAATGTTAAAGAAAGTTGTTTCCATAGGTTCATGTTCGGGATCAAATATTGATAAGTTTGATAAGTTCAAATTAACACCGCTTGATGCAGTAAATGTAAACGCTCCTTTAATAAAAGAATGTTACGCTAATATAGAATGTCGTATAGTAGACCATGTAAAAAAACATAATATTTTTATATTAGACGGAATTCAAGCATGGGTAAATGAAGAAATAAAAGACAAACGGCTTATTCATGCAATAGGAGACGGCAGATTTACCATTGACGGCGAAATAAAAAACCACCGCAAACTAATGAAAGATAAATTGCCTAAAGGCATATAACTACTTTTTTTTAGGTGTCGATGATTTTATTTTTTTATTTGCGCTTTTTTGAGTATCCTGTTTTCCTAAAATATACGCGCGTTCAATAAGATACGTTACAGCGCAAACAGCATTATCATTTTTTTCAAATATTTTTTCACCAATCTTCCATAATTTGCCAACAGTTTCGGTGGTTTCAATAGTTTTTTTTATCTTTTCAATTTCCATATATGCTTCCTGTTTCTGTATATGCTAAAATGGCTAAACCTTTCTAATAAGCAGACATACGGTAAAATTAATAATTAATAATTCTTCCCGTATAGCTTATATTATCATATATTTTATAAAGGGGGAAGTCTCCCCCTGCGCTTCAGCCTTGCTCAACTATTACCTGAGCAAGGCTTACGCTGCCCCCTCAACAGAGGCAAGCCCCCGTAACGCCCCCAAGACAATTTGAGAACCTGACACCTTTGCGTGACCTTTGGTAGATTTTATCATTGCGCAAAGTTATTTTTTCATTTCTCGCTTCTCATTCTTCATTGTCAAAAGGAACTACAGGAGATATTGATAGCGGAAAATTTAAACCACCGTTTAAAGTTTACAGTTATATTCTATAATTATACCATACAATACTGTTTTTTGGAATAAAATTTCAAGTCAAAATACTCAGTATGGGGCTGTTAACTATATTTTGTATAAACGAAATGAGGGTTGGGCGGCTTACACCGAATCTTCGTGCAATGTCGCTTTTGGAAACTTTTGCGTCCAATAAAGCCTGTATTTCAATCTCATGTCCTGACAGTTTGAGTCGTTTTGACTTGCTGCCGGAAGGTCTGCCAAGCGTAAAACCTTCAGATTTTTTGCGAGCCAGGGCTTCTTTCGTCCTTTGTGAGATTAGATTGCGTTCAATTTCCGCGGATAATCCGAAGGCAAAAGCGAGAATTTTTGCCTGAATATCATCTCCAAGACGATAATTATCCTTAATTGTCCATATTTTTACGCCGTTTAACATTAAATTGTTTAAAATTGACATAATCATTAGCAAATTTCTGCCAAGCCTTGACAATTCAGAACAGATGATTAAATCGCCTGTTTTTGCTTCACAAAGTAAATTTCCCAATAGGCGTTTTTCAGGGATTTCAACGCCGCTGATTGTTTCCTCGATCCATCGATCTATAGCTAAATTGTTGCGTAAACAAAAACGCTCTATTTCAAAGCGTTGATTATCAACTGTTTGCCTGTCTGTGCTGACCCTGATGTAACCGTATACCATAAATGCCTCCGTTATCCTTCGTTCCACAAACTGTAAACTTTAAACGGTGGTTTAAAGTTTCCGCTTTTCAGGGGATTTACAGTTTATATTTTCAACTGTCCTATGAGTGTAATTAAAGGAGTGTTATAAATGAAATACAAGTTAAAATTATTGCGGATGAACTGGTTTGTACCATGTGCTATCTTGGCTGTAATTACATTTATAGGGTTTACTCTGGTCTCGTGTTTAGAACCCGCAAATAATGAAAATAACAAGCATATTAACATCCCTGACACTACACCTGAATTGGAAGAAGACTCTACGAACACTGAACCTGAATTGGAAGAAGACACTTCGACAAAGCCGGTACTTACCGGACATTTTGGTATGTACGTTACACCTCCAGAAGTGGGTGATACCATGTTTGCTGATTTTCATAACCACAACGGAACCGGAACTGCAACATGGCAATGGTTTAGAGACAATGAAAAAATCGACGGTGCAACACATAATAATTATATGGTTACTACTGCTGATTTTGGTAAAACATTAAAAGTGCGTGTAAGTTTTTCAGATCAAAGCGGCAGTATTACAAGTGAAGCAACTGCGGCTGTAATCGCTTCGACAAGGCCGCTCCTTACAGGAACTCTTACTATTTCTATTATGGGCGGTATGGAAACTCCGCAAGTTGGCGATTCCTTGTATTTTCGTTATTCAGACGGCAACGGAAGCGGAAATGACCGGTGGTATTGGTTATTCAATGATGAGATAGACCTCGATTACAGTAGTAGTAACCAAATCTTTCTTACTGCCGCTCATATTGGCAAAACGATAAAAGTGCGTGTAAGTTTTCGAGACCAAAGCGGCAGCATTACAAGTGAAGCAACCGCAGCTGTAGTATCGGATAGAATACTCACCGGAACGGTTACAATTGACAACATAAACCCGAAAGTGGGTGACACGATTACAGCCAATTATTCAGATGGAAACGGAGGCGGAAGGTCAACATGGCATTGGCTGCGCAATGGAGAGATAATCGATGACGCAAGTAAATATAGTTATTATGGTTATAAAGAATCATTTTCTAGCTATACGGTTACTGCTGCCGACTTAGGCGCAACGCTTAAAGCGGTTGTAAGCTACGAATATTTTGGCGGCAGTGTTACAAGTGAAGAAACTGCCGCTGTTGATCTTCCATTTCTTACAGGAACTGTAAGTATTAATAATATGACCCCGAATGTGAGCGATTGGATTTGGGCAGCATACGTCGGCAACGGAACAGGAGAGGAAACATGGCAATGGCTGCGAAATGATAAAATTATTCCAGGAGCGACACGCTATTCTTATACGGTTACTGATGACGATTTAGGCGCAGCGCTTAAAGTGGTTGTAAGCTACGCAAACCAGAACGGCAGTGTTACAAGTAACGCAACAGCAGCGGTAAATCCTGCGACACGCCTTACCGGAACAGTAAGTATTAATAATACAACCCCGAGTGTTGGCGATACTCTTACTGCTACTTATTCAGGCGGCAACGGTATCGGAACTGCTACATGGCAATGGCTGTTAGATGATATAATTTTACAAGGAGCAACAAACGATAATTATACGGTTACTGATCTCCACATGAATAGAAGACTTAGTGTACAAGTAAGCTTCGATAATAAGAGCGGCAATGTTACAAGCAGCAAAACCGCAGCAGTAACTAGACTTGTACTTACCGGAACAGTAAGTATTAACAACACAAACCCAAGAGTGGGTGATACAATTACTGCCACTTATTCAGACGGTAACGGAAATGGAAATGTTACATGGCGATGGCTGCGAAATAATACAATTATTTCGGGAGCAACAAGTAATAATTATACGGTTACTACCGCCGACATTAACGCGACGCTTAGAGCGCGTGTAAGTTACTCAAACCAGACTAGCGATGTTACCAGCGCCGCAACTTCTATTATTAGATGGATTGCAGTATCGAACAGCACATTTGGTACAGGCCAGGCAATTATTTATGGCAATAGTAAATTTGTCGCAGGCGGCAGTGAAGGCAAAATAGCATATTCAACAGACGGCATATCATGGACAGCCGTATCGAACAGCACATTTGGCACAAACACAATCCTTGCAATCGCCTATGGTGATGGTAAATTTGTCGCAGGCGGTAACAGTGGCAGAATGGCATATTCAACAGATGGCGTTACATGGACAACTGTATCGAACAGCACATTTGGCACAAACACAATCCTTGCAATCACCTATGGTGAAAATAAGTTTGTCGCTTGTGGCTGGGATGGCAAAATGGCGTATTCGTATGACGGCATAACATGGATAGCTGTATCGAATAGCGGATTTGGTATGTACAATGACATCTATGCAATCACCTATGGCGATGGTAAGTTTGTCGCTGTTGGCTCAATAAACAAAATGGCATATTCGTATAACGGTATAACGTGGGAAACAATATCGAATATCCCATCAAACGTAGCCGAATTTATGTCAATCACTTATGGCAATGGTAAGTTTGTCGCAGTTGGCGGCGGTAAGTTATTATCAAGTGGCGACAATAATAAAATGGCGTATTCAACAGACGGCGAAATATGGACAACTGTATCGGATAGCGCATTTACCCAACAAATCTATGCAATCACCTATGGTAATGGTAAATTTATCGCTGCAGGAGATAATTGTATTTCATATTCAACAGACGGAATAACATGGGAAGTTACGGGTAACGGCTTTATCAACGCAATCACTTATGGCAATGGCAAGTTTGTCGCAGTTAGTAGTAGTAAAATTTCATATTTATTAGATAATTAATAATGGTAATATAAATGAAAATATTAAATAAGGAGGAAAAATGGATAATTTTATAAATGATATTATTAAAGGACTTAACGGACTTAATGGTAATACAGCTCCGGGAAATAAGAATTGGACTATGGCAATAAAAAAGTCTTTAGTTGATGTTGCTAATAAAAATAATCTTAATATTTATTGTAAGCTGGACGAAAAATATGGAAAAAATCACGAAAACAGTGAATGGTTGTATGATGCAATAATGTATTCATATAATCTGGAAGATGGTGTTTTTGATGAAGTATATTTAGTTGCAGAGTCTGAATGGGATATGAGTTATGAGGCTATAGAATATGATTTTCTAAAATTGATTTTTACAAGGGCAAAAGTACGCTTAATAGTCTATCAAGTATCTAAAGAAAATTATGATGAATATAAAGAAAGTTTAATAAATATTATTCAAAAATCGAAATCTTGTAAAAAAGGAGATATATATTTATTTGCGATTTATAATACCAGCGATGATGGATTTGATGTTGAAAAAATTGTAAAAGAATAACGCATAGCGCCTGACATTACTTTTGTCTAAGCGGAATGCTGGTTCCAGTTCCTTTGTGAGAACCTCTTTTCTTAACATTTTTTGGAAGTCCGGTGCCGCGAGAGCGGCATGGAGTCGCCTTCCTGTCGCAAACCTCCTGTTTGCTCCGTACAGGACGTCTCTTTTTATAAAAAACCAATACGAATTAAATCAGAAATGTATGCTAAATGAATTTTTAATAAAGGCGTGTGCGTGAAGCTTGCGACTGCTCATATAATTGCTGCGATAGCAGCTTGGCAGGATCTATAGGCAGCCACTCTTAAAATTAACCGCAATAGCGGTTTCAGTGCGTTGAAAGCCATCTGCCAACCTAGCAGGCGCAGGCTTTGAGTACACGCCTTTAATGATTTTTTAAAATATACATTTTCGATTACAACTCTGGAAGTGGCGGGAGTCGAACCCGCGTCCCAATACGCGAAACATAGACATCTACAGATTTAGCTGTTTATTGTATTGTCGAGGCAGGCTTGGCTAAACAGCGCGCGGCCCGCCCGTATTCCGGGAAATCTTGTTAAGCTGTCTCCGGAAGCGGCAGCTTAACCAGCTCTGGTTGCGACGCGGAAGCTGTTCCTCAGAGCGGCGGAACAGTTCCACGCGATTACGCAGCTAAGGCGTAGTCGTAACTGACAGTTTTATTGGCAGTTAAATTTTTGCCCAATCAGGAGATGAGCGCTCCA
>Ga0209755_10001183_pt1 | contig 42450 bp, 33 predicted proteins | sample TergutCo191P1_FD_187301 | JGI IMG/M metagenome (GOLD analysis project Ga0209755, IMG submission 187301) | Cornitermes sp. P1 segment gut microbial communities from Petit-Saut dam, French Guiana - Co191P1 (SPAdes) (version 2) | ecosystem: Host-associated > Arthropoda: Insects > Digestive system... | reverse complement strand
TGGTGAAGGGGCAGGGAGCGATATTTTAGGGAATGCAGGCACTGGAGGCCCTGGTGGCATTGGAACACTCGAACACATCAGAAGGCTTTACAACTCGGCAGCGTTGGGTTCCACTAACGTATTGAACAATTCCAATGAAAATATGGATATAGCCTTACCTTTTGGCAATGGTGGCAATGGTTCATCTAACGGCAACACGGGAAGGGGTTTTGGTGGCATAGGCGATGGTGCTACCACACAGACTAATTTTCTGACTACTGGTAGTACCGCTAATCCTCCATCAACGACCACTAGACGCCGTGGAGGTGTACCTGGGTTTGGCTGGGGCGGTGGCGGAGCTGGTGGCGGCAGGGGCGATGGCGGAGGCGGTGCCACCGGTGGAAACGGTGGCGGAGGCGGCGGAGGTGGGGCTCCCGGCTGGTTCAGGCCAACAGGCTCACCAGCTGCCGGTTATGTCAGGCTGTTTTACTTAGGCGTATAAGGAGGGTATAAAATGAGATTGATGTTTCACAAGAAGGAACTGCACGGGCACTGGTTTAGGGATGGCGAGGACACTGCGGGCTATACCGAGAAGAGGCCGCCCTACGCTAATTACGTTTTCGACGATGGGCTGGGCGATTGGGTGCAGGCCGAAACGGCGGACGAAGCGGAAGGCGGCGAAGGGGGGTGACCCTTTCGCCCGGCCTCTTCTGACAGGCTCAAAATGGGGTTGGGCCAACCCCGCATTTCGCGGGTATTTCCGCCCAAAATACGCCTTAATTCCTTGTCCGGAAAGGAATTAAGCAACCCCCTAAAGTCCCACGGCCTTTTCCAGTTTCTCCCTGGCCGCGGCGAAGTCCAGAACCTGGGCGGCGTGGGAATAGTTTTCCATCATAGCCCCTGACTTGTGCCCGGCCATGGCCTGTATCTCAAGATCGCTTATACCCGCAAGCCTTCCCAATGTGATGAAAGTGTGCCTGGTGCAGTGAAAGGTCAGGTTGCGCCGCTTCTGCTCGTCCGCGTACCCTTCCGGTGCCGCGCATTTTCCCTTCCATTTGCCCGGAATGCCTATGGCGGCAAGCTCCTTGTCCATGGCGTACCTGAAATACTCCTTGCCCACAGGCTCCCCCGCCCTTTGGGAGGCCTCCAGGATAAAGGATTCGGGCGCGGAGTCTTGCCCCCGCAGGCTTTCCAGTATTCCCGCTATGGACGATGGCAGCGGGACCGTCCTTGAATTCCTGCGGGCTGTTCCTCCCTTGCACTTGGGGGCCTTCGAGCCTTCGCCGTCTATCCAGTTGTTGCGGATACGGATAAGCCCGCCCTCGATGTCCCCCCACCGCAGGCCGCGCACCTCGCCCATCCTCATGCCGCACAGCGTCCCCAGCAGGACGGCCAGGCGATGGCGGGGATCGGTTACCGGGGAGGCTATCAGCCTGGCGACCTCGTCCGGCGCGAGCACGCCCTTTTCCCTCGGGCTTTCCGCCGCCTTCCCGACGGCGCGGAACGGGTCGCGTTCCAGTTCCTCCCGGTCAACGGCGTAACGGACGGCCACGCGGGCGGTCTGCACCACGGCGTTGACCCTGCGCCCCGAAAGCATCCTTCCCGCCGCTCCTTTCCTTTCGGCTATCCAAGCCATCCAGTCCCTGATTAACCCGGAGGTAAGCTCCCTCAAACGCAGCCCCTCGAACCCCGGAAAGGTTTCGACGTATCGCCGCACGTTTACGGCGTTCTGCCGCACGTAGTAGGCGGAAAGGGGCCTTTTCCTGACGAGGGCGCATTCCCTGGCGTAAGGCGAATCGGGCTTCCAAAAGTCGGCCAGATACTCGGCCAGGAACCTGTGGGGGCTTTTTGCTCAAGGCGGATTTCGGAAAGCATTTCCCAGGCCTTCCGCTCGGCCTCCCCCCTGCGTTCCCTCTTGCCCTCGGCGACAACCCCGGTGGAGCGTTTAAGGGCGTACCGGCCCGCCTTCTCGTCCCAGAACCGGGCGTACCAGACGGGGCCTTGTTTCGTCAGCTTCTTGTAGAGTGAAAACGGATTGCGCATACCTTCCTCCAGCAAAAAGTGCCCCTTTTCGTGTCCCTTTTTGCGTTTCAGCGTGATACGCCATCCGTTGTCGGGTAGGCTTGCTTCTCGTAATTCCTTGCCACACAATGAATTAACGATACTGCCCAGAAGAAGACTTGAACTTCCATACCACTAAAGGCACTAGTACCTGAAACTAGCGTGTCTACCAATTCCACCATCTGGGCTTGCTTGAATAATATGCGTTTTTGCAGGCAAAAGTCAATAGTCATACTAGGGATAGCGCAAAAAAACAAGTAATTTTGCCTTTGGGGTACAATAATACAGCCAAAAGCGAAGAAAAAGGCCAGCCGTGGCCAAGCTTGTCATCCGCCATATTTTTTCCTATCATTGTAATCATGAGAACGAATGTTAAAATTGCACCCCTTTTTGTGGCGTGCATGCTTCTTTTTGCGTTGTTGCCAGGTTGTAGGCGCGGGGATGCCGCTGCTGCGAGGCGAGGGGACGGCGCGGTTTCGGTGCTGGTGTTCATTCCTGGCGTGGTAGCTGGAAGCCCGACCTACGAGATGATGGTGGAGGGCGCGCTGGAATTCGCCCGTGAAACCGAAGGTCTGGAGGTAAGGGTCTTCGAGGCGGGGCACAACCAGGCCATGTGGGAGGAACAACTGATGGCCATGGTTGCGGAAGGCGGATACGATCTGGTGCTGAGTTCCAACCCAGCACTGCCGGAGATCGCCGCAAGCGTGGGCAGGGTTTTCCCATCCCAAAAATTTGTCATTACCGATGCACATTATAGCGGGAACCCGCAGATAATGACTTACATGTTTAACCAGTTCGAACAGGCATTGTTCCTGGGCTATCTTGCGGGGCTTGTTTCCACCAGCAATATGCCACATGCCAACTCCGCAAGGCGTATCGGCTTTATCGCAGCGCAGGAATTCCCACTGCTTACAAGGCATATGGTTCCGGGCTTTATCGAAGGGGCGCGTCGCGTGGATCCATCAATAGAGCTGGATTTCCGGGTTATCGGGAACTGGTTTGACGCGGGCGCGGCCTCGGAGCTTGCCCAAGGAATGATCAACGCCGGAGTTGACGTGTTCACGTCGATTGCCGGTGGCGCGACACAGGGGCTTATACACGCAATAAGGGACAGGGGTGCCTATGCGGTGTTTTTTAACACCAATGAATACGACCAGGCACCAGGGCTAGTCGTAGGCAGTGGCATTGTAAGACAGAGGGAATTGACAAAGGAAATTTTGGCTAATTTTCTTGAAGGCAATATCCAGTTCGGAACGGCAAGGACGATAGGAGCGGGGGAAGGCTACATCGATTTTATATTCGACGATCCTGGTTTCCGAGATCATGTTCCCGCAGACATACAGGAAAGGTTTGAGGCTTTTATGTACGATTTTCGTGCGGGCCACGTTGAGTTCACCGTTCCGCCACTGTAAGCAACAGGCAAAACCATGCCTATTGACTATGCCGTTGAACTGCGTGGCATCAGCAAGATCTATCCTGGCAGTACAAAGAAGGCCAACAATAATATAAGCTTCGGTATTCACAAAGGGGAGATTCTTTGCATCGCCGGAGAAAACGGCGCGGGAAAAACGACGCTGATGAAAATACTCAGCGGATTGGAAGCGCCAAACACAGGGGAAGTTTTCACTAACGGTAAGGTGGGCATGGTTCACCAGCATTTCATGCTTTTTCCCGAATACACCGTGGCGGAAAATATCGTAATGGGCATGGAACCGCGCAAATGGGGTATGTTCTTTGATGGCGCAAAAGCTAAGGCCGAAGCCGCCAGAATCATTGACGCACATCATTTTTCGATCTCCCCGGACAGGCCCGTGCATACGCTTACTGTCGGTGAAATGCAACAGGTTGAAATTTGTCGCCTTCTTTACCGCAACGCGGACATTATAATCCTGGACGAACCAAGCGCGGTGCTTGCCGAACAGGAAGTTGTCGCGCTTTTCAGGACGCTCAAGGCATTGGCTTCGGACGGGAAGTCATTGTTTTTGATCACCCACAAGCTAAAGGAAATAAAGTTGGTTGGCGACAGGGTTGCCGTGCTTAGGAAGGGTGAACTTGTGGGAATTTGCGACACCAAAAGTACAGACGAATACGAGATCTCCAGGATGATGCTTGGAAGCAATAGCGCTCCCATAGATACGCCCAAAAAAACAACTATACCTGTCGCCAGTGAACCTGTTATTGTTCTTGACAATGTGACTATATTGCGACGTGGGCAAAAACAGCCCCTTTTGGACAGAGTTTCGTTTTCCGTGCGACCTGGCGAGATAGTCGGGTTTGCCGGGGTTGGCGGAAATGGGCTGGGTGTACTGGAAGCGGTACTTGGGGGTTTTCTGCATCCATCGACAGGTAAGGTTATGCATAACGGAAAAGACATTTCCCGCCTTAACATTCGTCGCCTTCGCAAACAGGGGCTTGCCTATGTACCCGCCGACCGCATTCGGGTTGGAAGCGCCATGAGCGCCACGGCCGATGAAAACATGATTATCGCCCGTCGGCAAGAATTTGCCCGCATGGGCTTTTTCGCCAGCAAAACCATAAAAAAATTTACCGCAGGGCTTGTTGGCCGTTACAACATTACGGGCATTGGGAAAACAAATTCCGTTGCCACGCTTTCTGGTGGCAACCTGCAAAAACTTATCCTTGCCAGGGAAATCGATCAGTTCAGGGATTACGTTGTTTTTTCCGAACCGACATGGGGCTTGGATATTGCCGCCAGCGCGTTTGTCTGGGACGAAATCTTGGGGCTGCGCGAAAAGGGGGCGGCAATTATTCTTATTTCGACCAACCTTGATGAGATACTTGCCCTTGCGAATCGTATTATAGTGATGTACAGGGGCAGTATTGCCTCGGAATTTACAAACAACATGCCAACGGCACCACTAAAAGAGAAAATCGGCAACTGTATGCAGGGGCTTACGTATAGACTTTAGCGACGGGATCGTCATCTAGACCTTCCCGCGTGGCGCAGGTGCTGGTTCCCATTCCATGCGACAAAGGTCCTTATCGACCAGTGGTTTTTTTGGGTATCCGGAAAATTCTCGAAAGATCCCCGTTCCCTTGCACGGGAAAACATGGTTCCCAGCGATATACGCTGCGAAACAAGGTGCGAGAAGCTAACGTCAAAAAAACGCCATCGGGTGAACCCCTGCGTAAGCTCGCTGGTTCCTGGATAAGGCCACATGACATAGTGGAAACTGCTGATATCAAGCCTGCTTCGCCTACCGATTTCCAGGCCAGATGAATGCTTAAGGTTGAAGCCAAAGCCGAAATTGTTAAGCTCGTATGTAAGCCGACTGTCGCCATAATCGGGCCGCCTTGGCCTGCCCGCCGGGTAGTGGAACTTGGACGCACCGAAAAAGGTAAAGCCAGCGTGAGTCCTTGTCCGCCAGATCGTTTCCGGCCCGACGCTAGGAAACAGAATCTGCCTATGCTTTGCCGTCCAGCCCAGGGCGCTGCTGTACATGTCGATGGTACCGTCGATTATGCCGTGCTGCCCGATCGAAGCAAAGTCCATGTGCAGCGAAAGCCCGGTGCTTAGGGCCGTCCTTTCGGTGTGCAGGGGCGAAAACGAGAACAGGTAGCCGTCGGCAAAAATCCGGAAGTCCTTGTGGTTGCCGAGGTCCATTCCGAAAGAGGCGGCCAGCTCGAAATGCCTGAAGGGAACCCAGGTGTTCTGCACGAAGGGATCGCCGTAGGCAATCCTGAAGCCCACGTCAACCAAGGGCCCCCTATGGAAAAACCTTTCGGCATAGCCACCATGGACCAACGGACCCGAAATGGAATAGTAGGTGCTGCCGAAAGCGGCCGCCAGGTATATCCGCATGTCGTAAAAGTTGTTTTCGACCTGGGGCGGCTCCCAGCTGGTTACAAGGCTTTGGAAACTGGCAGCCGGGTTAATCAGGAAGGCCAGGGGCATAGGGACCCCCGCGGCGCGGGCCTGCAGGAACAGGCGGTACGTAATCTCTCCCAGGACTATGCCGGCTGGAACCGTGGTATAGAAATCGTTTATGGACGAAAGCTGGCTCTCGCCGAACAGTTCCCACGCGGCGCTGCCGAAGGCGGCGAAAAATATGGAACCGTAGAACCCAAACCCGTTGGCCCGTCCCGCGCCAAAGTAAATCATCCCTTGGACAGGGTGTCCCAGGTAGTTCACCAGGAAGCCATCCGTGTCCTCCCATTTCCACGGGGTGGTAAAGTTGCGGCGAATCGAGGCAGCGCAGGGCAGGGCCCAGGGCATCCTCGTCACGTATCCGTTAAAGAGCGTAAGCACCCCGTTGCTTAACAGGGATATCCCGCAGGCGATAAGCCCGTGCCTAAGGTTTGTCCCAAAGCTTCTGGACACGGGATCGTCCCATGCCCTGTTCCTGGGAAATTCCAGCTCATCCAATGTATCCTGGGAATGTACATAACGGGCCGGCAATGTAAAGATACAAAAAGACAGAAAAAAGACCACCCCAACACTTGAACAAAAGAGACGGCTTTTCCTGAACATGAAGCAGTGACACATGGATTCCTTCCCCCTGGGCGATGCCCCCCAAGGTTAAGGCCAAATGCTAAATATTGGGTAAACCAAAGGTAAATTTTCGGTAAACACTGGGTGACATTAAGGCGATTCGGGAGTGAACATGTCGCATTGACCGCGTTTCCATTGTGCCACGATCTTGCGGACTGCAAAAAATTGTTTTACCATTATAGACACAATGGCTTTACAGGCTACGGTGCTTAAACTGACACGCTATTCCGCAAAGGGCGCCCCTGGCGAAGTCGTACAAAGCGCACGTCTCTTTGCCAAACTGGGAATGGAGGGGGATTTTCATGCCACTGGCGGGGAGCGACAGTTGAGCCTTCTTTCCTGGGAGGAGCGGCAATGGATGGACAACCAGGCTGAGCCGGGACTTTGTTTCGACAGATACAAAGAGAACATTCTTTTCGATGTTGCCCTGCCCCCCCCCGCGCGTGTCCCCGGAACCAGGCTGGCAGTTGGCGAGGCCGTTCTTGAAACAAGCGATGGTGGCAAGCAGTGCTTTGATCAGTGCCCCCTATTTGGCCAGGGGAGGCCTTGCCTTCTTGCTGAACGAAGTTTTTTCGCGAAGGTTGCCCGGGGTGGCGTTGTTCAAACGGGAGATTATGCGGAAGTGGAAAAGGCGGTCAGTAATGGCCTTACACATTTTGACGAGAGCGGCAACGCCGTAATGGTGGACGTTTCCGCCAAGGGAACAAGCATCCGTCGCGCAGTGGCAAAAGGGACCATCTCCGTAAACGCCGAGACCCTGGCCACGGTGCGGGACGGAACAACCAAAAAAGGGGATGTTCTGGGCGTGGCCCGCATAGCGGGAATCTTCGCCGTCAAACGCACATCGGACTTAATTCCCCTGTGCCATCCGCTCATTTTCGACACATGCAAGGTAGATTTTACCGTTGACGAAAAAAATATGCAAATAGAGGCAAGCTGTACCGTCGGGCTTTCTGGCAAGACAGGTGCGGAGATGGAAGCCCTGACAGGGGTTTCGGTGGCCCTGCTTACCGTTTACGATATGTGCAAGGCCATTGACAAAAAAATGGTGATCGGCAATATTCGGCTTTGCGAAAAATCGGGTGGCAGGAGCGGGCATTTTGTCAACGATCTTAACTGACCAATTCGGCAGGACAATCAACTATTTACGCCTCTCGGTTACCGATCGCTGCAACCTGCGCTGCCTGTACTGTATGCCCGCCGAGGGTGTCGATAGGATCATGCACGACGAGGTGATGCGTTTCGAGGAACTAATACGGATATGCCGTATCCTTGCCAGTCTTGGAATTGGTACCGTCAGAGTGACTGGGGGGGAACCGCTGGTGCGGAAGGGTGTGGCAAGTTTTATCAGGGAACTCAAGGCTGTCGAGGGGATCGGACGGGTAACGATGACGACCAACGGCGTGCTGTTGGGAGAATACCTTAAGGCTCTGGTTGCCAGTGGTCTGGATGCGGTGAATGTCAGTCTTGACACGTTGGACGAGGGGAGGTTTCGGCGTTTGACCAAGGGTGGGGGGGTGAATGGGATCCTTTCCGCTATCGACAGGGTTTTGGGGTTTGGGTTGGGGGTTAAGATAAACTGTGTTCCCATGCGCGGGTTTAACGAAGAAGACATCGTACGGCTTGCGGCACTGGCACGGGATAGAAATATTGCGGTACGATTTATCGAGCTCATGCCCCTGGGTGTCGCCGCTGGGATACAGCCAATTCCGATAGGCGAGGTTGTTGCTTTGATTGAGAAAAATTTTGGTATTTTGACGGCTTCGCCAGTAACGGGGAGCGGGCCCGCGGTTTATCACAATTTGCCTGGCTTTGCGGGACAAATCGGCATCATCGGCGCGTTGAGTCGTGGGTTCTGCGAAAACTGCAACCGTTTGCGACTTACCGCCGCCGGTGTTTTGAAGCCCTGCCTTTCCAGCGATCTGGGGATCGACCTTCGCAGTCTTGTAAGGGACAATGCTTCCAACGGGGACATCGAGAGGGCGGTCCGGGAGCTTGTCGGGAAAAAACCAGCGGGGCATAGTTTTGGCGGAGTGATCTCGGGAGCATCTGCCGATGCGGACGCAAGACAGGATCACCGTAACAAAGAAATGTTTCGCATTGGAGGCTAGGGGTATGGGAACGGTACGGGCGGTATGCATTAGCACGGAAAAAGGCACAGCAAAACGGGACGTGGGTCGTGCGGAGTTAGTCGAACAGCACGGGTTAAAGGGTGACGCACATGCGGGGAACGGACCACGGCAGGTCAGCCTGTTGTCGCTGCAGAAAATCGAGACATTTCGGGCGACGGGTGCAAAGGTTGAATACGGCGACTTTGGGGAGAACATAGTGGCCGATGGAATCGATTTTGCAAGTCTGCCCATCGGAGCTAGGCTTCGTTGCGGGGAGGTGCTAATGGAAATGACACAAATTGGGAAAGAGTGCCATAATCGCTGCGCTATTTTTCACCACATAGGTGATTGCATTATGCCCAGGGAAGGGGTTTTTGCGATTGTATTGCGGGGTGGCACGATACAAACGGGGGATGAAATAAATGCCGAGTAAACCATACCGTGTCGCGGTCATAACGGTAAGTGACAAAAGTTCCAGGGGGGAAAGGGAAGACGCAAGCGGAAGGCTTGTGTGGGAAATTATGGAAGCAAATGGGTACATTGTGGCAAGCCACACGGTGCTTCCCGATGAACGAGCCATGTTAGAAAAAGAGCTTTGTCGAATCTGCGATGAAGGACTGGCGGACCTAGTTTTGACCACCGGGGGAACAGGGTTTTCTCCCAGGGATCGCACTCCAGAAGCAACTATGGCAATAGCAGAACGACTGGTGCCAGGGATCCCGGAGGCAATGCGTATGCAGAGCATGGGCATCACCAAACGGGCCATGTTGAGCCGCGCCACCGCCGCAATCCGGCGAAAGACCCTTATCGTCAATCTTCCTGGCAGCCCAAAAGCCGTGCGGGAAAACCTTGAGTTTATCGTTTCGGAACTTGGGCACGGACTCGACATACTTACAGGCAACGCCGGGGAATGCGGGGGCAAATGATCTACCTGGACAACGCTGCCACTTCCTGGCCCAAACCCGAAAGCGTTTATAGAGTCGCCGATCAGGTTTTTCGGGAGGAAGCGGGAAACCCTGGCAGATCGGGCCATGCCCTTTCCCTATCCGCCCGACGTCGCATAGAGGATACCAGACTGCTTCTTGCGAAACTTTTCAACATCCCCAAACCCGAACACATCGTCTTTACCCTTAACACCACCGATGCCCTCAATCTGGCCATAAAGGGACTAACGCTTCAAGAGCTTTCTGCAAGGGGGGAGGCTCATGTTGTTACCAGTTCCATGGAACATAATTCGGTAACAAGACCCCTTGAGACTTTGCGGGCGCATGGCCTGGAGTACACCAAAGTCGCGATTTGCCCAGTAAACGGCGGCGATCCTAACGATGTAAAAATCGCCATCAAAAAAAACACAAAACTTGTGGTGTGGAACCATGTTTCAAATGTCTGTGGCACCGTAAATCCCATTGCGGAAATCGGGGCTATCTGCCGTGAAAGAAACGTGCCTTTCCTTGTCGATGCAGCACAGTCCGCAGGGACCATGCCCATAGACGTACGGGCAATGGGTATTAGTCTTTTGGCTTTTCCAGGGCACAAGGGCCTTTTAGGGCCACAGGGAACCGGGGGGCTGTACATCGGGGAAGGGCTTGCCCTGCTACCCCTACGGGAAGGCGGAACTGGTAGCCATTCCGAGGATTTGACCCAGCCACTGGAACTGCCCGACCGCTACGAGAGTGGCACGATGAACGTTGCGGGCATCGCCGCCCTGGGGGAGGGGGTGCGTTTTCTTTTGGAACAGGGGCTGGAAAATGTAAAAAACCACGAGGCAAAACTGGCAAACCGTCTTATTGATGGCATAAGGGATCTTCCAGGGTTGAAACTCCATGGCCCTCCCTGGAACCAGGGAGTTGTCTCGGTTAGTTTTGACAAGCTTGCGCCCACAGAGGCGGCACTAGTTCTGGAAAACACTTTCGGCATAGCAGTTCGCCCTGGCCTGCACTGCGCCCCAGATGCCCACCGGACGCTGGGAACGCTGGATTCGGGCGGGACTGTCAGAATGGGAATCGGGTACCTAAACACGGAGGCTGATATAGACCAATGTATCGAGGCCCTAGTAGCAATTACAAGAAGTTGACGGCCTTATTAACAATCAAGGAGAAAGCAAGATGAAAGCATGGTGGAAGGATCGTGTCGCGTACCAAATATACCCCCGCAGTTTTCAGGATTCCAACAACGACGGCATCGGCGACATTCCTGGAATCATCTCCCGTCTGGATGAAATCGGGGACCTTGGCGTGGGTATCATCTGGCTTTCCCCCGTGTACAAATCCCCAGATGCAGACAACGGTTATGACATAAGCGATTACCGCGAGATCAACCCCAAGTTCGGGACAATGGCGGATATGGAAAAACTTTTCGCCGAGGCCACGAAAAGGGACATACGGATCATCATGGATCTGGTAATCAACCATACATCCGACGAACACGAGTGGTTCCAGAAAAGCCGTGACCCTGCAAGCCCTTATCGCGATTATTACATTTGGCAGCCCCCAAGGAACGGAAAAGGCTCAATGCGCAAGCTGCCACCCAACAACTGGACGGGTTTCTTTATGGGCGACGTTTGGGAGTACGATGAACAAAGTGGCGAATTTTATTTACACCTTTTCGACAAGAAGCAGCCCGACCTGAATTACAAAAACCCGAAGGTTGTAGAGGAGGTAAAAAACATCCTGCGCTTTTGGCTGGACAAGGGTGCCACGGGTTTTCGCTGTGACGTTATCAATATTCTTTACAAAACCAGCCTTGCGGACGGTAAAAAAACCTTGGCCGTACAGGGCATTGAGCATTATAAGTCCCAGGAAAGAAACCACGACGTATTGCGGGAGCTGCGCCGTGACGTGCTGGACAAATATGACTGCTTTACCGTGGGCGAAACCGTCATGGTCGATCTTGGCGAGGCGAAACTTCTTTGCGACGAAAGCCGTAGGGAACTTGACATGCTTTTCTACTTTGACCATCTTGAGGTTGATCGTCGCATCGCCCAGTACATTCCCAAAAAATTCCACGCCAGAAAACTACTAAAGGTAATGACAAAATGGCAAAGGGGCCTGGACTGGAACGCCCTGTACCTGGAAAACCACGACCAGGCCAGAATCGTTTCCCATTTTGGCGCAGCGGAAAAAGACCGTTCCCTGGATGGTAAGCCAGGCAAGCACTGGCAGCAGAGCGCGAAAATGCTAGCCTTATTCGAGCTGACCCTTCGGGGTACTCCCTTCATTTACCAAGGGCAGGAAATAGGCATGACCAACTTCGATTTCAAAAGCATGGACGATCTTGACGACGTACTAAGCCACGGTCTAAACAGGTTGATGAAAAAACTGTGTATCCCTGGTTTTCTGCGCTGGAAGTGGCTAAAGGCAAGCTCGCGGGACAACGCCCGCACCCCCATGCAGTGGGATGCAAGCAAGAACGCCGGGTTCAGCGGAACGAAGCCCTGGCTCGGTGTTAATGGCAATTACAGGTACATCAACCATACCACGCAAAAAGACGATCCCGATTCGGTTTTGAATTTCTACAAAAACATTATCGCCCTGCGGAAAAACACCGAATGCCTTATCCATGGAGAATTCTTACCCCTTTATGCGGACAATCGCATCATGATTTATCGGCGCAAACTTGGGAACCAATCGTATACCATCGCGCTTAATTTTTCGTTCCGCAGCATAAGACTGTCCAGACAGGCGACAGGTTTTTTGGATGGTACGGTGGTTGTTTCCACATCAGGCCGACTGGAGGTGAAAGGCCACCTGTTACCTTGGGAAGGGGTTTTGTTGAAAGAGGATTAACGATGATTGGTTTTTCCTATGGACAGGGCGATCTCGTAGCTGACATGGCCAGTCATCTGAAAATTGAGTTCCATGAACGCGAGATCGAGGTTCCAGCGATTGGATCACCTCAGCGATTCTGTGTCGGTTTATTCTTTATGAAGCGAACAAGATAGGAATTTAGGAGTTTTATGTCGATTGGCTTGGCCATAAATCCAGAAAACCCATTGTCCATAAACATTTCAGCTTGCCCCTTGAGCGCATTGGCAGTGAGTGCGACAATGGGATGGTCGTAACCCATGCCCCGCAAAATCTTTGTTGCCTCAATGCCGTCCATGCCCGGCATCATGTAGTCCATAAGAATGATATCATACACGTTGCCCTGTCTGATTTTATCTATGGCATCCTGGCCGTTTTTGCTGAGGTCTATGGTGAGGCCAAAAGTTTCAAGCATTGCCTCCACAACATGCAGATTAATGTCCACATCATCTACTGCGAGAACGCGCCCAGTCATCTGCTCCGGTACAAACTCTAGGTCTTTATGATCTCTCCTCGTGCCAGATTTGAAATCCTGCAAACTGCGAGCCAGTTCAGGGCCCACCAGTTCCGTCCCTGACGCTTTTTGCGGTATACGAATGATTGCATGAGTACCCTTGCCAATATCGCTGTTTAACTCAAATTGCGCGTTCATCATTTGCACTAGGCTGTAAACAATGGGAATCCCGAGTCCTGTGCCGATTGTATAAAGTTTATCCTGATCGTGCAAACGTACATATTCGCCTTTTATCGCGTTTATTTGCTCTATGGTCATACCGTTTCCAGTGTCCTGAATGGATATAACAAGGGTCACATATCCGTCGTGTCCTTCTTCACATTGCAAAGACAGCGTTACCATACCCGATTCCGTATACTTAAAGGCATTGGTCAGCACATTACTTATAATCTGTCGTATGCGTAGGACATCCCCAATTAGTTTGGCCGGGAGATTCTCATCTACATGCATTTGGAATGAGATATTCTTGCGTTCCAAATAAACCAGGCTCAGTTGTGCCGCATCACCCACCAAACTTGCCGCCTCGTATTCGTTGTCGATCAACGGCATCTTGCCCGATTCTATCCTGGAAAAATCCAAAACGTCGTTAACAATATTCAGAAGCATTTTGGACGAATCGTAAATCTTGACAAAGGCATCTTCCGTGTGCGGCGACATAGTTTGACCGCGAAGTTGAAGCTCTGAAATGCCCATGATCGCCGAGATAGGCGTGCGGATTTCGTGGCTCATTCTTGCCAGGAACCTGCTTTTTGCCTTGTTGCTTTCTTCCAAAATTTCAAGGCGCAGCTTTTCCATTTTTATTTTTTCGCGTAAATCATGGACATATGCCACAAACATAATCGTATCGCAATGCTCAATACGCACAAAGGTAAGTTCCGCTGGCAAATCCTCGCCATCTGCGGTAAGGTACGCCCACTCAAGTTGAATATATCCTTTTTCTGCGATTTTTTCATATAGCCAGTCGATCTTGTCCCTTGTAGTAGAACCGCATGGTTGTTGCTGCGGAAATATATCGAAAAAGCGTTCGTTCCGCGCCTTAATAAACTGTTCCTTATTTTCGAATCCAAACAACTTCACCGCTTCCATATTGCAATCAATCAGGGTACGCTCGGAATTATATAAGGAAACGCTTATGGGAGCGGAATCCAGAACAAGTCGGATGCGTTTGTTTATCCTTTCCTGCTCTTTTCTTTGGCGCTCAAGTTCCTCGGCTTCTTTTAGGCTTTGAATTTTGCGCATCTGGTTAACTATCTTCATCTGGCTCTTCACGCGCATTTTCACAACAGGCGCATTGAATGGCTTGTTGATATAATCCGCCGCACCCAATGCCAGGCCTTTAACCTCATTCTCTGATTCGGTCAACCCTGTCACGAAAATAACGGGTATATCCTTGGAATCGCTGTCTTCTTTTAAGGTTTTAAGCACCTCATAGCCGTCTATTTCCGGCATCAGTATATCAAGCAGTATCAAATCGGGTCGCAGCCTTTTAACCACGTCAAGGCAGTTCCGGCTGTCACGTTCCGCATAAACGATGTAGTCCTGGTTCAGAATGCCCATTAACACCCTTATAACCGCGGCATCGTTATCAACTATCAATACGCTATTCGCCTTCACACCCATCTCTCCAAAACCTTCCTCAATTTTCCAATTAACCCTCCAGTAAGGGTTTCGCCAGAACTGGTGCCTCTGCGTAGTTTGTCATCGATACATTTTGTTTAAGCTGTTTATCCTTAGGTATCCATCTTTCCAAGACGCTATCCAGTTTAACCGTGTCCACAGGTTTGTGCATAAAATCATCAAAACCGTTTTCCAAAAAGAACTCCCGCATTCCAGACACGGCGTTTGCGGTCAGCACCACGATAGGCACCCTGGCGTAGTACCCGTCATCCACGCCAAGCAGTCTTATCTGTTTCGTGGTCTCCACGCCGTCCATGCCCAACATCCGGTGATCCATGAACACCATGTCATAACGATGGTTTTTTATGGCATCAATCGCCATCGGACCATTTTTGCATAGGCTTACCTGCATACCGTATGGCGATAACAGCCCTTCCATCACTTTCAGGTTCGTAATTACGTCATCGACCACGAGGACGCTCGCGTCCGTCGCTGTAAAACTTGTCGTAACCCCAGTTCTTCCGCGATACAGGAAACTTTCCCGTTCGTCGTTCAGTATGTTCGCCACCGACAGTGAATGCGTGGGCATGGTAAGGATGATCATTTTATCTTCCTGCACCACCTCTCCAAACTCGGTGAGAATGACGATCTTGGTTTGCGTGTCCAGCTTCGCAATCGCCACGATATTTTTTTTGTACAGCTCGAATGAGATAAATGCGAAAGCGTACTTTCCACTGACCAATTTTTCCAGCAAGTCTACGTTGTCACAAACCAACGTGCATTCAACGCCGATGTTGTTCATTGTAAAGAGTAACGAGTTCACATATATGTCCCGCTCTTCATACACGAGAACATTTTTTTCTTTGATGTTCTCGACATGGACAAGTGATTTGCTGGAATCCAGAGCAACTTTCTGCGGAAAAGTTACCGTAAACGTGCTGCCCTTGCCGTAATCGGAACGAACCTGGATATCCCCACCCATCGTCTCCACTATGTGTTTCGAGATTGCCAGCCCAAGACCCGTACCCTCAACGGCATTGCTCTTTTCCCTGTCTAACTGGGTATACTCGCCAAACAGACTCCGCATATCATCTTTTTTTATGCCTATGCCAGAGTCCTCGACATCTATCGTCATGTTTACTATATTTTCGCTGCCCATCTCCCCCCGGATACGCAACGCAACAAGGCCACCGCTGTCCGTGAACTTCACCGCATTGCTCAAAAGGTTTAGCAGAACTTGGCGTATCCTCACTTCGTCACCGTATAGCGAATCTGGAATGTTAATGTCTACGTTGACAATGAAACGCAGATGCGATTCGATAGTTTGCATTCGGATTATGCTGACAACATCATCTAGCAGGGACGAAAACAGGTAGTCGTGCGGTGTTAGTTCGAACTTCCCGCTCTCGATTTTCGAGATATCCAGAATATCGTTTATGATGGCAAGAAGGCTCGTCCCCGCCTGTTTGACCGTAAACACATGCTCGTGGGTTGTGGAAAGCTTGTCGGATCGCAAAGCGAGTTCCGCCATGCTGATTATGGCATTCATGGGGGTGCGAATTTCGTGGCTCATCCTTGCCAGGAACCTGCTTTTTGCCTTGTTGCTTTCTTCCAAAATTTCAAGTTTTCTTTGGCGCTCAATTTCCTCGGCTTCTTTTAGGCTTTGAATTTTGCGCATCTGGTTGACTATCTTCATTTGGCTTTTCACGCGCATTTTCACAACGGGCGCGTTGAATGGCTTGTTGATATAATCCGCCGCGCCCAACGCCAGGCCTTTAACCTCATTCTCTGATTCGGTCAACCCTGTCACGAAAATAACGGGTATATCCTTGGAATCGTTGTCCTCTTTCAGGGTTTCAAGCACCTCATAGCCATCTATTTCAGGCATCAGTATGTCAAGCAGTATCAAATCGGGTCGCAGTCTTTTAACCACGTCAATGCAGTTACGGCTGTCACGTTCCGCATAAACGATGTAGTCCTGGTTCAGAATGCCCATCAGCACCCTTATAACCGCGACATCGTTGTCAACTATCAATACGCTGTTCGCCTTCACGCCCATGTCTCCAAAACCTTCCTCAAGTTTCTCAAGCTTTCCAATGCTGCCGCAAAATTGAATTCTTCGATGTGGCTATATAATTCGTTTGATCCAGGAACTCTGTAAAGCGTATCAAGAAAATTCATGCAATCAACATTATGCGAGGTTAACAAAGGTTCAATCATATCAAGCAGTGCCACGGCCTCGTCTTTGCCCAGGAATTCCCCATCGCCCACAGGCGCGGTTTCACCTTCGCCAATATCCGCAAGTATACGCCCAAGCTCAACCTCTAAAGCAGACAACTGGTCAGTTCCTGGCATTTCGCCTTTTGCCAGCGTTTGCTCTAGATGTTTTGCTATATGCGCCAATGCGTTTTCATGTATCAAGGCGGCCAGGCCTTTAAGGGTATGCGTTAAAATGTGGGCGGTTTCGGTGTCTCCCGCATTCAGGGCTCGGCTGATGTCGGTAAAGGTGTTTTTATGGTTTTTAACAAAATCCGTTCGCAATCTTCCAAATACGTAAACGTTGTTCCTAAAATCATCTATGCTTTGGAGCGAGCCCCCCGCTTTTTGCTTTGCCAAGGCATCCCTTACCGCGGCTTCAATCACTTCGGGCGGTTGTTTGTCTTTGACATACTTAACTAAAACGGCGTTTAGTTTTTCCGTCATGATAGGCTTCGAGAGAAAAGCGTCGAAACCGCTCTTAATGTATTCCTCTTCCTGACCGACCAGCGCATTGGCCGTAAGAGCCACTATGGGCTGCGTGTAACCCATGTCCCTCAATATCTTCATGGTCTTGGGGCCACTTATGCCGGGCATCATGTGATCCATAAAGACAATATCGTAAACCTTTCCCTGCTTTATCTTGTCTATTGCTTCCTGTCCGCTTTTGCAAGTCTCCACGTTGAGGCTGTAAAACGCAAGCAACCCTTGCGCCACATACAGGTTGGGCTCTATGTCATCGACTACGAGTATGTTGCCATATGGCATAGGATCGAGTACAAGCTTGCGTTTTTTCTCGATACCATCAAAATATGCCTCAAACTGCTGCAACCTCGCCGCCGCTTCTTTGCCCAAAACTTCCGCCGACACTATTTCCTGCGGTATGCTGATGGTGACGGTTGTACCCGATCCTACCTCGCTTTCCACGTTGATAGTACCGTCCATCATCCGCACGAGATTGGCTGTGATCGACATGCCAAGCCCCGTTCCGCTGACGCCACTTTTTTCCTGTTCATGAAAGCGCGTGTAGGCATCGAACAGTACGGCAAGCTGCTCTTTCGACATCCCGAGTCCAGTATCGTTGATGGAAATCTCAAGCGTTATTTTTTCGGCGTTCAGAGGGCGACACTGTAAAGACAAGTTTACTGAGCCCGAATCTGTATACTTGAAAGCGTTTGACAATACGTTAATTATAGTCTGTTCGATGCGCAAAGTGTCGCCGACAAGGTATACGGGCAAATTTTCATCCACATGCAAATTAAATTTGATGTTTTTTTCACCCACATACGCATAGTGCAGATTGGCGGCGTTGTTAATCAAACTTGCCGTGTCATATTTTGTCGGGTGGATAATCATTTTACCACCCTCGATTTTGGAAAAGTCCAATATATCGTTTATGATGCCGAGAAGCAGTTTCCCCGAACTGTAAATTTTGGTAAAAGAATCTTCGACGCCCCGGGAGATGTTTGGGCTTTGCAGTCCTATTTCCGCAATACCCAAAACCGCGGAAATGGGGGTGCGGATTTCATGGCTCATTCTGGCCAGGAACGCGCTCTTTGCCTGGTTGCTTTCCTCCGCTACTTCAATGCGCTTTTGCTCTTCGAACATGCGTTCCAGTAGCTCCTGCTCTTTGACCGTCGCTTCCCTTACCTTTTTTAGCATACTGTGAATCGTGCGGGACAAATCGCCTATTTCGTCCGTGCGTTCCTCGCCGTAAACCATGCGAACCTGTTGGGCGTTGTCATCGGTTATCAGGGAAACGCTGCTAGTAAGATTTGCAAGTGGCATAAACACGCCGCGGTGTATTGTTATCATGCTGACGAATGCGAACACTATAAAAGCGGAAACAAGAATTATCAGCACGGGCAGAATATCCCCGATGCCGAACAACATTCGGCTGTCGAACAATGTGATTATCATCCATGTCGAATGGGGGATAGGCGCAATGGCCGCATAATCGTGATGCCCGTCCCTAAGCCGGATAACCTCGATCTGAGCGTCCTCCGTAAAAAACATCTCGTCGCGTATGGTAAAGTTATGCACGAACTCGCCAAGCCCGGCATCGATGGTGCTGATATGGACACCGTCATCTTCCCAGAAGGTGTAGTGATAGAAGGCGCCGCTTTCCACGTGGACAAAGCCATTTCCATCCACGATATAGCCGCTGATAAATTCATCGTCATATTGCCCGAAAACGTCATCAAGCAGATAGTCTATCCGAAAGGGTATGCACAAAAGGCCGACGTCCCGCCCCTCGTGAACGACCCTGTAAAGCAGCCAGATATTCCAGGTATGGGTGGCCTTGTCGATATCGACATTAAGCGTAAAAGTCCTGTCCGTACCCATCATGTTGAAGAACCACTCGTCCATCGGTTCGTAGGGCGACATTCTTCCATGAGACACGAAATCATCGATGGTCGTGTCCAAACCCATCATATATTCGTTGAGGGAGCCGGCTATGCCCATATAAAACTCGGGAACCGGAAGGAACGGGGCTATACGAAGCAGTTCGTTCAGCGCGGCGTATCTTTTTTCATCGTTGTTTTCATCGGCAAACCATTCCTGTATGGCACTCGAATTCGCTACCATGCGAAGCAAAACCAAGTTTCTGTCCAAATGGGACATGAATCTGCCTACGGACTCCTGCGAGTGGATGTGCGCGATTCTCCTGGACGCGGTATCGGTTATACCCGTCACTGCTCCCATAGACAACACGGCAATCACGGCGAGTACCAAAACTAAAATGACTAGGTTTAGAAAAGTAATGCGTCTTGATAGCCGGCTTCTAAACAGATGTTTTTTTATCATGACACCCCCTTTTGCGTGGTTTTTACTACCCACACACACATAGACGGAGCGACATTCGCACCAGCCCATAGAGTGTATTGTACCAAGTTACAGGCAAAAGTGTCAATATATGGGATCGAAAAACACCTATATTTCGACGTGTTCCTCTGAGAAGCGGGCGGTTTTCCAACAAGCTGTTCGTGGTTCCACGAAATGGTCATTCATCGCTAATGTTCACCTTCGCCCGAGAAGCTCCCAAAGCTCATCCGGCTTGTCGATTATCCGCGCCGCGCCGGCCTCCTGCAGAGTGGCCCTGGAACGAAAGCCCCAGGTAACGCCCAGCGGAAAACACCCGGAGTTTAGGGCAGTTTCCATGTCGATTTCCGAATCGCCGACAAAGACCGTCTCGTGGGGGTTTTTGCCCATGTCGGCAAGCATCTCCCATGCCGCCGCAGGGTCGGGCTTGGGGGCGACACCGGGACGCAGGCCGCAGACCGCGTCGAAGACCAGCGGCGAGAAAAAGTCGTGCATTACCCGGTGCAGGGTCGCGTCGGCCTTGTTGCTAAGGACGGCGATTTTTATTCTTCTGGCCTTAAGCTCGGTCAGCAGTTCCCTAACGCCGGGATAGACCTTAGAAAGGCTTTTTTCGGCGGGCTGTTCCTCCATTAGCTTTGCGGCACAGCTTCCTACCTTTTGGGCGTTTTCATCGGTTCGCGCCCCTTCCGGCAGGGCAAGAGCCGCCGTCTTTGCAATGCCCCAGCCTACCTTGTTACGGTATTCCTCGGTTCGCAAAGCGGGAAAACCATGCGTTTCAAGGGCCTGATTCATTGCGGCGGCGATATCCTCCAGCGTGTCAATCAGCGTGCCGTCGCAGTCAAAAATGATGCTCCTGTACTTCGTGTTCATGTCGTTTGCTCCTTTGCGTTTCTTAGTTTGCGTAACTCAAAAAAAATCATCGTGCCGGTAATGCACAGCGCGAGCGTGTCGGAAACCGGCGCGGCGACGATAACCCCCCACAGCCCCCATACCCTGCCAAAGATAAAAATGAAGGGAACAAGAATCAGGCACTGGCGCAACAGAGACAGGAGGATTGATATTTTCGGACGGCCCGTTACCACGAAAAAAGTCGTGGAGATAACCATAAAACCTGCCGTGGGCATCAGGATGGACATGATCCGCATGGCGCGCGGGGCGAAATACAGTAGCGCGGGATCCGCCTGTGACACGAACATGCCTACCAGTTGCACGGGAAACAACATGATCACGGCGAATCCCAAGGTGCAGATCGCCGTGCCGGCTACAACGGCAAGTCGGTAGGTGCGAAAAACGCGATCGAACTTCTTTGCCCCGTAGTTGTACCCCAGCAAAGGCTGTGCCCCTTGGTTTATACCGAAAATTGGCATAAAGATTAACATATGAATAACACCGACAATATTATGCCCAGCAAGGGCGATGTCGCCGCCGTTCGCGATCCCCAGAGTCGCCGCGCCGTACCAGCCCATGCTTAAATTGTACAAAAGCTGTACTCCGGACATGGTAATCTGAAAAAGAAAGTGCGCCGAACCAAACGACACGATCTGCGCGACAATGGCAAGTGACGGCTTGAAGGTTTTCAGGTTAAGCCTAACCGCCGCCTTTTTCCCCATGCTGAATTTTAGTATCCACACCATGGAAACGCCCTGCGCGACAACCGTGGCCCAGCCCGCACCAGCAACACCCCAGTCAAAAACCAGAATGAAAAGCGCGTCGAAAGCGATGTTAAGAATCGCCCCAATAAGCAGGGCAATCATGGTTATGACGGGAAAGCCCTGCGCCCTGGTGCAGTGGGAAAAACCGAAGGCCAAAAGGCTAAACACCGAGGCGAACAGAATGACGCGGAAGTAACCACGGGCATAACCCAGTGCCGCGCTACCCTCCGGAGCACCCAGCAGGGAGAGGATCGGATCCAGAAAGATAATGCCTACGACGGTCATCAAAATGCCGGTGCCCAGAAGCAGAAAAAAGCAGTGCGCCAAGGCGTTTTCCGCTTCCTCTTTTCGGCCCTGTCCCAATCGCATGGAAATCATGTTCGCCGCGCCTATGCCAAACAGCATGGCAAACGCCAGCGAGATGGTCATAAGGGGCATTACCAGCGAAAGGCCACCCAGGGCCATTTCGCCGACGGCCTGTCCGATGAAAATGCGATCGACGACGGCATAGGTACCGCTAACCAGCATTCCGGTTACGGCGGGGATGGAAAAACGGAGAAGCAACCTACCTATGGGTTCGGTACCCAAGCGGTCGGCAGCATGTGTTCCTGCGGTGTTATGCGACATGTTTACGGCCGGCGCCTCGGCCCTTGTTTCTGACACGATTTTAACCGACCACTTTCCTTGTTTCCCATATTACGATCTATGGGAAACAAGGTCAATTGTCACGCGCGTTTGCGATCCCCCCAGGAGATGCTACCGTAGTACTTCAAAATGCCGGATAATCATGACAACCCCGGATTGGCTCGGCTCTCTTACAACCGTCAATGTCGGAAAGCCGCTGGGAGGGATAGATTCAAACTCTCGCTGCCTGAGAACCCAAGAAATCTCAAAGGGACGGTTGAGCAGCCCCGGAGCCCAACGAACCGAATGGAAATTGGCCCAAGGGTTGTCCGCGCCGTGATGACGAAGGCCCACACCCGGTCCCAATGCGTGGGTAGCGGTTATGGTTCCCCGGATATACCCCGCTATCCGAATGCGGTCGCCGACTTGTGCGTTCAAGCTGTTCGGGCCTGAAAGACGGAAGCTCACACCATGCTGGCCATAGCCTGATGCACCGCCTGTCCCCGATCCCGGAACTGCCATTTGAAAAGTGTTACGCCCAGCAACAGGACCCTCAATCACAATATCTTGATTTCCCGTGCTCCAGAAAGGCCACTGACCGCTGTTCCTTTGCCCTCCCAAATGCGACGGGTTTGCAGCAGGATCTGTATTGGCAGGCAGAAGCAGGCCCCCCGTGGCAGAACGCGGATGCCGCGCATTGTGAGCCGCCATCCATGCCTGAAAATCAAAAACACTTTCCGCCCCGCCGTTTCCAGTCCCGCCGGCGTCGCACCCTATAACCGTCATGCTGAATGCCAGCGCAGCCACCAGTATTCCAAACTGCAATTTCTTTGTCATTTTTTCTCCATAGTTTGCCAGCAAGGCATAGCTATGCGTTAAAATTCATAAAACCACGAACCGCATAACTCTACACACCCATACTGCTACGCAGTCCGCTTACGGGACCTCCCTGCCGCCGGTATTTGCCAGGGCTTATCCCAGTAAAGGATTTGAAAATCTTCGAGAACCAGCTTTGATCCTGGAAACAGCAGCTTGTGGCAATTTCGCTAAGGGTCAGATCCGTCTCCAGAAGCAGCTTGCTCGCCTTTTCCACCCTTTGCCGGTTTACGTAACTGGAAAGGTTTTCACCCATCTCTTCCTTGAAAATCGTACTGAAATAGGGCGCGGAAAGCCCAGCAATTTTGGAAATCTCGCCAAGGCTGATTTTACGGGTAAGGTTTTCCCGTATAAAAAGCTCCGCCTTCCGCATCGCCGAGGCATGGGGCAGACCTTGAAACGAGACAACCTGCTCGGCCACGTTTTCCACGATAACGTGAAGGATGCCAGTAAGCTCCTCGATGGACTTGGCCTCCTGAATCTGTTTCAGATATCGGGCGTTGTTCTCCACGGCAGAGGCGCTAATGAAATTCGTCCCAGTCCGTGTAAGTAACACAGCCAGCTCCAGCACCCTAAGCTGGATGTAAGGGAAATTATCCTTGTTGTTGAATACAAGAATCGCCAGTATCTCGTTGAGCACCCCTTCGGCCTTTTTCGTGTCCCCCTGGCGAAGCACGGAGACAAGCTTACGCTCCTTGTCAAGGGGATAGCTAAGGAGCACCGGCCCCTCGGGATGCTTCTCCTTTAGCTTCTCCACCAGCGTGGAAAGGGAAGATTGCTGCTCATGGCGGACCCTGAATATTTCGTGGTAATTCCCGCCGCCCACCGAAAGGGATTCCGAACACAACAGCAACATTTCGGCAAGGGACTCTATTTTTTCGGCGTCGCCCACGGGGAACGCCGAAACGCGATCGGTAAATTCCTGCAAGGAAATGGCCTTGTTGCAGAATTTCCCATAGTCACCAGCGTCGGGACTTACGTAACCCGAACCACGCAGAGCGCCCGAAAACTTCCCGCTGACATAGATGGGACTAACCCAAAACATTAGCCCCAGCTGGCAGCGATAAATTTGCGGTTTGCCCTGGCGACTCGATTCCAGTATCTCGTTAGAATGCATCTGCCTGCACTTGCCGTCATCGTCGCTACCGACAACGCAATACTGGCAAATACCCTGCTCGACGTTTAATCCGCCGTCAATCTCAATAGGCTGGAAATTGCCGTCAAGTACCCGTACGTTACTCCCGGTTGACTGCACGTAAACCGAAATAACCTTTTGCTTCTTAGAAATTTCGTCCTCGAAAAATCCATTACCGTCAACCGGCGTGCCATTTTGCACGAAACCTTTCTCTTTCAATCTGACCTTTCCTACCTGCGCTTAAAACTTCTGTTCCAGTGGCATAATCTCCACCGAAGCAGCTCCCACCGTCCTTCGGTACTTACAGGGACTAATACCCGTATGGTTTTTAAATATCTTTGAAAACCAGCTTTGATCCTCGAAACCGCAAGCCGCCGAAATTTCGCTTACCAACAAATCAGTCTCCAGAAGCATTGTGGAGGCTTTTTCCACCCTTAGCCTGTTAAGATAATCCGAAAGATTTTCCTTCATCTCGTCCTTAAAAATAGTGCTGAAATAAGGCGCGGAAAGTCCGGATACATCGGCGATTTCCTTCAAGCTGACCTTCCTGGTGTAATTGTCCCAGATAAAGCGTTCCGCTTTCCGCAGGGCGGAGGCATGGCGTATCCCCTGAAATGAGAAAATCTTTCCCGCCATTCGTTCCACGACCAGACAGAAGTTGTCGATCACCTCGTCCGCGGTTTTTGAACCCTTAATCCGTTTCATGTTGTGGATACTTGCCTCCACAAGCAACTCGTTTTTCTCGGCGGTCGCGCCAGCCCTGGAAAGAAGCACCACCATTTCCATCGCCTTGAATTTTAGATATTCCAAATGGCTGTCGGTTAGGGCGTCGCCATTGACACCGCCCCTGGTGGCGTTTAAGGCCCCGCACAAGCCACTCAGCAGTTCCCGCGCGATATCCTGGGCCTCTGCGCTGTCGCCACGACGAAGGTTTGCAAGCAGCATCCTTTCCCTGTCAGCAAAGGTAGACAAATAACCATTGGGAAGGCAGTCCTGCCCCCTTAAACCCAGGCCTCCCGCCCCGCCGTATTCCATCAAATCGTCCCGATAAAATTCGCGGCGGGAGATGTGCTCCGTACAAATCACCATCATCTGGGCAAGCGCCTCGATTTCCACGATGCTTTTTTCCGGAATGCCTTCCAGGTGCTCTGAAATCTCCGCGCGGGAAACGTCCCCCTTGCAGGTGTCAAATACCCTGTCAACAACTTGCTGTTTTTCTATCGAGATAGCCCCACTGGAGACAAACGCCCCGGCAAAGCGTTCCATGGAGAAAAACGGGCTGGTCCAAAAAAAGAACCCCAAGGAACAGGTGTAGATATACGAACCACCCAAACGCAGAGATTCCTTTATTGCATTGCGATGCATGGAGGAACAGGGAATATCCGAAAGCGGCAGTTCCAGCATACCCGAGTAATAACGCTTACAAAGCGCACAAAAAACCCCATGCTTGGGGTGCTGAGAGGGTTCCGTCGAAACGTAATCCGGACCTACAAGGGCCGAAATACAGTTTCCCGCCCTTTCATAATGTCGCGCGATTTCGCCAGCTTTGATCCAAAGCGGCTCCAAATCCCTGCGCTGGATGATGTTTGTAGTTGGCATAGACGCTCCTTAAATCTTCTACCTCCTATTTCACCTCTCAATATACTAACAATGTAACCGAAAAATTGTAACTTAATACACCCTATTGGACTAAAAAAACAGTATCCGTAATTTTTTCCATTTGCCTGACCAAAGCGCCCATATCCCGTGGAAGCGGGGCTTTGAGCGTGAAGTTGTCATTATGTTCGCTTGTGGCTATAGTTTCATTAGAAATGGCTGTGGCAGGCAAAGAGATCTCCGCGGCGTGAAGGCCGAGCCTTGCAAGGAGGGGTTTTTCCTCGTGCGGATCACCCCGCCAGTTCTTCTTTATCGAGGAAAGCATCACCGTGCCGTCCCTGCCATACAAGGGATCGCACACAACGGGAAAGCCAAGCGCCGCCGCGTGAACACGTATCTGGTGGGTCCTGCCCGTTTCCGGCAGGGCCTCCAGTACGCTGTAGTTACCAGCGCTGCCCAAAAGCACAAAACGGGTGAGGGATTTTTTCCCCCGGAATTTGTCTACGATGGTCATGTGGCGCTTGTTGCCGTTCGGAACCAGGGGAAGATCGCAGGACGTTTCCTTCCAGGCGGGCCGACCGTTGACGACGGCAATATACCGTTTGCCAATATCCCGCCCCTCAAAGGCAAAGGAAAGCCTGCGGTGGCTGGCCTCGTTTTTCGCGAACAGCACGAGCCCGGATGTATCGCGGTCTATACGGTGAACGGTAAAGATTTTCGCGGGAACTTTGAGGGTTTCGGCCACAAGCCTGTCCAGCCGCTCCCTGGATTCGTCCCAGCGATCGGGGCACACCGCAATCCCGGAGGCCTTGTTGACTGCGATAATCTCGCCATCCTCGTGGATGACGCTAAACCACGGCACTGTTTTCATGGATTTGAATTATACCGAAAACTTATATTTTCCGCGATCCGGGTTTGACGGCGGGAATCCCCTTCCTGCAAAGCTCGCAGTCATCGGCCTCCCAGTTCGTGGCGTCAACCTTGCAGGCGGGGTAGAACGGCCAGGGGATCTCCCCCCCCTGTTGCCTGTCAACTAGACAGGCAAGAGCGGCAATCTTTGCCCCCAGACTTTCCAAAAGGAAGGCGCACTCGCCATAAGATTTGCCTGTGGTAATAACATCCTCGGCAATAAGAATCTTCTGGTCGGGTCGCAATTCAAAGCCACGGCGGAGGGCCATTACCCCGGTATCGTCGCGCTCGGTGAAAAACGCGGGTAGCCCAAGCTGCCTGCCAAGCTCGTAGGCAACGATAATGCCCCCCATCGCAGGACCCACGACCGCATCAATCTCGATCTTGCCAGATCGAATATCCTGTTTTATCTTTTCCGCGACATCGGCAAATGCAGCCTCCGCCATGCTCGGATACTGCAGCAGTTTTGCACACTGAAAATATTTGTCGGAATGCCGCCCGGAACTTAGAAGAAAATGCCCTTCAAGCATGGCGCCGGAATAGCGAAGCAACGCATGTACGTTTCCCATAGTTTTACCCCTGCACGTCGATTAACGAAGCGGTGACGGCATTGCCGTACGCGGGCCCCCGAACATTCTTCAGAAACGGGTTGTCCTTAAGTATATCCATTTCGGTACGCATTTCCGCCATGCGGGCGGAAAGAAGCCCCCTGTTTTTTGCGGACTGCGTCTGCACCCTGATTTTCATATCTTCCAGCGAGGTCTTAAGTGCGGGAATCTCGTCGTCGGCAAAATTATGAGGGGCAACCGCGCGGTACATGTCTTCCAGGGGATTTATGACTTTCTGCATCGAAAAAATATCGGCGACTATCTGTTCCTCAAGCTCGACATGGGCAAGAATTTCCTCCCCGCTGCCGGAACCGATGATGGTTTCCTGATTCTCCAACAGGGTAAGGTAACTCCGGAAACGTTCCCTCTGTTGCTCAAGCAGGTCCTTAAACCGCCTTAGAATGGCGACACGCTGGGTAAGTTCGGCCTGGTTTATCGCCGCGCTCATTGACCGTACCCCTTGCCTAGCCAGCTATGCTAACGCCCACAACTTCGCGACTAACGGCTTCGGAAGCACCCGTGGACACAATCGTAAGCCACGCGCTGCGAAGATCGTCGATAAGGTTTCTGACATTGGTAACACGGTGCGCGTCCCGGCTGATATTTGCCTCTATAAGCTCGCGGTTGAACCATGTGTACAAAGAAAACAGGTTCTTGGCTATATCCCCACCCTGTTCAAAATCAAGCGAAACCATCAGTTCGGTAATAATTTCCTGGGCCTTCACCACCGCCCTGCCGAATTTTTCGATTGTGCCGGGGGCCTGCTTTCCGGATTCGTCCGCCCCCAGAAGCTGCAACGCCTCGTCAAGGTGCCTTGCAACCTCATTGTACAACATGATGATAAGCTGCCCCTGCCCCGCTGTAGTGACTTTCGTTTCCCTGTAGGTTGATAGCGCGCTTTTATAAGCCAAAATAGCCCTCCCTTCTGACGGCAAATGGGACTTCGAACGAGTCCTAGCTTAATTATCGACAGGAAAATACATTCCCTTTAACTAACCTCCCAGCATTATAAAGGGAATCCCCGTTATGTTCCAGATGGCCAAATCGTTACACAGGCTGCCTCTACGCGCCTGAATTGCAAAAAAAATCTTATTTTTCTGGCTAAAACCGCCAAGCCATTGTATAATAGACAGAAAAATCGGTCTAATGATCGAGCATATGGCCACCTACAAGGCTAAGAGTGGAGCTTTCGTTATAAAGAAGCTTTCCAAAACATTGGGCATCTTATGATTTTTTCGACCTGGAGGGCAACTTTGGAAAAGATCAGCGTTACGATCGCGAGCAGGCTGGCCGACGATCGCAATACCATGGCCGCGATACTGGCGGAACAGGGCGATTTCCTAATATCGGGCATAGCCGGGGACAATTTTGAGGTAGTAAGATCGGCAATACTCCTACAACCCAATGTAATAATAATGGATTTTTACCTTGAGGAGCACAACACCCTAAAGATCGTACCCATAATCAAGCGCAATTCCCCAGCTACCACGCTAATCGTGCTATGTTCCGCTGAAGAACACATCGCAGTGAATCATGTTCTAAGAGCGGGAATCTCCGGTTATCTGCTAAAGCAGGATCTGGCCTGCCTGGCTTTGGCGGTCAAGTGTGTTTTTTGCGGCGGACTCTACGTCAGCGAGAAGGTCAAAAAGCAGGTTTTCAACTATTTTTCCGCGGGAGGTATTACCATGCATTGCATCGAAAAGGTATCTTCTTGCGACACGGTTGTCAGGCATCGTGTCTTTACTCCAACCGAACTGCAAATTTTCCAAGGAATCATCCTTGGACGCTCGGACAGCAAAATCGCCGAAAACCTGAACATAAGCACTGGGGCGGTTCGCAACTGCATTTACCACGCGAAAAAGAAAATAGGACTGCAAAACAGAACCCAGGTAAGCATATACGCCCTGTCCAGTGGCCTGATAGCCTGGGAAAACGACTTCCTTGAGGCGAAGAAGGCGTAAAAAACTGTTCCTAATTTGGCGGTTTCGGTGTATAATTGGGAACCCATAAATCAAGGAGAGTATTGCAAATGAAGACCGTATGCGGCATAGATCTGGGGACCCAGAGCTGCAAAGCCGTTGTTTACGATTACGAAAGCAAGAAAATCGTGGCCGAATCGTCGGCACCCGTCGATATGATCGCGGAAAACGACGGCACCAGGGAACAAAAGGCAGAATGGTACGACCAGGCCATAAAGACCTGTTTCGACAAAATCGACAAGGGCATAAAGGACACCATTACCGCGATTGGCGTTTCGGGCCAGCAGCACAGTCTTGTGCCCCTGGACGAGGGTGGAAAGCCGGTCTACAACGTGAAGCTCTGGTGCGATACCTCCACCGCCAGGGAATGCGAGGAACTTACCAAGATGGCAGGAGGCGAGGCGGAACTTATCGCCAAGGCGGGGTTGCCCATGCGCCCGGGCTATACTGCGCCTAAAATCCAATGGCTAAAGAACCACAAGCCCGAGACTTTCGCGAAGATACGGCATCTCCTTTTACCCCACAATTACATCAACTTCCTGCTGACGGGTGAATATTACGCCGAATATGGAGACGCATCAGGCATGGCCCTTTTCGACGTGCGGGAACGCAAATGGGCCTCGCAGGTATGCAAGCTGATTTCCCCGGAACTAGAATCCTGGCTGCCTCCTTTGGTCGAATCCAATGCGGCTGCGGGCAGCGTTTCGAAGGCCGCGGCTGCGCTGTACGGCATTCCGGAGGGGGCTTTGGTTTCGTCCGGCGGCGGGGATAACATGATGAGTGCTATCGGAACGGGCACGGTGCGCGACGGTTTCCTTACCATGAGCCTTGGAACCTCCGGCACCCTGTTCGGCTATTCCGAAACCCCGGTGATTGACCCCACCGGAAACCTTGCCGCGTTCTGCTCCTCCACGGGCGGCTGGCTGCCCCTGCTGTGTACGATGAACTGCACCGTGGCAAGCGAGGAATTCCGCGCCATGTTCGGCCTGGACTTGCAGACATTCGGCGACGAAGCCGAAAAATCCCCCGTGGGCGCGGAGGGTGTTATCGTGCTGCCGTTCTTCAACGGCGAGCGCACCCCTAACCTTCCCAATGGCAGGGCCAGCGTCAACGGCATAACCGCGGCGAATTTCAAACGGGGAAACCTTTTCCGTGCCGCATTCGAGGCCGCTATTTTCGGCATGAGGATCGGGCTGGAAGGGTTTAACGAGCTTGGATTCAAGGCGAAGGAGATACGGCTAACGGGTGGCGGTTCGAAAAGCGAGCTTTGGCGGAGCATAGTCGCCAACGTAATGAATTTACCGGTGCGGATTCCCTCGGGAACCGAGGCCGCCGCGATGGGCGGAGCGATTCAGGCATTGTGGTGCCTGGAGAACGAAAAGGTTTCGATTAAGGACCTGGCCGACGAACATGTCGCGCTGGAAGGCGATGCCATTATGCCGGATGCAAAGGCCGTGGCGGCTTACGACAAAGTATACGGGGATTACTCGCGGTACCTGGAAGCGGTAAGCCCGCTGTACAAGTAGGACGATAAAAGGCGTAAAAAAAGCCCCGTTATCCACGGGGCTTTTTTTACGCGCAGACCTTGTTTACGCCTGCACCCCTCTTAGTTTTGCCATAGCCTCGGGATCGTTTCTTATATTGGAAATGGCATTTAAAGCAAAGGCCAAAAACACCGAGAAAAAACCCGCGGCAAGGGAAACAATTATGCAAATAAGACCACGGCTTGGGCTCGACCTTCTGTCAGGCACTTCTGCCCATTCCAAAATCTGAAACAACGGGGTTTCACTGGCCATGTTTACCTGTAACATCTCATGCTGAACCCTAAGCTGGGTATAAACCTGTCGCATTGCCCCAAGCTGCATGTCAATCCTGTTAATTTCCGCAGTGATAGCCGGGAGGGTTCCACCAAATGGATGAGCAACAGCTATCGATTGCTCAAGGTTACGCCTTTCTTCATCCAGCGAAAGAATGTTATAAAAAACATTGACAACATTTGTTTCCAGGTTTTCCAGTTCTATCCTGTTCCTGTCAAGACCAAGTTCGTCGAAACGGTTTTCCAAATACCTGGCTGTAAAATTGACGACATCCCTTGCAAGAACAGGGTCTTTGTGGGTGAAGCTGACGGTCAAAACTCCGCTTCTATCATCAAAACTTGCCCTTAACAGCCTTCTAAGTGCCGTACGACTTGATGCCCTAGGAGACGTCTCAATATCGAATCGTTCAATCAAGTCGAATTCATCCACCACCGAATCAAGCAACGAATGTGTTCCAAACAAAAATACGGCAAGATCGCTGAAGGTTGCACCTGTCCTTATTCCCCCCAGCCCGGCAAAGGCCGCAAGCCCTCCTCCCATCATTCCCCCGCCAGGCGAAGCACTGTCGTCAATAAGCATCAAAGCCCTGGGGGTATATACATTCGGAAGGGGAGATATTTCGGGCGGCAAAACGAGAGAGATTATAGAAAAAACGACAACGCCTATCATGGCAGCCAGAGTGATAACAATTATCATCACCTTTCGACGCCAAAGCACGGCAAAAAGATCGATAAGGCTTATCTCACCATCTTCCTTCTTGGTATCCTCACTCATCAAAACTCCTTTGCAATACTCGCATTTACGCTACCTGTTGCCAACCAGCAGGAAGGCAGTTATCAAAGTAGAAACAATTGAAAGCACGGTCGTTATTACCGGCGCATACTGGTTGAAGAAATACAGGGGGTGGTTTGTCCTGGCCATAATGATCGCTTCCGGGGTTATCGGATCTGTTGGGCTTAATCGTCTTCCGTTTACATCGGTTATGATGATGCTATCGCGGATATTACGTGTTGGCATAAACCCACCAGCCAGAGCGACATAGTATTCCCATCCGCGATCCGGAATAAAAGGGAATCGTCCGGGATTCATGACGGCCCCCGCTACGGTAACAAAGAACTGTCGGAATGGAATAACAAGCGTGTCGAGATTCTGGATAGGAACTTCGCCACGGTAGGTAACGTCAAAAAGGGCAAGGTTTAGGTTCAACGGTATGATTTCGCCGCCATGCCGTATAACGTAGGCGTTTTCAAGATCCGATACCGCGGAAAACCAGCCTGGGTTTCGGCGAACCATGGAAGCGTATGTTTCGCCGATGTAGAATCGTGCGGTTACGCGGTTTGTGGTAACAAGAGCCGCGGTAATATCTATACCTACGGCCCCTTCCACAAACAAGACCGGCAACAAATCGCTAATTGAAGGAACGATTACCGTGTCATAATGTTCCAGGGAAAAATCGTTTTCCAGATCGGCAAGCGTCAAAAACAACCTGTTTCCGGAAATGTCCTCGGTGTTTATACGCCGTACTATCTCTACCCTGGATGCATCCGCAAGCGGTGAAAGGCCCCCGCCATAGACTTCTATCAGTTCCCGCAGGTTTTCGTGCTGCATCAGCTCAAAGGTACCGGGAGTCCTGACCGCACCAATAATGGTAATCGTGCGCTCCACCCGTTCAATGGGAACAAGCGGTCTGAAATCGGTTATGTCGGGTATCGTTATGACATCAAGATGATTCAGCGCAAAGTTACCCGCTATGTCCTCTTCGCTCAGCAGAATTATGTCGCCGGAAATCTCCCTGCCGCCAACAAACCGCGTCAGCCTTATCCTGGTCAAATCCGCCAACGGCGTAAGGCCGTCGCCGTAAACCTCTATCAGCTCCCGCAGGTTTTCGTGCTGCATTAGTTCAAAGGTGCCTGGCCGCCGAACCGCACCGGAAATGGTTATCGTCCGTTCAACACGCTCAACGGGCACCAAGGGCCTAAAGTCGGTTATGTCGGGTATCGTTATCACGTCCAAGTGCTGTAGGGCAAAACCGTTCGCTATATCCTCTTCAGTCAGCAGGATTATATCACCGGAAATTTCCCTGCTTCCCACGAACCGCGTAAGCCTCATCCTGCTCAAATCCGCCAACGGCGTAAGGCCGTCGCCATAGACCTCTATCAAGTCGCGCAGGTTTTCGTGTTGCATTAGCTCAAAGGTGCCAGGCCGTCTAACCGCACCGGAAATGGTTATCGTGCGCTCCACCCGTTCAACGGGGACTAAGGGCCTAAGGTCGGTTATGTCGGATATTGATATGACATCCAAATGCTGCAGGGCGAAATTGCCCGCAATATCCTCCGCGGTTAACAGGATTATATCCCCCGAAACCTCGTCACCGCCAACATACCGACGCAGTGTCATCCTAGTCAGATCCGCAAGCGGCGTAAGGCCATCACCGTAGACTTCTATCAACTCCCGCAGGTTTTCATGCGGCATCAACTCGAAAGTACCTGGTCGCCTAACCGCGCCGGTAATAGTGATCGAGCGTTCCCTTCGCTCAACCGGAACAGCGGGCCTAAAGTCGCCAATGCTGGGTATCGTTATGATATCCATGTGTTGCAGAGCAAAGTTGCCCGCGATATCCTCCGCAGTCAGCGGAATGATATCCCCCGAGATTTCCTCGCTGCCTACAAACCGCGTCAGCGTTATCCTGCTTAGATCCGCGCGCGGCATAAGGCCATTCCCGTACAGCTCAATCAGTTGCCTAAGGTTCTCCCCAGCCAGCAACTGATAGGTTCCAGGGCGCTCCACCTCACCCTGAATGGTAATAAGCCGTTGAACCCTGTTGAACGTGACCACGTCCCCGGGCCGAAGATGGGGGTTATGCCCCTGTTCGCCACGGCGCCAAAACTGGAACAGGTCAAATACCCGCGTCTGCCCGTTAACCGATCTAATCGTAACATTGCGGGTAGACGCAAACCTGGTCAGGTTATCGTCAACCAGCGAAGACAGCCTGGTTAACCCCCAGGCGGAACGTTCCCCAGCCGAATATACCTCGCCATCGACAAAAACCCTAAAGACAGCTGGTTGGGTTAATATTAACTGCGGACCACTCAAGGGGTGGTTGTTCGTAACAATGGCCTCAACCTGGTTTCTTACCTGGACAAAAGTTCTTCCTCTCCCGTTTACAACCCCCAGGTTTACAACCCGAATACGGTAATCGGTACCTACTACTATTGTATGCGAAATAAGGTTGCCACCGACCACAAAAGTCAGAGTATACACGTCCCCCGGCGTCACCATGTAATCCGGGCTGGAACGGGCCAATCCCACATCCTGGGCAAACCCATAAAAGCCAGAACCCATCCAAAAGATGAATGCCGCAAGAAAGTATATACGTTTGAGCATTTGTCCTCCTGGTTGAAAGGATATACGAAATGCTTAACCTCAACAAGACGGGCAGGAACAAGAATTTTCCCTGTTAGTTGCGGTCAACATACCCGTTACCCCTAAAAGGTATCAGGCGAGTCCAAAAAAGCTGGAAGAGTTAGAATTGTTTCCATGAAGCCCATGTTGCGTTTTCTTATGTTTATTTCCATTAGGACAAACCCTTCCCTTTCGAACACGCGGAAATTCCGAATCGACACGGTGTCATGCTCCGAAACACCCGCCTCGTCCGCGGCAAACCCCCGAACAACCCTTTCGACCTGGAAGCGCGGGGTCCAGCCCCTCCCCCCCCCAGGCACAAGCACCATTCCAAAGAACGGGATGGCAAGCCGTTCCCGGCTGTCTATTCTAGCGGCATCGATAAGCGGTAACTCGGGGCGGGGAACCGTCATCATCAGGCGACGTCTTGCCTCGCCGTTTCTGTCCACAGTTTCCAGGGCCACAAGCTCGCCGGGGCTAAGCTGGAAAATCGAATCTTGCAAGGCCGGGATAAGCCGCCCCTGGGTCGCCCTGATCTCGTGGCCGTTTACCGCCCTTATGATACTGCCTTCGGGTACACGATGCCTGGAAACTGGAGTGTTGGGCGCGGTGTAGATAATCTCCGCCCCGAAAAACCCCTCGCTAATAACCGTACCAAGCCAAGGGCGCTCCGCTCTGCCCCCATCTATCATGCCGGGGAGCGCGGCGAAAAGGCGTTCGGCGGGGATCGCGAAGTTCAGGCCCTCGAACAGCGGTATGCTTCCGGCAAAGACCACGCCGACCAGCCGACCAGAGCTGTCGACCAGCGGGCCACCCGAGTTGCCTGGGTTTACCGCCGCGTCTATCTGCATGGCCTCGCCGATTTGCAGGAGGATGCCGCGACGGCTTAGGGACGAAACAATGCCGGAGGTAACGGTCTGTTCCAGACCGACTGGCGATCCTATGGCAAGAACCGACTCGCCGACGTTGGGCACCCTGCGATCCACCACGGAAAAGACAAAGTCGCTTGTGACCGGAGCCCTGATCAGCGCGAGATCCAGGGTCTTGTCCCAGCCCACCACCCTGGCCGGGATACGCGGGCTGGTGCCGTCGCCCAGGCGTATGAACATCCTGGAGTTGCCCCTAAAGGTGGGATCTACCTCGCTGGAAATAACATGGTAGTTGGTGATTAAAAGACCGGAGGCGTCGACAAAAAACGCGGATCCGCCGCTCCTGTCGATGTGGACCCTGCCCCTTTCGGCCCTAAAGCCGCGATCCACGATTACCGTGGCGACACCCCTGAGCATGTCGGCGGGAGTATCGATACCCTGGGCGAATTCGCGGATGTCGGCAGGCACGGCACCGGTCGCCCCGGCCTGTTCCAGGGCCGCGTAGAAAAAGGCCGCTGTCCCGCGCTGCCTGGCCGTTACCGCCCGCTCAAGAAAGAGCATGGCGTCCTCGGCGGGGATAGGGCGCATATCGTGCGCCCGCGCGGCGGCCAGGAACGCGCTAAGGTTGTCCCCTTCCTTTAGCCTTTGCCTTGCGAAGGCCAGGGTAAAGTTGGGCTCCCATTCGGAGGGATCGGTCTGTTCGACATTGGCCAGGGAACGACCCAGGGAGGCGGCTATGTCCCATTGTTCCTCGGCAACCGCCCTTTCAAGAAAGTCCCTAAGGGTCTGCGTCGCCGCCTCTTCCATCGCCAGAAGCTCGGCCTCCCTTTTGTAGCCCTCGGTAACCCTGTACATCTCGCGGTAGGTATGGATAAGGTCTATCGCCCTTACGGGGTTTACGTCAATCTGTTGTCGTATTTCGTCAAGCCGTATCTCCACCGTGCCACGACGGGGGACAAGCCTGGCCTCCTGCCTTGCGGTCGTTTGGCACGAGACTACCAGAAAGGCCATTAGAAGAGTGAAAAAAGCGACGCCAACCCTCATTATCTACCTCTCGCCCTAATTACGAACAACCGAACCATCCTCCAGATACACCTCGACGTACTCAAACACACCGTCGCCATCCCAATCGCTGGACGACGATTCCAAGGCATGGCTGTTCCTGCGGAACCGTCGGATAGTTTCCATTCGTCCATCCCTGTCCAGATCCACCCGTTGGATAACCGGGAAACCATTCTCGAATTCCGTCACGGAAACCAGCATTCCGTCCGCGGTAACCTCGGAAAGGATGGGCGTTCCCTGCCTAAGGTAGACCCGTTCAACACCCCTTTCAAACTCCCGGCAGGGACGCTCAAGGATAACGGCGGACATTACGAGCGCACGGCGGGTCAGGCCCTGGCTAAGGTGATCCCGCACCGGGACCAGAAGCCCCTCGAAGGTTTCGGACGCGCCAAGGCTCACGAACCTGACAGGGTTATAGTAGAAACTTCCGGGCACAAAGGTAAAGGTTTCTTCCCTTAAAACCACCTGCTGTACCCAAGGGTAACGTGACCAGGTAACCAGCGCATGTTCGACAGCGTCATCATCGAACGGCGCCCCTGCGGGCTGCGGCATGGCGACGAATTCCCCACGCCGGGGCAGGCCCGTGTCAAACGCGACGGACCAGTCGGCCACGCCATCCTGGTCGGCATCGTGGTAAAAGGCCAGCAAAACGCCGTCGCGGAAAACGGCGCGGGTTTCGGGAATGCCGTCAAGGTTTTCATCCCTGGTTATGGTGCCGGTAAACGAATGGAGCCTTTCCGCGAAGCGATCCCTGCCCTCATCGCCACGAAGCATGTCGCCCACGGCAACGATCAGATCCTTGTCCAAGGTTGAGCCGTGCGCGAAGAACTCCTCCACCGCTACCATGTCGTCCAGAAGCCCGAGGTTCAGCGCGGGAACGATGGACGCGGGATTCGGCGAAAAGCCCGCCGGACCGGGGCCGAAGGAGCCGGCGCGGTAGGCCAGGATCATCCGTCGCGCATCCTCAAGGTTGCCGATAAAAGGGGCCGCCATCCAGGCAAGCGCAGGATCCGCGTCAAGCAGGAAGGGCAGGCGTAACAGTGCGATTTCGACAAGGGCAAGGTCGTCCTCGTTGGGTATCTGCCGCCTGTTGGCGTAGGCGAACAGTATGCGCAGGGGCCGGGGATCCCCGGGGTTGCGATCCATGGTTTCCAGCATACGGTGGCGGAATTCCAGCGCGGCCGGAAGGCTTACCCCAGTCGATGGCGGGAAGCCCGCCACGGGGCCGATGGGCATATTCGTAGGGGGAAATTCCAGACCGGCCAGGGCAAGCCCCTTAAGGGCTTCCAGGCGCAGCAGGGCGGAATCCATGGTTTCGCCAGCCAGGGTCCTGAAAATGTCAAGCGAGTTCAGGGCCGCGTAGAAACGGCGAAGGGCGACAAACTGTTCCGCCTCCAAAAGACGCGCCTGGGCCTCGCTGTACCGCCGCCATTGGTTTACCTCGATGGCCTTTTCAAGGGCCTGCAACACCAGAAACCTGCTCTGATTTTCCCGGGAACGGACAAAGGCCAGCAGGTAGGAAACGTCGGAGGAAACATCGGCAAAATCGTTGGCGCGTTCAAGTGCCGCCAACGCCTGTTCCATTCGCCCTTCGGCGATTGCTTCCTCCGCCCAGATAACGAACCTTTCGGCGACCAGGGCATCACCCCCGGGCTGCGCGGACAAACCCACGCCGGCAAACACGCCGATACAAACGGCAAAAAGCGCGATACCCGTCAGGTTCCGCATGGAACGCATACTCATTGGCGGCCTCTCAAGCGTTTTCTTGGTTTTCTCCGTCGGCTACAGTGTCATCCTGTGGCTTAGGCAAAGTCTCCCCAGATCCTGGGCCCGCCTCGGATCCCCGGTCCTTTTCCAAAGCAGGAAGCCGCAGTATCTCGCGAACCTCCTCGTCGGAAAGGGTTTCCCGGTTAAGCAGGGCGTCCGCGAGAGCCTCCAGCCCGTTCCGCTGCTCGAAAATGATGCGTTCCGCCTCGGCCCTTGCGCGATCCAGAATTTCCCTTACCGCCTGATCTATGCGCCGGGCGGTTTCCTCGGAATAATCCTTGTGACGGGCGATTTCCTTGCCCAGGAAGATCGGCTCGTCCTCCTGCCCGTAGGCAATCGGCCCAAGCTCCTCCGCCATCCCCCACTCGCAGACCATGTGACGGGCCATATCCGTCGCCTGCTGTATGTCCTGCTTCGTCCCGGTGGTGGTCTCGCCGTAGAAAAGCTTCTCCGCAAGCCATCCGCCGTAGCAGATGGCGATGCGGTCCTCGATCCAGCCCTTCGTGCGGCTGTAGCTGTCTTCTTCCGGCAGGGAAACCGCCATACCCAGAGCGCGTCCGTGGGGAACTATCGTTACCTTATGCAAAGGATCGGCATTTTTCAGGTAATAGTGAAGAAGAGCGTGACCCGCCTCGTGAATCGCCGTCATCCGGCGTTCCCTGTCGGACATGGCAAGGGTACTCCGGGCGACACCCATAAGAATCTTGTCCCTAGCCTCCTCGAAGTCCTGCATTTCCACTTCCACCTTGTCCTTGCGGGCGGCGAACAGGGCGGCCTCGTTTACCAGATTGGCAATGTCCGCGCCGCTCATCCCCGGGGTCGCCCGGGCAACGCGGGAAAGATCGACGGTCTTGTTGACCGGGATTTTCGCCGAGTGAATCTGCAGGATCGCCTCGCGCTCCTTTATGTCCGGCATGGCCACCACCACCTGCCTGTCGAAACGCCCCGGCCTAAGCAGGGCCGGATCCAGCACGTCCGGGCGGTTCGTGGCGGCAAGTATGATTACGCCGTCCTTCGATTCGAAGCCGTCCATTTCAACCAGAAGCTGATTCAGGGTCTGCTCGCGCTCGTCGTGGCCCCCGCCATAGCCGGCGCCACGGGTACGGCCAACCGCGTCAAGCTCGTCGATAAAGATGATGCAGGGGGCGCTTTTCCTGCCCTGCTCGAAAAGGTCCCGGACCCGGCTCGCGCCGACACCCACGAACATCTCGACAAAATCGGAACCGGACATGTGGAAAAAGGCGACACCCGCCTCTCCGGCAACCGAACGCGCCATCAGCGTCTTTCCTGTACCGGGCATTCCCACCAGAAGCACACCCTTAGGAATGCGCGCGCCCATGTCGGTAAACTTTTTGGGGTTTTTCAGGAACGCGACAACCTCCTCCAGCTCGAACTTCGCGTCCTTCTGCCCGGCAACGTCGGTAAAAACGACCTTTTTCCCCTCGTCCTGGTAACGCTTCGCCTTGCTCTTGCCGAACTGGAAGGCCCGGTTACCACCGCCTGGCATGTTCCGGAACATGAAAAAGATAAAGCCGAAGATAAGAAGCCAGGGCAACATGCCAAGTATTATGCTGAGGGGTGCGGGCCGCGCCACCGCGCCGGAAACGTTCACGTTTCTTTCCCTTAAAGCGGGAAGCAGGGCGGGATCGTGATAGGGAATGCGCGTCCTGCGGAGGATCGGCTCCTGCCCGGGGCCCCTAAGGCTTATTTCCATCGTGTTGTTGTCGTTTATGGTCACGGACTCGATCTGCCCAAGCTCAAGGTGGCGCATAAACTCCGTGTAGCTTATCATCGGGGCGGCTGGGCCGGTACCCCGGAAAAAGTACGCGATAAAAAGAGCCGCCATCGCCAGAAAAAAGAACAGCGTCAAGGGGCTGGGCTTTCCCCCCTGCATGGGAGAACGAGGGCCCGAAGGCCGCTTGGACTTATCGTCATTTTGATCGTTGAACATTTTTACTCCCGATACTCCTTTCGGTTCCTGACTTTCACGACGCATGGGCTTTCGCTCGCCGTCCGCGGCGCGTCGCTTCTACGTTCGAGCAAGCCGTTCATGCCAATGAAAGCGGCGATTCCCAGTGAATCCACCGCGCTTACCACTTTTCCACAGCTATACCCGGAACTCCGGGCGTGCCCGATACGGTCTTCCTTGAAAGACGGCCTTAAAACGAGGGGCAGCGAGGCAAAAAACACAGCCCCCCCGCAATCAAAGTCCCCGCCTACCTCCACGGTTACACCTTTAAGAGTATAGAAGCCAGGCGTATTAATCAACAGCGAAAACCCGCATTCGAAACCGGCGGCAAGGCGCAGGGCGTTTTTCTGTCCGGAAAGGGTTACCATACCATTTTCCCGCCGCAGGCGCACCTGCCCCAAATCCACCGCAGACACCTTTTCCCAGGAAAAACGCCGTATATTCGAACGTTTTACCCCGTTCGCAAGTGTCGCGGAACCCGCCAACAGCACGTCTATCCCCTGGAAGAGGGCTTCCTCGCGAACAATCGCGGGCTGGGCAAAGAAATTCGCCTCGTCGGTACGCAGTTCCGCGTCGGCCTTTCGGGTAAAGGTTTCGGTGCCGGGTATGGGTTGCCACTTTACGCGGCGATTCGCCTCGCTTACGATAAAATCGGCGGCAAGGGACTGCGTTTCGGCAAGCGAAGAAAGCGCGGTCCGCCAGCGGGGAAAGTCTTCGGTAAGCAGGGGTACAAGGCGGTGCCTGACGCGGTTTCTAAGGTAGCGCGTGTCGGTATTGGTGGAATCCTCCCGCCATGGGACACCCTTCCGGGCAAGGTAGGAAAGCACGTCCCGGCGACTCAGGGCCAGCAGGGGCCGGAGGATGCGACCGCGACCGGCAGGCATGGCGGCAAGGCCCGAGGGCCCCGCCCCGCGAAGGACGCGCATCAGCACCGTTTCCAGCATGTCGTCGGCGGTATGGGCGACAAGGATTCGCACCGGCCCGTGGTCCGGTTCCAGCCGCGCGGCCTCGCGGAACCATGCCCTGCGGCGGTAAAGCCGCGCGGCGGCCTCGATACCCACGCCGCGTTTTCTAGCGGTTTCCGCGACCTTTCCGGGCCTGACCGAGACAATGCGACAGGGTATACCGTGTTTTTCGCATAGGGAACGGACGAATTCGGCATCGCCACGACTTTCGGCTTTCTCCCGAATCCCGTGTTCGACGTGGATGCACCGCAGATCGAAATCCTGCCATCGGCCCCTCAGGGCGGCAAGGGCCACAAGCATGGCCGTGGAATCCGCCCCGCCGGAAACCGACGCAAGGTGTATCGCCCCAAGGGGACGGTTTTCGAGGGCGACGGCAACAGCGTCATCAAAATGAAGAGACACAGGCACCTCGCACCACCAGGCCCCGTGTTCCCGGGCCCGGAAAATTCGGGCAGATTAGGCTTTCTTTTCCTCGTCCGCCGAAGCCTCGGCCACAGCCGCCGCGGAGGCTCCCTTGGGGAATTTTACCAGCGCGACAACCTTGTCCGCCGGGGAAACAAGCTTTACTCCCTGGCCCAAAGGTATGTCCCGCACGTGGATGGACTGGCCGATCTTAAGGTCGGAAATATCGACAAAAATACGCTCCGGCAAATCCTTGGGCAGACATTCCACCTCGATAACGTGCCTTGGAACCTCGAGAATGCCGCCCTCGCGTACGCCAACCGGGTTTCCGTTGATTACAAGGGTTATCTTTGCGCGAAGAATCAGGTCATGCTCGACCTCGTAAAAATCCACGTGAAGGATCTTCCCGTCCATTATATTCCGCTGGGTGTCCTTTACGAAGACATCGTGGGCTTTGCCGTCAACCTCGACCTGCACGATAGTGCTTTCCGTAACGCCCTTTATGCCCCGGGTAAACTCCAGCTCGTCCATATCCAACGGAACGGACTGCCCCGTTCTGCCGTACAACACCCCGGGAATACGACCGCTCCGCCTAAGTCTGCGGGCCACCGCCGAACCTGATTCCTGCCTGTTTTTGGCTGCCAAAACTACCTTGCTCATACCTTACCTCATCAAAATAAGCTGCTTGGGACGACAGGATTCGAACCTGTGAGTGCCGGAGCCAAAACCCGGTGGCTTACCACTTGCCGACGTCCCATGGAAACAGTATTATACCGCGAAAGCTTGGGCAGTGACAAGTGGGACTATCTTGACACACTGGATACCAGCTTACAGACTCTTTTGCACCTGCCTTTCCTGGCATTTGCGGTCAATAGCGGTTCATTTAACTTGACGATGTGCCATATAAACCCCGGACAAAAACCCCATACATGGGTTAAGATTTGACGAGTTTTCCTGCATGTGGCAGGGGGAAAAGGCCAAAAAAAGACCAAAATATGCGATGCTTCTTACGGCTTTCTAACTTTTTTGGTAGTATTTTGCGGGCTTGCTTTGCCGTTTTACTACCATTTTAAGTTAAATCATTACAAAAAAGGCACAAAATACGGAGAGAGATTTGAACCCTTATCCCCCTTGTTTAGCA
>Ga0209755_10001182_pt1 | contig 42461 bp, 38 predicted proteins | sample TergutCo191P1_FD_187301 | JGI IMG/M metagenome (GOLD analysis project Ga0209755, IMG submission 187301) | Cornitermes sp. P1 segment gut microbial communities from Petit-Saut dam, French Guiana - Co191P1 (SPAdes) (version 2) | ecosystem: Host-associated > Arthropoda: Insects > Digestive system... | reverse complement strand
CGACGATACCGAATCCATCAGCAGCGACGGGCTTAGCTTTGACCTAGGCGATACGCCGTCTTCCGATACCGACGACATGCTTGAACGTATGCTCGCCATGGACGAACAAGCCGATTCCGGCTTCGAAGTCAAGGATGTAGCCGTTCCTGTAAACCAAAGCGACGAATGGGGCGAGTTCTCATACGACCCAAATTCGGCCGAAAGCCCAACGGACGAGCTTGCATCCGCAGCTGCGCCCGTCAAGAAAAAACGCGTACGCCGCAGCATAAAAGCCCGCATCACCGAAATGTCCATGCTCCGCTTTACCGTTGCCTCGGTCGCCATTTTGCTGATAATACTGGGCGGCGGCATTTTCGCTGTATTTAACGTGCGCAGCGTATACGCGACACGCATTGAATATACCCTTGCAACCGCTCACATCGTACACATCCGTCAGCCGGAAAACCTGGCGAACTACAGCCACTTCATCCCCTTAAACGAACTTAGAACCATCGGCAATCAGCCGTTTTTCCTGCGCCGTCTCTCGCTTGGACAGCGCGGCACGCATTTTCATTTCGACGATGTCTTCGACCCGGAAGAATACACATTTATCCTGCACGACCAAGACGGGCGCCTGTTCCGAAGAAATACGCAGGATATTGAATACGCGCAAGAACGCAGCGGTACAGTGCTGCAATTCGCGCCTTTGCACGCGGAAACAAGAGAGTTTGTGCTGCACGTACAAGGGCGCAGCGGTCAGGCGGAAGGCTTTTACTTCATCTTAGAAGGCGGGCCAAACTTCCCGCTTGCCGTTTTCGTAAACTCGCCCATACCGCTGATTGACTACGCCGCGGATTTACTTGTCGTGGAAAACGCGGTATTCAGCAACACCTCCACAGAGATTGTCTACCTGAAACGGAACGACCCGGCACGCGGCGGCGTTACCTTCCTCGACGAAAGCCTGCGCCTCCGCGAAGGCAGCCGAAACCCTACAGCTAACCGCCCTGCGCCCATAGAGTATCATTTTCCGGAGCTTAACCGCATACTTGGGCGCATCACATACAGCCCCGTACGTAACATTGACAGCGCTACAGAGCTGATTTTCCGCGATTTATTCGTTTCTCATCCTATGCCTGCGCGTTTTATTGATATATCGGCGCTTTTCCGCGACACACCGCAGGACGAGCAGGTCATACAAATCGGCGAATACACCCTGCGGCTTGAACGCATGGGCGTACAGGGGCCTTTTGTTATTGCCGTGTTCCACGCACACGACGAAGAAGGCGTGCGCGTACACACAGAGCTTATCGCGGATTTGGTTATCCAAACCCCGGACGGCCCTATCCGTCTTACGGGGCGCAACTTATTTTCTGAAATGCATGTCGGTACCGACATTGTGTTTGATACACGCGGGCTTGGGCTTGATGTAATCAGGACAAGCGACTTGCGGCTTGATATCTCGCACGTTAACATCCGTGTAGACGAGGTTACGGTCGCGTTTCTTGCCGAGGAACACGATACTTCCCTTGCGGCAGAGCGCCGCGCGGCGGAACGCGCAATAGAGGCGGCTTTCGCCAGCCGTTTGGCTTACCGCGCAGGCGAGATTCATTTCGGCTACATAACCGGCTTCGCGAACGACGTTATACACAACCGCGCGTTGATGCGGCATTACAGCCCCATCATGACCGACGAATACAGCCGCGTTTGGTTTGATGCAGGGGTGGTAGCCGGGGCTTTTGCCTACGACGATTTGTTTCTTGCTGTAGTGGAAGAAGAATGGGTCATAGAGGTGGACGGAGTTTTTTCTTCGCTAAGCGAGACTCATCAGGTGATTGCGCGTTTTATTAACGGGCAGTGGACGGTTGTAAGCAACCGTATTATATAATGAAGCTGAAATTAATCTGCTGCGATGTTTTTGCGCGCCTAGCTTACACCGTTGCCGCGCGTTCAGAGCATCAGGTGGATGTTGAACTGTTTCCGATGCTTTCGCATATCGAGCCGGACAGGCTGCGGAGGAATTTGCAGGAAGCGCTTGATAAAGCCTCACTGCACCAGCCGTTTTATGATAAAATCATACTGGCCTACGGCTTGTGCGGAAATGCGGTTGCGGGTCTGCACAGCACCCTGCCCCTGCTTATTCCGCGGATGCACGATTGCTGCGCTATGTTCATGGGCTCGCAGAAGGAGTTTCTGCGGGTGTTCGGACACAGGCTCAGCACCAGATGGCGGAGCAGCGGCTACATGGAGCGCTGCGGAAACGGCACGCTGGAAAACTATAAGCTCGACCCGGAATATCTGCGGCTTGTAGCCGAATACGGCGAGGAAAACGCGGACTACATCTGGGAAACCATGAGCGCGCCAATCGAAACCGAAGAAGTCATTTATATTACACTTGAAGGTTTAGAATACGGCGGCGGGCTTGACCGATACAGCGAACAAATGGCGCAGGAAAGCCGTAAAGTAGAGGTTGTGGAAGGGAACGCCTACTGGTTCGAACGGCTCATAAACGGCCCGTGGGAGCCCGGTGAGTTTCTGGAGGTACTACCGGGAAATAAAATCGAGCCGATATATGATATGAACGAAGTTTTCAAGGAGGTCAAAAATGACATATAGACGAATAGCCGCCTTTGTGGTGGCAGTTTTACTGGCTTTGCCCGTGCATTTTATTTATGCGAATCCGCAAAGGCGTACGGACGATTTCATTTTTAGTGACCCGGTGGACAACACTTTTACCGGGCATCGCGAAGGTGCGCAGCTGATTAACAACCTGCGTTTCACCGATTTGCCGCGCGACCCGCTTGCGCAGGACGCGATTATCCGCAGTGGTGTGTACAATTTGATTAAAGGCGAAGCGCCGCTTTTCCGTCCGCGGGAATACATGACTAACCAGGAAGCATTGTCATTTGTTTTGCGTGCGGCGGGGTTTGAGACAGAGGCCATTGTTCAGGCTGCTGCTGAGGTGGGAAATCTGCCGCCCGATGCCACAACCGCGGACAGATTGTATCTTGGCTACCTCGCTATGGCTCGGAACCTTGAACTGATTACCGATGCTCAGTTTACCGAGGCGTGGGCTTTTGAGTTTGATTTGCCGCCCGAGCTGCTTGATGATATAGCTCCAGAACGGTTTCGCAGGGATGACCCTGTTACACGCGAAGATTTTGCTCATTGGCTTGTTACGGCAGTAAATGAAATTAACGATAACGCGTTTGATATTCTTGGGCCTGCGACGGAAGTGCAGGCGATTTACGGGTTCCGCGATTGGAACAGCATTTCACACGCCCGCTTTGAAAGCGTGGAGCAGCTTGCACGCACGGGGGTCATGACAGGGCGAAACAACAACCTTTGGCATCCAACATCATATATTACGCGCATGGAGGCCGCTTGGGCAGGCTTTGCGCTAGATTCTATCCTTCATGATATCGCAGGCTTGGAGCGTTTTTTCGGTACGGTCGGCGGTATAGCCGATGCGCAGGCGCTTACTACTCATACAGGTGAGCTGTGGCGCGATATTCGCGTGAGGCGGATTGACGGCGCAATCGATATTCTCCGCTTTACTGTGCAAGTGGGCGGTTCGCCGCAGATTGGCGCACAGGATGCTGTTGTGCTTAGAGACGGCATGGTAGGCGGGCTCGGGCTGTTGCAAATCGGCGACCCCATTGAATATATCGTCCATCCCGCAACTGATACGGTTATGTATGTAATCGTGACGGGAGAATTTACGCGCCGTCAGGCTATGGGGCGTTTGCAGGCAATTAATGTTGACGAAAGAACCGCGACATTCATGGACGAACACAACCGTGCGCATACATATGCCCTTGCGCAGGGCTTACTCCGCTTTGGAGAAGACGAAGACGCAGGCATGGAGCTGCGCCTCGGCTCCGAGTGGCACGCGATAAGCCAGCTTCCTTTCGGCAGTTTCTTCTCAATCGACTTGATGAACAATATGATAGCCGAGCTTAGATTCGCGGGCAACTACGTAATACAGCCCGAGACTTGGGGGATTGTTATTGCGAATAATCCTATGCTTGGTTATTTGGTAATATGGGACGCACATGGGCACGAACGGACATATAATTATAATGTGGGCGAGCTTGTTGTCCAAAAACGCGAGCATCACGACATGCGCGACACAATCGGCGGGATTCACGCACTGTTTCCGAACATGCGCTTCAACCCGCTTGAAACAAGTATGAACGCAATCGAACCCGGCAATCTGGTGACATTCCGCACAGACCCTGCCGACCCTACAATGATAATCGCAATCCACGCCTCAACAAACTACACCACGCGCTACGGGCGCATCCGCGAGTTCCGTATTGACGGTAACATGACAAGCTTCCTTATGGAGTTTGAAAACGGGCGCACCTCTTGGTTTGACATGCCCGAGGGTGTCATGATACGTCGGAACGCACGCCCTGTAAACGCGCATGAGGTGCAGCCGGGTGACTGGGCACGGATTCTTATAAATCAAGTAACCATCGGCCCCGGGCATGTAATGGAGTCCGTGAAAGCGATGGATTTAGAAGGCGACGCGCGGCACATCAGCAGCATCGTCCGCGGGCAGCTTACGGGTATCGACCGCATTCAGAATCAGCTGACAATCCAGAACGCGCAGCAAATGGCGCAAAACGGCTGGAGAAACTATCAGCAAATCGCCCGTTACAACCTGACCGGGCAGCAGATTGAGTATTTTTATAACGGACGCCCTGTTAACTTCGGCTTTGTGAATGAGTTTCTGCGTCATTCCGGCGCGGAGGCTTATGTCGCGCTTGAAAACGCGCACGGCGGTGAGCGGGTACGCATGATTTCGTTCCGCAGCGGGCGCGATGAGCTGCTTAATCCCGACACAGTTGTCGGTATTGACGGACATGGCGGGTTCCATATTATGTCTAACGAGGGCGCGATTCAGACTGACGCAGGCACGATTGTGCGTAGGAACGGACGGCTTGTGGACGGAAGACAGATATTCCCTTGGGACCATGCGCTTGTTGCGCTTAACGGCGAAAACAGCGCCGCGGTAGTTGATATCGCGCCTGCGCCGGATTTTGCGGGTGTGCAGATTGCCCGCGGGCGTGTGCAGAGTGTTGACCAAGGGCTTAGCTTCCGAGTGCAGTCCATGGCGTTATTTGACGGGCTTGACTGGCACTTTACGCCAATCGAGCGCGAGTTCACTATCGACCATGACACCTTGTTTATGGTAGACGGGCAATCGCCTATGGATATAAATAATTTCATCGACTTTAACGCAACGCATCCCGATTTGACCGCAGATTCCAGAGTTGACCAAGTGTTCAACATCGTAATCGACGGCAGCCGTGCGGCAAGGGTTACAGACGCGCCTTATGCGACCAGAGCAATCCGCGGCGTGATTTACGGAATAAACGGCGACACAATCCACTTGCGCGATGTGCATTACCGCGAGACACCGCCGAATGTTCCGCCTGTGATTAACCTTGACCCGCCTTTGCGGCAGCCCGGTGCGTGGCGTTTGATAAGCAACATCAGTGCGACGGCAACTGCAACTGTGCAGAGCAACTCCATCATAGTAGACCGCAATCAGGTGGTTGATGTGGGCAGCTTGCAGGTAGGTCAGCAAGTACGGATTATCACTTCGAACGCTGCGTTCCCTTCGGCGATTGTGCCGGGAATGGCGCTTGACGGCGCGTATATCGTTCTGGTGGAAAGGTAGGCATTTATATGAAGATTAAAAAATTATTTGTGTGTTTGTCGCTTGCGTTTGTGTTCATTTTCGGCTTTCCCTTGGAAGCATTCGCCGACCAATACTTGACTTCTGACCATATCACTTTGACAAATAACCGGGTCAACAACCGCATCGGCGACATGGGTTTCTTCGGCGGAATCAGCGAGGGCGTGCGCCTTCCGCTTACCACCGAGCAGATGATAGCCGAATCTGACGCGCGCGGCCAGCGAGCTAGGCGTGACACGCGGACTATGCGTTATTCCGAAATGGTGTTTCTGACAGGCGAGCCTGTTCAGTTTAACGGAAACATTGAGGTAGTACGCGGCGGCGGTGTTGATACGAGCGAGCGGGTCGGACAGTTTGATGTGACGCATCGCGTGCGCCCTGTTATGGCTGACGATGATGTGCTTATTACCCGCGACATTACTTTTCAGGTGAACTACCGCTTGGACGGTTCGCAGGTGATTTTCACCTATCAGGCAAGGCGCAGCAGCTGGAGCGAGACTATTCAGGTGGGCGGCGCGCTGTTTACGCTTGAACCGAGTTTATCGCATTTCGGCGTCAGCATTATTCAGGATATGACGCCGGGCGTTAGTTATTACCGCGGCGATATTTCCGGGCGCTTAGTGTTCGCGGGGCCCGACGGGATGATTACGCAGGATGTGCAGGGTTCGTTCCACGGCTACAGGAGCCCGTGGTCTGCCACGGAAACGCATCGTCTTGATAAGGTAATCACCGCGCCTAACTGGGGTATGCACTATCAGGTGCGCCCAAGCATTACTATGAATAAGGTTTTGCAGTTTGTTGAGAATGAGCCGTTTGCGATTAGCTTCGAAGGGAATTTCCGCGAGGTGATGCAGACGAATGTCGGGCTGCGTTACGATTTGTTTGTTGTGCCGAATTTCTCGTGGCATCTGCCGAACTACGGCACGGTCAGCATGGAGATTCCGAACGCATTCGAGCAGCTGCCTGCGCATGACTTGACTTTCCTGCGCGGAAACCCTGCCGAAGACGATATCCGCAGGCTGTTCAGTACGCAAATTTTGACGGGCGACCCTAGGTTCTTCCAGCCGAGCCACGCGATTACACGCGGGCAGTTTGTTGCGGCGGTAGCCAGGGCGATTCGCCTGCCCATAGAGCCTGCTGTGCAGCCGCGTGCCGCACGCGGGCGCGTTCAGCCGGACATCAGTGTTTTCCATGATGTGCCGAGGACACGGCCGGAATATCCGTATATTATGGCGGCATACCGGGCGAGATTAGCTGTCGGACGGGCTAACAGCATGTTTTATTTCGACTATCCGATTGACAGGCAAGAGGCTTTCATGATTTTGGTGCGGGCGCTTGGGCTGACGCAGATGGGACTTAACCCTACGCCTGTTACGCCGTTCATGGACGATAGTTTAATCGCGCCGTGGGCAAGGCGGGAAGTGACAGTCGCGCACATGATAGGGCTTGCGGTACCAGATGAATTTGGATTTTTCCATCCGACAAGGCAGCTGAGCATGGGCGAGGCAGCCAGCATTCTTAACGAATTAGTAGAGTATATGCGTGTGGTACTGGTGAGCGATTATGCCGACCAGATAGTAAATATTGCAAGGTAAATGAAAAAAGGGAGTGTATTTGTGAGGAGATTATTTGCTGTTATTTTGAGTTTGTTATTGGTTTTGGGAAGCGCCCGGACGCTTGAGGCCGCCACTGTAATGTGCCACGAGGCCGCCGGGCAGCAGCTTGGTGAAGTTATCGAGCTGATTGTTAACAGGTTTGTGGGGGAACCTGTCACTGTACACGACCTTTTGGAAGCATCTTTGCGCGGTATGACCGAGATTCTTGACCAATACAGTATATATCTTTCGGCAGAGGAGCTGGCGGGATTCACTTCCGCGATGGACGGACGGCTGAAGGGCATCGGCGTTTCGATGACGGTGCTTGAAGACGGCAGCATCGTGGTTGCGCGGGTTTTGCCTAACTCCCCTGCCCTGGCCGCAGGGATATTAGCCGGCGACGTTCTGCTCTATATAGACGGGGTAAACATCGAGGGCGAGATGCTTGATATCGTTACCGGAATGATTACGAACCCCGACTACGAGCGGGTTGTGGTCACATTTTACCGTAACGGCGTGAAGCATACCTTTGATATCGTAAAGGAAGAAATCAACTCGCCCACAGTGATTGTTGAAAGGCTCGAAAACGAAGCGGAATCCGCGGGGCTCCGCGGAATCAGGCATTACCGCTACATGCAGATAAGCAGCATAAGTAACACAACCGGCGCGGATGTTCGTCAGGCGCTTACAAATATGCGTGAGGAAAATGTACGCGGGATTGTGTTGGATTTGCGCGGCAACACCGGCGGGTACTTGGATGTGACGATTGATATTGCCAACCAAATAGTGCCGCAGGGGATAGTCCTTGAAACGGTGAACTCTAGCGGGCGCAGGCGTACGTACAATTCTATTCTGACTGATGTGCCGTTTGATAATATCGTTGTGCTTGTGAACCGCTTCACGGCTTCGGCAGCTGAGGTTCTGGCTTCGGCCTTGCAGGACAGCGGGGCAGCTGTAGTCGTGGGCGAGCCTACTTTTGGCAAGGGCTTGGTTCAGACCGTCTACGCGACAAGGCACGGCGGCGCCTTAAAGCTGACCACCGAGGAATTTTACCGCAGGAACGGCGATAAGATAAACGAAATTGGCGTAGTACCTTGCGTGTTAGTGGAGAGACAGCAGAATTTCGGTGAGCCCGATACGGTTTTGAGGCGGGGAATGGAAATCCTTATCAAGGGTCAATAACGCGAAAAAAAAATATTGTTAGTCAAACAAACTAATTTAGTGTATAATGACTCCGAAAGGAGTCTTATACATGATTAGGATTGTAACTGACACAGGCAGCGACATAACTCACTCGGCGGCACCTGCGCTGGGCATGGAGTCACTGGAGTTGGCCATCAACTTCGAGGAATTCACTTACGACATCCGAAGCGACACGGATTTCAGCGTATTCTATCAAAACCTGGTTAAGGCAAAGAATCTGCCAACCACAAGTCAAGTAACACCCGGCCAATACTTAGACATTTTCAACGACGCAAAGGAGAAAAACGACGAGGTCTTCGTCCTAACGCTGTCCGGCGGGCTTAGCGGTACTTATCAGTCTGCAAAAATGGCGCAGGAAGACTGCGGCTACGACGGCATCACGGTAGTGGACTCACGGCAGGCAATAATCCCGCAGCGTGTACTTGCCGAACACGCCGTAAAGCTGCGCGACGAGGGCAAGAGCCGCGACGAGATTGAGCAGGCGGTATTGGGCTTGCAGCACCGCTTAGTAGTGTGCGGGATGCTTGATACACTCACTTATTTGAAGAAAGGCGGCAGGGTGCCGCCCGCGATGGCGCTTATTGGTAACGCGCTGCGGATTAAGCCTGTGGTTATCTTAAAGGGCGGGATTTTGGAACCGCTTGACAAGGTCAGGGGTGTCGCGGCAGGAAAGCGTACGATTTGGACGCAGTTTGAGAAGGACGGCTATGATGCCGCCTGGCCGATTTATTTTGGACATACGAATAATGAGGCGCGGGGACAAGAGTTTATGCAGGAGACTATAGAGAAGTATGGGCTAGACCCTGCGCATTGTAAGATGTATGCGGTTGGCGGGGTTATTGGAACGCATCTGGGGCCCGGGGGATTGATACTTGGGTATGTGAAGAAGTAATCTGATTATACCGAAAACGAAACGGCCAGTTGGTTAGTGACACTAACCAACTGGCCGTATGTATTAACTCAGCCCCAAGCTAACGGCCAAGGCCTGATTAACCCTACGCATCATCAATTCATCCAAGCGGCAAATCTTCTCGCGCAGCCGCTTCTTATCTATCGTCCTTACCTGCTCAAGCAAAATCACAGAATCCCGCACAAGCGCGGACTGCGCCGTGTCAATCTCGACATGCGTGGGCAGCTTAGCCTTGTTAATCTGCGATGTAATCGCCGCGCAAATCACCGTAGGGCTGTACTTATTCCCAACATCGTTCTGAACAATCAGAACCGGCCGTACCCCGCCCTGCTCCGAGCCAATAACCGGGCTCAAATCCGCGTAAAATATATCGCCTCGCCTAACATACACCATTCTCACATCCTAAGCTCCAAAATTTGCCTCTCTATTCATCCATAGCTTTACCTCTTTCGTAGGATTCTAAACACTGTATGTATAAATTCTCGGAACGCGTTTCCCTACCCCGCAAACTAATTCATACCCGATAGTCCCAATCTCCGCCGCCAAATCCTCCGCACTAGCCCCTAACCCGCCGAACATAACAACCTCGTCGCCCGATTTAAGCGGCCCCGGTACATCAGTCACATCAACCATGCACTGGTCCATACAAATCGCGCCGATTATCGGAGCCTCGTGCCCGTTCACAAGCACCCGCCCCTTGTTCGAAAGGAGCCGCGGATAGCCGTCGGCATAGCCAATCGGAAGGGTAGCGACCACCGTCTCGCGCTCCGTGCGGAACAAATGCCCATAGCTGACCCCGGAGCCGGGCGGCAGCACCTTAGTCATGCTGATTCTGGTCATAAGTCGCATCACAGGCTCCAAGCCCAAATCTTCACAGACCCCCGCCATCTCGGCGGAAGGCGGCAGCCCGTACAGCATTATCCCGACACGCACCATGTCCATAAACATCTCTCGTGCAGAAAAACCTTCGCGCACCGTCTGCGACATCATGCCCGAGTTCCCGGCGTGCTTCACAAGCCGTTCCACAGGAATGCCGCGTTCCTTCAACATTATCAGCATATTCCTGTAGCGCTCATATTGTTCATACATAAACCCGGCGTCTGCCGCGTCCGAAGTCGCAAAGTGCGTATATATCCCGCTGACATGAAGCGAAGGCTCCTCGAAGATGCTCGCGATTCTATCAGCCGCCTCCGCACCGGGCAAAAATCCAAGCCGCCCCATTCCCGTGTCAATTTTAATATGTACTTCCGCACGCCTCCCCTGCCCCGCTGCCGCCTCGGCAAGTTTCTGGTAGCTGTCCGCGGAAAAAATCGTCTGAATCAGCCCATGCTCCACCACGGCGGGCAGCAGCGGCTCGGGCGTGTAGCTCATTACAAGTATGGGCGCAGCAACGCCGCTTTTCCGCAGGCTGAACCCCTCCTCGCAAAGCGCAACGCCAAGAGCATCAGCGCCATTTTCAAGCAGCGCCGCCGCAACCTCCTTCGCGCCGTGTCCGTAGGCATCGGCCTTCACGGCGGCAAGCAGTTTCGTCTCCGCGGGCACAGCGCCCCGCACCGCGCGTATGTTATTCACAAGGCGGCTCATATCAATCTCCGCCCAAGCCCTTCTGTACTCCATTTACACCAATCCTAAACAGTGAAAATCGCGTTATCTAGCTCAACATTATACTCGAAATTCTGATAGGTAACAATCACCCGTTCCATCCCGGACGGGTCAAAAATAATTAATTTGACCGGCAAAAGCGTCTCGTTGCAAAACCAAAGCCGCTGCGTAGCAAGATAAGAATGCCCGCCGGGAATAACCGCCTCAAGTATCGTAAACTGCCCTTCTTCCATATTAGCTACACTGACAGAAGTCTCCGCACTAACCTGCCGGTTCCGTATAAACGCGGTCAAAAAAATTTCGCTGCGCTCCTTAGTCTCGCGGGCAAGCAGGGTAACGCGCCCGTTCACCCGTGTACTAAACTGATAAATATGCTGCCCGTCGGAGCTTGTGACAATCCCCGCCACATTCTCGGGCCCCGTGATTTCGATGCGGTATTCACCTGTGATTCGCCCGTGCTGGATGGTTTCGTATACATTCGAGCCTTTGTTAGATATGTACTCGACAGTGGCGCGTGCGCGGTATGTCTGCAAGTTCGCCAAACGCTCGTTTATCTGCTGGTAAATGCTCGCCTCCGGCTGTTCCGTCTCGGCTGTACGGCAAGCCGATAAATTAACTAAAATGAAAAGTACGGCTAAGCATGAAAATAATTTTAACATAATCTCCCTTCCTTTCTACCTTTATCATACGAAAATGGCTAGGAAATTATTCCCTAGCCATTACGGTGCCGCGATTGACTCTTATATGCATCAAGCATTTTACTGTTCCCGTACTCCCCGCCGCTTATAGCATCAGGCTTATTCAGCGAGGCCTGCACATCCGTCAGAGCCTTGTTAAGAATCTCCGTATTCTCATTCTCCGCCAGCCGAATCTGCACATCAATATCCATCACACTGCGTATCAACCCCTGCATAACCCGCACCTGCTCCCCAAACATATCAGGGTTCTCATCAAGCACAGGCCCCACCTTCGCAAAAACATTCTCAAAAACCTGGTCACATTGCAGCACCCGCTGTATGGAGTCCTGCTTCTCAACATTCATCTGCATAAAGAAGGAATATACCTCGTCATGCGTAAGCCCGCTCCCAAGAACAAAGCCTTGGTTCTCGGTAATACTGGCGATTTGACTCAGGGCTTGTTCTTTCTTCTTGAGACATTCGATTAAGACTTTCAGCTCGACTTCGATTGAGTCCATGGCTTTGCCCCCTTCCGTAGTTATATTATCGTTTGGTATGATGGGGATGTCAAGTCTTAATAAGGTTTGTTCAATTGCGCAGCAAGTCTATGCCATTTGCGTTTGATACTTTAATTCGTTAAGCCGAGCTTCTGTAATTCCAGCACTTTGCCGTATAGTTTCAATAACTGTAGTTGGAAAATTGTTTTGCAGTGCTGTGATTATCATTTCTTCTGTGGTTTTCTCTGCTGCTTATTTTGCCGCTCTTTGTTGTTGTTTCCTAAAATAATCACTAAGCTCCTCCAACTCACTTCTGCGATTCAAAGTAGCATTTACAAATTCGCTTGGAGCTACAGCCCTTTTTGCTTCGTCTGCTAACTCTAGCACGGTAGGGTTAGTTATTGCTTGCATCTGAACCACCCTTTCATGGTCTTTTATTCAAGCTCCGGGAGCTTAAAACCTAAAATATTTACGCCTATCACATCCGGGGCTTCCGTGTAATCGCTTCCTGTTTCAAACTGATGCCTCATTATATTGCTTGATGATAAAGCAGCTCGGACAGCGTAGCCCTCTTGGATTTTTCTTTGGGCTTCTAAGGCGATATTGATTTGCAAACCCAAACCGATTAAATCAGCTACCATCCCGCGCCCCAATACGTCCAACAACGACGGCTCTTGTACAGTGGTACTGTGTTGCTATTGTCCAACAAACGCAATAATTCTTCCAATAAAATTCGCCGCAAAGTGAACAGCAATAACTATCCGTATATCTTTAGTTTTCATATACATCAGAGCATATACCAACCCTACAAGAAAGATTGTTAAATGAGCCTGTACGGAGTATATGGGATTATGAGTCAGTAGAGCAACCGCTACCATCACCAGCACCCCAAGAAGAGCAACAATCCACCGAAGCACTCCGCACATACTTTGTAGAACTAGCAGACCCCGACATCACAGACCGCATAGAGATAATCTTTGCACATACTGATGATGATGCCATAGAGCAAGCACTCGCTTACGCAGATGAGTATGACGGCGTATCTATATCGCAGCTTGCCGAGATTGATGATGATAGCAACATCATTCGTCATATTGAGTTTGAACAGTCGTTGGCTTATGAAATGGAAGAAGCATGGGATTATAACGAGCCTATGCAGTATTCATCGAAACCGCAGAGCATACAGCCAAAGCCACAAGTGCAGGCCGAGCCACCGCCAGAACCACAGCAAGCACCGCCGCCGCCACAGAAAAAACGCAGAAATCCATACCGTGACAGTAGGTAGGCTTGCTACATACCGCCCACATGGGCAAATTCTAACGAAGGGAAGTGATTGATGGCAAAAGCCAAAAATCTTTCAAGTAAGACTGCGATTGCAAAAATCGTACATAAACCCCTAAACCTCGTACCATGCACAGGATATGAGGGAAAATTTGAAACTACAATCCAAGGCACAAAAATAACTGCCACCTTCTCCAATGAGCCAGACCATGAAGCCTTGAAGTTAGCGAAAACGATTCTGATTGATTCGCATACTAACGGCAATCATGGACGGTTAAGAAAAATTTAACCGACATTTCAATATCAAATATTGAAAAAAGCTGGCATTTTAGCATGATTTGTGAGATAATAGGTTGGTAAGGGTTTGTTCCTTGAAAACTGAATAAAAAGCTAATTACTGGCCTGTTTTCTCACTTGAACCAACAAATTCAAAGTGAGAAAGGCAGGAGATTTTATGAAAAAAGTATACTGTTTGTATAGAGTGTCCTCGAAGATACAGGTGGACAGGAATAACGATAAAAACGATATTCCTATGCAAAAACAAGCGTGTCACGAGTTTGCTACTCGTCAAGGCTGGGAAATCGTTGCAGAACACGCTGAACTGGGAGTGTCTGGCTTTAAGGTGTCAGCAAAAGACCGTGATGCCATACAGGACATTCAAAAAGCCGCTGCCGAGAAGAAATTTGATATTCTGTTATGCTTCATGTTTGACAGGATAGGCAGAATTGACAGCGAAACGCCTTTTGTGGTGGAGTGGTTTATCAACAACGGTATAGAAGTTTGGAGCGTGAACGAAGGGCAACAACGCCTTGACAGCCACACCGACAAACTTCTGAACTATATCCGCTACTGGCAAGCATCAGGCGAGAGCGTGAAAACCTCTATCCGCACGAAAACCAGAGTAAGGCAGATTGCACAAGAAGGTCTGTATCACGGTGGTACAATATCATTCGGCTACCGCCTTGTTAAAAAAGGGCGAACCAACAAAAGGGGTTATGAGATACGAGATATTGAGGTAGACCTCTACGAAGCTGAACACGTTAAAACCATTTTTAACAAGTATGTGTATGAGGGCATGGGGTTTTTGCGTATTAGCGAGTATTTAGCTAATAACGGCATAACCTACGCTAACGGCAAGAAAATCCAGCCCGCCGCCATTCGTGCCTTGATACGAGTGCCATTATATACTGGTGTTATGGTATGCGGTGATGTGCGTTCGGAGCATATGCCCGAACTGCAAATCATAGACAGCGAGTTGTGGGAGCAAGCACAACAAATCAGAAAGGCTCGTAGTGCGAAGCACAATCCCCCGGAAGTTGCCGAAAATGAGCATAGAGAAATGCTTGTTATACCCTCTACCACAAGAGGGGAAGCACTTCTATCAGGTAATGTGTTTTGCGGAACTTGTGGCGGAAAGCTCTACCTTTCACTTGGCGGCCGAAAAATTCTCAACAAAGACGGCGAGATTGTAGATTACAGATGGTCACGCTATCTATGCGATAATAAAAGCCGTAAAAAAGCCAAATGTGATGGGCAATCTGGCTACACCGTCAGAAGATTAGACAAGGTTGTTGGCGAATTTCTGATGGGGATGTTTCACAACATCAAAGGTTTTGCAGAACATGAGCTGATTGACAAAAGCTATCAAGCTGAAATCAAGAGCTGCCAAACCAAGCTAAAAGGTGCTACTTCCGAACTGCACAAACACACAGTAAGCCTTAAAACCTTGCAAGATGAGGTTGTGAAGTCCATCAATGGGGAGAGCAAATTTGAACCCGCCGTGCTGAATGAACTAATCGCACAAACGAAGGACAAAATCCAATCCTCATCAGAAAAGGCAGACCGCTATCAATCAGAACTTGATAATCGTCAGCAATACCTCATCAATATCCAAGACGATTACAAAAAGCTGATAAGCTAGGCAGAAATTTTCGCAGACAGCACGCCCGAATACACACATTATGGACACCAATAAAAGCCGATAATACGCCATTTGTAAGACACTACAAAATCGGAAAAGGAAGTGGACAATGTGAGTAAAGAATATATCCCTGTAGCAACGGCTGATACCGTCTACTATGAACCTCAAACGCAACAAGAATTTGACGAACTTATGGATATTGTAAAAGTTGGAGATATGGTATACTCCAAATGGGTATTTAATGGATTGTGGTATACCGTAGGCTTGAACGATATAAATGACCATACAACAATATGCCTATTCCCAAATATCATAATGGAAGAAGCACTACCGCCACTAACACGCTGGGGATTAGCACGTTACGATTATCTTAAAGAAAACAAACGCTTTTTGGCGGCACAGTTTGGCACGGTTGGACTTCACAAACATTGCCTAGAGATACAAGAACAGGCTGAACAAAGAAAACGCAGTATGATGACCGCTATCCGCAAAGACCCTGCAAACAGGGTAACGGAACGTGACAAAGCCCAAGACCCCATTGCATGGATAGGACGAATGAATATGTTTCAAGCCCAAGTACACGAAGTAATCAACGCAGACTTGATTTTCAGCTAGTAATCCCTTAAAATAAGCACCTACCATAAATTGGGTGCTTATTTTTTTTCACAGCACACAACAAATATAAAACAGAAAAGGAAGTGATTTTTGAGCAAAAAACGAACCCGAAACAACAGGATAGTATTTTACCTTAATGACGAAGAACTGCAATCAATGGAGCAAAAAATGGATAAGTTGGGTATTAAGAACCGTGAAGCCTTTGTCCGTAAGCTAACGAAAGACGGCTACATAATCAACATAGACACAAGCCAGACAGCTAATCTCGTCCGATTAGTAAGCAAAGCGACTTCCAATATAAACCAAATGGCGAAAAGGGCAAACGAATCGGGTAGCGTTTATGAAAATGATGTACTGGAATTGCTTGCCGAAGTGAACCGCCTTGCCCCTCTGATAGTAGAAGCCCATCAAAATTCCGTGAAGATGTTGAAAATGTAGATTTTCACGGCACAATCCAAGAAAGAAGGTGATTTATAGCCACAACATGGATAAAGCCAACATATTCCCATACTCGCTACAATACCAAAACCACCGTAAAGCGTAAAATTGACTATATCACAAATGCAGAAAAAACGGTTGATGTGGCAGGAGTTGACGGTACAGACGAGCATGGGCGTGATACATGGCATAGGAAAAATAGCGATAATGATTATTCGTCTATCAGCCAGTATATTCAAAATCCTGATAAAATCCAAAACCCAGATAAAACCCCAAACCCAAGCGACCTTATAAAAGGTTACGAGTGCATACCAGAGTGCGCCCATGAACAATTCGCAATCACCAAAGATTTATACGAACATAACACAGGCCGAACCATGAAAGACAACTCTCGCTTGCTTTATCATATGCGACAATCTTTTGCACCGGGGGAAATTAGCCCCATTGTCGCAAATCGCATTGGTTACGAAATGGCATTGGAATACACAGGCGGCAAACACGCCTTTGTGGTTGCTACACATACAGACCGTGAACATATCCATAATCATGTAATTTTCAACGCTTTCAATTTAGAAGCTGACGGCAAATTTAGAGATGCGTATTTCAACTACAGGCACGTTGCTGAAATTTCTGATAGGCTGTGCAAAGAATATGGCTTGTCCGTAATTGAGCAAAAACATGGCTGGCGTGACCCTTATAATGAATGGGAAGAAAAGAAAGGCATCAATAAAGCCGATAAACCACCAACCCAGCGTGAGCAGTTACAAAGCATTATTGACCTCTGCATAGCAAAACGCCCTAACGATTTTGAACATCTCATGGAAATGCTGAAAGATTATGATTGCCATGCAAAACGGCGCGGTAAAAATATTTCAATCTCCACCCCATTCAGCAAAAATCAAATTCGCTTATCATCTTTGCCGTGGAATTATAGCGAAGAAGAATTGAGGGATAGAATTGAAGAATTGCGAAATGCAAAAGTACCAACCATGCCACACATCTATGAAACCGACACGCAGGAATATATTTCACATTCATCCAGTAATCTTTACGTTGATATTTTTGCAGAAGCCCCAAGCCAAGAGAACGAATACACCGCCTACGAAGATTACGAAAATGAAAACGATATTTCAGAAAGACAACTTGCTGAATTATTGGAAAGTCTGCCAGCAGGCATAACACCCGAATTTTTACAACGTGCTTTGCAAAATGAAATTGAAACACTCTACGCAGAAGATGAGCCGTACTATGAAAATGATGTAGAGGACGAATACGAAACCTACCACGAAGAAGAATTATACCTCGAAAACGCTCCACACTACGAAAATGAAATGCACTCCCAAGCACCACCCACACCCAAAACCGAATTTGAAACTATAATCGAATTTCCATCAAATTTGAAATTGATTATAGACATTCAAAATTCAATGAAAGCACAAAATAGCATTGGTTACAAAAAATGGGCTGAAAAATTCAACCTCGAACAAATGTCACAAACTCTAATCTTCATTGAGAAGCACCAATTAACTTTTGATGAATTAGAAAACATGGCAACACGAAAACCCAAAACCATGCAAAACATTAAAAGTGAAATTGATACCCTTGACGATAAACTGCAACACATTTCACTTTTACAACGGCACATTGGAACACTCGACAAGACAAAAGAAGTTTTCAAACAATACGCACAAACAAATTTCAACCCCGAATTTAGGGAGCAAAATTTGAAACCCATTACCGCAAATGAAGAAGCCAAGAAATTCATGTACGACAATCAATATACTGAAAACTTCGGCAGAAGAATCCCACCCATGCAAGAATTGAAACAAAGCTACGCCCAAATTACCGCAGACAAAAAGAAACTGTGGGCGAAATATCACGACATCAGAAATGGCGATAGCGGAATTTCAAACGCATGGGAGAATGTGAAAGCAATTATGACTACACCAAATGAAATCAAAATTGAACCGCCTGTAAAGAAAAGAAATCCATATCGGAGCAATGCACGATAAGGCAACCACTTCAAAATGACACAGCCGAAATTCCTCGAAATCAAAAATCCCCACAACGAAATTGCACCTACAAGCGGAACGCTTAACACAAAAATAAGCGTTCCGCTTATTTTTTGAGCAAAATTACGGAGCGAAGCGGAGTAACTTTTGCAGGGGTCGAGGGGAAAATTTCCCCTCGCAAGCGTGTTTGCTGTAGCAGACACATTGCTTGCAGATATACGGCTATCCCCTTCGAGATAGCGGTTTATCTGGGTTTTGTGGCATAAAGGCAAAATTGAATTGGCAATCGTGTTTGTATTTCCGCATGAGCAATTTATACTTGCTCATGCGGAAGTTTTAATTTATGAACACACATCACAGTAATTTCTTTCCTGTTTTAGAAACAGGGCAAGTGCTATTGTTGCTCATGGTTACGGTATTTGCTTTTTTGTCAATTTCATTTATTTTTTCCTTGTTGACAATATAGGATTTATGACAACGGATAAATCGCTCGTCCAGTTGTTCTTCTATGGTCTTTAATTCTCCGTTAAATTCCAATACGCGCCGTTTTGTATACAGGCGTAATTGATGGCGAACTTGTGTAGTTTCGATATAAATAATTTCGCCCATATCCAAAAAGATTATTTTATCTTCTACGGTTACACGAATAGTTTTGCTTTTGCCCATTTCCGTGTGTCGCTCCAAAGTGGTGTTAATGCACTCGGCTATTTTTCTTTTTATTATATCTTGGCTGTCTTTGATGATAAAATCCAAGGCTTCAATTTTATATTCAAAGGTAAGCAATGTCATTTCCGAATGAGTTGTTAAAAAAGCAATGACGGCTTTTTTGCCATGCTCCCTAATTTTTGTTGCTAATTCAATACCGTTAATTTCGGCCTGCAAGTCAATATCCAAAAAGAATAAAGCTGTGCCTTGTGCATTTTTGTAATGGGTAAGTATTTCATTGGGGTCGGGAGAGGATAGCACCACATCAGCATCCAATCCTCGGAAAATACAAAAATCTTTGATGAAATTGGTTACAAACTCTCTTTGCTTTGCGTTATCTTCGCAGATATAAATTTCAAGCATAATCAAACGTCCTTTACAGTTAAGATTTGGCAGAAGTATTCGTCTGTTACTTCTGTTTCAAGGTGCAAGCCCTTAATTTTTTCGGTGTAGTTTCGCACCGTATGAAGTCCTGTGCCACGATTTTTGCCTTTTGTTGAAAACCCTAAATCAAAAATTTTGTTCATCGGAATATCCTGCTCTCTCCAAGTGTTCTTAATGATAAAGGCTTTTGAGTTTGGATTATTAACGATTGCGATATTTAATTTTCGCTCATCTGCTTCCGTGGCGGCTTCGATTGCATTGTCTAAAAGTATCGCTATTATTTGGCAGACAATGGCGGTTGACACGCCAAGATGTTCTATTGGTTCTCGCACCTCAATATTTACATCAACTTCATTTTGAGAAGCTACAGAGCCTTTATAAATTAGCACACTTTTCACTTCGTTAATCTGAACATTTTGCAAACTGCCGATTAGCTTATCTTGATGAAGTAAATCCTTGTTAATTTCGGAAAACTCATCATAATAATATTTTGCAAGCCCCGCCATATCCTCGCTGTCAATGTATAACTTAAAGGTTGATAAGATATTTACATAGTCATGCTTTATCGTGCGTAATGCCTTGTAAGATTCCTCTAAGTCATGGATATATTTATTTGACGATTCAACTAACAGCCTTTCGGCTTTAATTGCCGTTTCTGTAGACATATACCGCAGAATAACAACAAACATAATTGCACTGGATAGAAAGAATAGCATATAGGTTATTTGTTCAAACCTGATTGTCCACTGTCCAAAATTTATATAGGTATCCGGCGCAACATAACTAACGTAGATAAATACCAATACGGCACTAGCACTAACTAAGGTAAAGTGTATAACTCGACCATTGAAGATGTTCATGTCTATACGTCTTTTCAGAAATCTTTGCAGGAGCATAAATAATGCCACCAAGCCAATGAATATTGACAAAGTAACTATTTGCTGTAAGCCAAAATCACGATTTAACAGATGTATAGACCAATCATCATCTGAAAATTGCAATAGCCTAGAAAGCAAAACCGATGCACTATTAGAACCCAGCAAAAGTGCTGTAGAGTAAATGGTAAAAACTACCGCTGTTGAAAGACTTTTATAGACAAACCATAAAAGTACCGTAGCCACAAGTATAAGAGTAGGCATGTAAAGATATGTGCTTATAACAGGGCGTAAGCCCCAAAGAACAATTATCCCCGCAAAGACTATCAATTCTCGTTTTAAGGGCATTTGAAAGCTCCGCATATTTACAATGCACATGAACATAAACCCGCAAAAACTAATCGCTCCAATGAGCATTATAAAATCCATATCATCACCTCAACAGTATGGGCTAGGTTCGCAAGGCGAACAAACCATCTATTATGATTATACCACAAACTTATCCGACAAACTACAAAAATGGATAAATAGTCTTGAATTTTGGATAAACGTCACATTTGAATTTAAGCGAACATGATTTTACTGGATTTTAGTTGAGCTGGCTTGGATAAGCGGCTGATTTTTGGATAAACGAAAAATCGGCTTGCCGTGATTTGCCGTTCAGTATGAATTTTAGATATTTAAGTCAAAATGCAACAGCAGCATATTTTCATATGCTATGATTATTTCAGTCGGCAAGAAAAACTAATCTGCCGTTTCAAAAAGGAAAGGAGCGTTTATGAACAAAACTAATGGAAATTATAAGAGCCTAAAATGGCTTTCTTATGGAGTGTGGGCTACCGCTGTTATTGTTATAGGTATAGCAGGCTTTGGTAGCTTAGAAGCAACAAGGTTAATTCAAATACTAATAGGTTTCCTTGTTGTATGCGGCTTTTTGATTGATGCTTTACGAAAACATCTTAAAGAAAAAAACGAACAATAAAAAAATAAGGGAGATGATTTTATGCGAAGAAACGAATTTGTGCCAGAGAACTATGAAAAAGTAGAACTCAAATTTAACACTGTTTGGGAGACTATATTCAACGTTATTATGTTTGTAGTTGTAGGTTTGATATTTGCAATTCCATTCTCTTTCATATGGTCTTTGAGCATTGAAGAAATCATATATAGTGCAGGGCTTTTTGACGATGGTCTATTAGCCGGTGGCGACCGTCAAAGACTTTTAATTGTGGTAATTGTTGTCGTTATTGGAGTTGTTGTCCATGAGTTTTTGCACGGTGTTTTTTACGCACGGTATATGAAAAATGGCTTTAAGTCGATAAAAATGGGTGTTAAGTTTCCGTTTGCCTATTGCGAGAGTAAAGAAGTCATGCGAACTAATGAATATATAGTAGGACTCATCATGCCTATGATTATTCTGGGGATAATACCTGCTATAATTTCAATATTTATTGGACATGCATATCTGTTGCTTTTTGGCGTGTTTTTTACTGCCGCAGGAAGTAGCGATTTACTGATTTTTTTCAAAATCTCCAAAGACAGAAAAAGCACTTGGTTTGAGAATTTACCATCTATTAACAAATGGTATGTGTACAAGCCGATTAAAAGGTAGTTTTAGTAGCAAGTTTATGATGGCAGACAACAGTATAAGTTGAGCGATGCAACCAACAGCAATATTTTTGACATTATTGACTACAATTCGGTTGATTTGGGTTGGTATATGTGCCGTGAAGATGTGCAAAAAGAGATAAACGAAATACTGGAAGCTGCACAAAATGGCGAAACGACATATCATCTGAAGTACGCAACAACCTTAAAAGCGGGGTTGTTGCGTAGAATTGTGGATAATTTGTAGCTATTATGCCATTCCTTGGCTACAAAATATTGAAAGGAATGGTTGTCAAATGACCTATATTTTAGTTCACGGCTCTGGACATAAAGCCACCAGTTGGAACGAAACAATTTCACACATGGAGGGCGATAAGAAAATATTATGTCCAGAATTATCCTCTATCCTATGCGGAAAAGAAGCGAGTTACACTAACCTATATGCTTCTTTTACAGAATATTGCAATAGAATTGATGGAAGAATCAATTTGTGCGGTCTTTCATTAGGTGGTATTTTATCGTTAAATTATGCTTTGGACTTTCCAGACAAAGTAAATACTCTGGTTTTAATTGCCACACCGCACAAAACACCAAAAATATCTTTTACCATTCAACATATGATTTCTAACTTTTTGCCAAAGTCGATTTTTGAAAATATGGCGTTTAGCAAAAAGGATAATTATATTTTGGGAAGTTCTATGAAAAAATTGGACTTTAGTATTAAAGTGCGAAATATCAAATGCCCATCGCTTATAATTTGCGGAAAAAAAGATGGTGCATTTATTAAATCAGCACATTTCCTAGCAGAAAATATCAACACCGCAAAATTAATACTCATGGAAAATGCAGGTCATGTTGTTAATGAAGAAAATCCAAAGGCATTAGCTAAGGCGTTAGATGATTACTATTTACGCACTTAAAGGGGAAAAACAACATGAAATGCTATGAACTGCCCTGTGGCATATAAAAAAAGCCACAGAAAGGGCAGCGATTTCACACGCACATAAAATTGACTGCAACCGGTGGCTTGAAAATATACTAAAGCCGCCGTTTTTGTGTCTTGAAAAATCGGAGGGTGAATAACTACAAAAGGTAGCGGCGGCGAAGGAGACAGCCGCCATGCCGAAGATTAGTTTTCGTCATTTCCCGCAATTTTCCACCATATCAAAAAAAGATTTATAGTTTTACAGGATAGTTATGCCCTTTTGTATGGGCTTGTAGGGCATAAGCACCACACAAAAATAACAACCAATACCCACAAACAGGCAAACACGCCCTTTAGTGGGTATTTTTTTGTAGATTTTTGGTATAAGCCCCCACGGTTATCATTCCTTACATATCTTATTCGTGGGCCGCCTACTTCCTTTCTTTAAGAAATTTTGAAGAAAGGAGGACAAGCCCTATGAAAAAGTATAGGAAGCAAGCTGTAAATGTGCTTGGGCAGAAGCTGTTGGTCGATGTTCCTGTTGATGATGAATTGTACAAAGCAGATTGCCGTGAGGAATACCAAAGGGCAAGAAGCAAAGCTAAACACGTTTCTTTAGATGATGCCTTGCTTATCTGTTCGGCTAACAATATAACCGAAGCCTACGAAGAATCACAGCTATTGGCGTGTTTGAACAAAGCCATAGAAACACTTGGCGAGAACGAACGCCAATTTATAGAGTATCTTTATTTTGAAAACCTTGCTGAATCGGAAATAGCAACGGTACTCTGCATATCACAACAAGCCGTGAACAGGAAGAAGCATAGAATCATCAAAAAACTGCGTAACTGCTTGGCTGATTGGTTCTAAAAAATGAATATGGCTACTTTTCAAGCCAAAATGTCAACTTTTAACCCGAAAATGTCCATTGTTTTCCTGTTTGGGCTATGTTATGATTAAGATGTGGGAAGTGGATAGTTGACGGTTGCAGAAGAAACATCATTAACCACTTCCCCATGACTGCACATAGACCACCGCACCTGTTTTCAAAAATTAGAAAATAGGTGCGGTGATTTTATTATGCCTGTGATTGAGATTTGGGGAATACTCGAAATATGACATTGCAAATATAATCAATATTTTCACTATGCCGTCAATCCATGAAATAACAAGAGGGAAATTGACCGAATTTACTTACGATGTATAATTTTTCCACGATTTCATGTGTTATAATGTATAGTGACGAGAAGTGGGCAGAAGTGCAAAATTGATTGCATTTCGCCCCTTTTTATTTCCCAATTTATAACCTCGTCCACCAGACCACCGCCCATGCTCGGCAGGTGGTTTTTATTTGCCCTCAAAAAAATAATAAACGGGCAAAGCGTGACTATTACTTAAATGTATAGTGAGCGTAAAAGAAAAGGAGATGATTTTTGAAAAAAGCAAAAACGACAGTAGTAACGGTGGCAACGCCAGCCACTCCAACTACAGGCACAGCCTGTAAATCACATCACCCATCAGAAGCTATCGGAACGACACGAATCAAAGTAACGGTACATATCCCCGATAACGTACCCCGCAGACAGGAAAAAATCAATCGTATTTACGATATTCTAAACCCTGCCCCATCAGATGAAGCCGTGTAGTTTTAACTTGTCACATGGGAATACTTCGCAAGTGGAGTAAAGCCCAATCCCTAGCCGATTATACGCCGAAAATTATAATTGTACGCTGATACTTCCCTTTGTCTGCCATAGGCAGAGGGAAGTATTTTTTTAGCCATTGAACAAAGTTAGCCATTGGCGGCTCAATGAAATTTGGTATTGCAATGCAAGCCCAAGCGCGCTACAATTTATATATGGTGTATTGTCGGCTTTCAAAAAATTTTGGAGGTCGAGAATATGAGTAAGATAATTGCATTATATGTACGTCGCTCGGTGAGCGACAAGGACAAGGGCAACAATTCCCTGTCTGTAGATAGTCAAATAGCGGATTGTATAAAATCCCTAAAGGAAGGTGAAGAATACCGCCTTTATTGTGATGACGGCAAATCTGCCAAAGACACAAAACACCGCCCAGCGTTTATGCAAATGATGAACGATGCACGAGAGGGCTTGATAGAGCGGATTATCGTTAAAAAGTATGACCGCTTTAGCCGTAACATGAGGGATTATCTCAATGTTACGGACGAATTAGACGGCTTCGGTGTAGGTGTGCAGTCTTTGAGCGAACCGTTTAACACTACCACCAAAGAAGGTAGGCTAATGCGAAATAATCTGTTAAGTTTTGCAGAGTTTGAACGTGAAACCATAGCGGAGCGAGTTATGGATGCCTACAACACAAGAGCGCAGGAAACAGGCTTTTATCAAGGTGGCAAAGTGTATTATGGTTTTCAATCAGAACGCCGCACAATTAACGGAAAAACTGGCTCGGTACTGGTACCGTCTGACAAAGCCCACGTTATCCAAAAAGCCTTTGACATTTACAAGGAAGCGAATACTTCACTTTCTGACATTGTAAATTATTTTCGTGACAACAACATTGAAATAAATGTGCCACGAAAACCACAAGGCAGGAGCAGTAAGAGAGCGGAAGAATTAAACGGTGGTATGTCAAATATGGACAGAAGCCACTTTTCAAAGCTACTTGATAGCCCTCTATATGTAAAGGCTGACAAAGACGTATATCAATACCTCGTATCAAAAGGGTATGAAATTGTTGATGATGTAGAAGCCTTTGACGGAGTGCATGGACTGTTTCGCCACAAAAGGGCAGGTATTAAAAAGGCATCTGTAAATGTAGGCGAACATTTCTACATCAAAGTTGGCTACCATGAAGGGCTTGTTGATTCCGAAACATGGCTTGCAGTGCAAGACAAAAAATCACACAATCAACGCATACCCAACAACACAGGTGCTAAAAACTCATGGCTCGTAGGTTTAACGAAATGCAAGCATTGTGGATATAGTTTTGTAATTTTGTATGGTTGGAACAAGGCAAAAACTATACAATGGCGGTCTTATGGTGATAACGGAGCATATAAAGCCAATGGTTGTGTGAAAAAACGCCTTAAAACCAAACCAGACGAAGTGGAAAAAGCTGTATATGAAGCAATGAAGGAGCGGCTTGAAGGTTTACGCATTGCCAAAACCGCCAAAGCCAAGCCCGACACCGAAGTTGAAAATCTCAAAACCGAAGTAATCCGTGTTGAGGGTGAAATACGAGAACTCATGGAGAAACTGGCAAAAGCTGATGATGTTCTTTTCTCTTATATCCAAGACAGGGTAAAGGCGTTACACGCCAAAAAGTCTGAACTGGACGGAAAGTTGAGAACCAAAGCCCGCAAGCACAAAGAGATTGACACGGCACCGTTAGATGACCCTTTAAGCCGTTGGGAAACTCTATCAACAGAAGAAAAACACGCCCTTGCTGTTACAATGATAGATGTTGTATATGTTTCAGACGATGACGGAATAGAGATTGTTTTTAGTATTTAGTATCGTACATAATGTGTGTATATGGGAACCCCCGAAGCCAAAAAGATGATTGCGGCATACCTCATCAAAAGCGTTAAGGTAACTCGTGGTTACAATCTCGATATAGCCCTAAACGTAGCCTATGAGCAGTTTTTCAACGCTTCATAGCCCTTAAATGGGAGCAAAATTTTTTGTGGATATTTTGAGTGCGTGATTGGGTGTCAACAGAATAATTTATGAAGATTTGATTTATTCGTGATAGTAGTTGTGGCGCAATATCTGGTTTGACAATTTCATTAAACCAGGTACGCCAACAATGAAATGCGAATTTATTACGCCAAGGAAGTGCCTGTGAAGTTGCAGGTGCTTCTTTTTTGCAAACTCCGCTCTCTACGAAATTGCTTTTTTCAGCCAGTAATGATCCAAATTCAAATTAGCAATGTAATGAATTGAACCATTTGTAAAAGTGACGAAATACAATCAAATTTATTTTGACGGAGCAAATTCAAAAAATGAATTGCCATCAAATTACATACAGGGTATATTGAATTTTGATTTTAGTAGCGGAACGCTTAACAAAAAATTGCGTAGCAAATTTTTGAATGTTGAAATTGTGAAGCCATGCGCAACAATTTCAACATGGGGTCGTGGGGTGAAATCCCACGCAAGGGGTATTAGCGGAAGCTGATACATTGCTTGCAGATTTACAACACGCTTGAATACTTCGTTTATTTCCTGAAATAAAGAACGCATTTTGGGCAGTCGAAATTATTTTCGCCAAATTTCAAAAAGTCATTGCATTGTGCGGTTAAGCGTGTTATAATTACTTATGGAAATTAAATGTGGGTGGTGCCAGCATGGAAATTGATTGGATTACTCCAAGTGAGGCAGGGGAAAAGTGGGGAATAAAAGAGCGACGAGTTCAAGCAATGTGTTCCAATGGGCAAATTAAAGGAGTTGTTCGGAAGGGTCGAATGTGGCTAATTCCGATAAACGCACCAAAGCCTGTTGATGGAAGAACTAAAGCTGCGAGGCAGAAGTAAATCTTGGAGGTGCGGATATGGCTATTACCGCAGACAAAATTAAAAAGTTAATTAGAGCATTAGGCTTTACTCCTGTTGATGGAGAGGTCGATATTTTTCACAAAAAGTATGCCCAACATGATGGGTATACTTTGCATGTTGATTTCGTCAATAAGGCCATTGAATATATAGATACCTCATTTGGTGATACACTCCAAATAACTGTTGGTAGCAAATCAACAAGCAATTTTGCAAAGGATGAAAACTTTGTCGTATTGGAATGTGTAAATCGTTTATTGGAAAAAGGGTATTCGCCAAGTAGCATTGAATTAGAAAAAGTCTACCCATCTGGTCGTGGTCACTCTGGTGAACTTGATATTTTAGTTAATGACATAGACGGACAGGCGTTTTTAATGATTGAATGTAAAACGTGGGGAAAAGAGTATGATAAAGAAGTAAGCAAAATGCTCTCAAGTGGTGGGCAACTTTTTACATACTTCAAAAATGCTACATCTGCGAAATCTTTGTGCCTGTATACTTCCCAACTAGCAGGAAAAGAAGTTGAATATGAAAACAGCATCATTGATGTTGCTGAAGATTGGAAATCTCTTTCGGAAACAAAAGATATACATGAACGCTGGAATAAAGTGTTTAAGAAAAATGGTATCTTCGAGGAGTATGCTTCACCATATAACATTGTCCATAAGCGACTGACTTATGGTGATTTGGCAACCATGAAAGATGAGGATAGCAGAAAGATTTTTCACCAAATTATGACAATATTGCGTCACAATGGAGTATCTGATAAGCCAAACGCTTTCAATAAGCTGCTCAATCTTTTTGTGTGCAAAATTATTGATGAGGATACAAATGGAAATATCAATGATAAACTCCAATTTCAATGCTGGGAAGCACTATCAGATGAAGATTTGCAAATGACCCTTAACGATTTGTATAAATTTGGCATGAAACGCTTCTTAGAAATTGATGTTATTGACCACTCTCAAAAAGAAGTAGATGACGTATTGCAAGTGCTAGATGGGGATGTGCAGCAAAAGCAAAGATTAATGAAGATGTTTTCCGAAACGCGCCTAAAAAAAAGCCCTAACTTTGCTTTTATTGAGGTGCAAGACGAAAAAACTTTCAAATTAAATGCAAAAATAGTGCGTGAAATTGTTGAATTATTGCAACATTTCAAGTTTCGATATGAGCAAAAACATGAATTTTTGGGCGATTTTTTTGAGAAGATGCTGAATACAAGTATGAAGCAGGAGGCTGGACAGTTTTTTACTCCTGTTCCCATAACTCGTTTTATCATATCTTCTATGCCCCTTCGTAATTTTGTGCAGAGCAAAATAGACAGTAAAGACCCCGACCCTTTACCGACCGTAATTGATTACGCTTGTGGTAGTGGTCATTTCCTTACCGAATATATGTCAACAATGCAAACGATTGTTGAAAGTGTTGACATATCAAATGCTCCATCACGCACAAAAGGTAAACTTAATTCTTGGCGTGGAGATGTAAAATTTTCGTGGGCGGATGAATATGTGTATGGAATTGACTTTGACAACCGCTTGGTAAAGACGGCAAAAGTTAGTGCCTTCTTTAATGGCGATGGAGAAGCTACCATAATATGGGGCGATGGGCTTGACAGTTTTGAGCATTCAGATGTCTATCGTGGCAAGTTGAAAGAAACCATGCTAAACAAACAAGATAATGGGCAATTTGATATATTGATTTCTAATCCTCCATATTCTGTGGAGTCTTTTCGGCGTATGTTAAAACATGGCAAAGAAAGTTTTGAACTGTACAATGGCTTGACCGATAGCAGTAAGGAGATAGAGTGTCTTTTTGTTGAGCGTATGAAGCAGCTCTTAAAGGAAGATGGTTGGGTTGGAGTGATTCTCCCAAGCTCCATCTTATCCAATGAGGGGATTCATTCACGTACTCGTAGCATTATTTTCAAACACTTTAATATTAAAGCTATTGCGGAGCTAGGGTCTGGCACATTTATGAAGACTGGTACGAATACGGTTATTCTATTTTTGGAGCGTCGCTCGGATGTTGATTGCAAGAAAGTTGAGCAAGCCATAGATGGATTTTTCGCAAATAAGCGTGATGTCGCTGTTATGGGTATTGAGCAGGCATTTTCTACTTTCGTGGCGAATGTTTATGACGGTTTAAGTTTCGATGATTACTTGAGTTTTGTGGAAAGAAGCCCTAACGATTCCATGAAAGACTATGTGCTTTACAAAGATTATATAAAGGAATTAGGTGACAACCCTTATAATAAGGCCTTTGAAATAGAGAAGGAAAAAATGATGTACTTCCTCTTGACATACAATCAGAATATTGTAGTGGTAAAATCAGGACAAAAGAAAGACGAAAAGAAGTTTTTGGGCTATGAATTTAGTGAGAGGCGAGGACATGAGGGTATAAAATTTCTATCCAAAGGAACTATGCTTTTCGATGTAGGCGGAGATGTATCAAATCCTCAAAAAGTAAGCAGTTATATACTAAATGCGTTTCTCGGTGGATTACCAATGCCTGTAGACGAAAGCATTGCTAAACACGTATCCTATGGACAAATGAGCAGTTTTTTTGAGTACGGTACAAGCAGATTTAATAATAAAATAACTTTGCGTAAACAAAGTAGGCCTCTGCTCTCTACCAAATGGGAGAATAAAACAATAGGCGAAATTTGCATTTCTGGGCGTGGTAGGGTAATTAACGATGAATACATTGAATCCAATGCAGGTGAATACCCTGTGTATTCATCTCAAACAAGCAATGATGGTATTTTCGGTTATATTGATACTTATGATTTTGAAGGAGAATATGTAACATGGACAACAGATGGTGCGAAAGCTGGAAGCGTTTTTTACAGAGATGGAAAATTTAATTGCACTAATGTGTGCGGAACATTGAAAGCAAAAATACCGTGTGAAATGAGATATGTTGCCCTAGTTTTATCAAAGGTTGCGCCATATTATGTGGATAAAAAAGGTAACGACAAACTAATGAATAATGTTATGGAGACAATAAAAATCCCTTTGCCTCCCATTGACATTCAACGACAAATCGTAAACGCTTTTGAAAATGCTTATGTCGAGATTAGCACAATCAAAGAGAGTATTGAGAATGCGAAAAATAGCATAACGGACAAGTTTTTAGAGATGTTTGGCGACCCAGTATCTAACTCTATGAATTGGAAATATGAACCATTATCCGAATTAGGGGAGCTAAATCGTGGAATATCCAAGCATAGACCACGAAATGCACCTGAATTATTAGGTGGAGAACATCCGCTAATTCAAACTGGCGAAGTTGCGGCAGCAGATTTATATATCACTAGCTACAACTCGACATACTCGGATGTTGGCTTACAACAAAGCAGAAAATGGCCAAAAGGAACCCTTTGCATAACCATTGCTGCTAATATAGCAAAAACAGCGATACTTGACTTCGATGCGTGTTTTCCCGATAGTATCGTAGGATTTATTGCGAACGCTAAGGCAAGTCCGATATTTATGCACTATTGGTTTTCGTTTTTCCAAAAGGCCTTTGAGGAGCAAGCTCCTCAACTAGCACAAAAAAATATCAACCTTCAAATTCTTCGTAAGTTGAAGGTGATTGTACCACCCATTGAGCTGCAAAATGAGTTTGCAGAATATGTAAATGATACGATTGTTGAAATACAAAAAATTCAACAATCGATAGATGCGTTAGGTGACAGGCGAAATGAAATATTAAACAAATACCTATAGGAGGTGAATCATCAATGAAGCAGAAAAAACTACGCATGACCCAAGAAACAGAAAGTGGTCTAAACACAAGGTTTGTAAACATCGAAAGCGGAAGAAGCGTGTCACGTGAACACGTAATATCCCAAATCGAAAAAGGAAACCCAAGCTATTCCGATTATCATGTGGTTAGCAACCCTAACGGTCCAGATTTTGTTAGGTCAAACCCTGATGGCAAGACGAAAAACAATCTTGAATAGCACTTGCAGGGGGATAATTAAGATATTTGCAATTATCCCCCTGTTTAGATTTGCAAATATTGTAAAATCATAGTGAAAATCGATCGAATTTTTATTCGCAATTCGCTTGACTTTTTTCATTCCATGCGCTACATTTATATTTGTGGCAACTTGCCACCGCCCATAAAAAATCCAAAAGGGCAAAATGCAATCCATTATCAACACAATGGGAGCGTAAAGAAAGGAAGTGATTTCTGCGACAAGAAACTAAAACTGGCAGAACAACGTACATAACGAACGGAATATATCGAGCAGAGGGAGCTGGCATTAGCCTACCCTCTGCTTTGTTTCGTTTGATGGAGAAGGATTTGCAAGAGGGGTACGTCCTCCAAGTGGTAACAGGCAAATCTAATAACCACATGGAAAATTCAATCGAAAGCAATTTCGATATTTTTCAAAAAGGGGCTGCGCTTGCTCCTTCCGTGTGGTATAATGGTATTAAATCTCAAAACGATTTGGGCTGTGAGCTACAAGCAAAGGAAGGTGTGCTTGTATGATTGCAGACAAACGAGCAGTACAAAAAACGCCGCCGTTTATGAAGGCGAATGCGTCAACAATGGCAATGCAGACGAATACAGGGCGCAAAACCGCCCTGTATATGCGCCTAAGTTCAGACGATGGAGGTGTAAACGAATCAGATAGTATCGTACACCAACGGCAAATTCTAACCCAATATGCCCACGACCACGGATTTTCCAATATTATGGAGTTCGTGGACGATGGCTACTCGGGGGCAGATTTCAGCAATCGCCCACAATTTCAGCGTATGCTTCACATGGTTGAAAATGGTGAGATTGGGATTATCGTTGTAAAAGACCTCAGTCGCTTGGGCAGGGAGTATATCCAAATGGGTATGTTCACGGAAATTATTTTTCCCAAGAACAATGTGCGTTTCATCGCAATTGGTGACGGAGTGGATAGCAACAAGGGTGAAAACGACATTGCAGTATTTCGCAATCTTTTCAACGATTTCCATGTTCGTGATACCAGCCGCAAGGTGCGAGCAGTCAAGGATATGCAAGCCAAGCAGGGCAAGCGTGTAAATGGTGCTTTAACCCCATATGGTTACGATTACTGTCGTGATACCGAAAAGCTCATCATCAACGAAAAAACATCGCAAATTGTAAAGCGGATATTCGACCTCTGCATTGGTGGTCTTGGTCCAGCACAAATTGCGAGAATTTTTACGCAAGAGGGCATCGCCACGCCCCATGAGCAAAAAGGCATTACCACAGGTGGCAGGGTGAAATATCCGAACCGTTGGAGCGAAGCCACAATTGCAAGAATTTTGGAGCGGAAGGAATACGTTGGGCATACCGAAAACAAGAAAAGCTACGTCCTATCATACAAAACCAAAAAGCGTATTTTCAACGATGAAGCCGACCGCCTACTATTCCTCAACACCCACGACCCCATTGTGGACGAGCAAACCTTTGAAATTGTGCAAGCTATCCGCAAAAACAGAAGAAGGCCAACAAAAATGGGTGAGCAACCAATGTTTAGCGGTCTAATCTATTGTTATGACTGCGGAGCTTCACAATATCTTTTCAGAGGAACAACCATTGACCCCAGCCAGTTCGCCTATAACTGCGGAACATACAGGGGCAAGCAACGCCATAAATGCACACCGCATGGGATAAGGGTTGTGGTGCTTGAACAACTGGTAATGGAACACATCAACATGGTAACAAGCTACGTTGCTGAAAATGAAAAAGTGTTTGCGGAATCGTTAATGAAGAAAAGCCAAGCCACAAGAAAGTCAGAAATTGCCAGCAAAAAGCGTGACTACGACAAAGCAAAGCGGCGCGTTATCGAACTTGATAGGCTTTTCACCCAGCTTTATGAGGACAGGACACTCGGCTCACTCTCGGCGGAACGCTTCACTAAAATGACTGCGAACTACGAGCTAGAGCAATCCCAACTCACCGAAATAGTCATCGCCTACGAAAAAGAGCAATCCGAAACAGCAGAAACATTTTCGGGTATCGACAAATTTATGAAAATCGCAAGGAAATATCTGAACCTACAAGAACTCAACGGCACAATCCTCCGTGAACTTGTAGAAAAGATAGTCGTGCATGAAAAGGTTAAGGGCAACGGCAAGACAACACAGCAGATTGACATTCATTATAATTTTGTGGGTGTCGTGGAGGTTGATTAACATGATAACAACAGCAAGAACAAAACCAAAACAAACATGGCGGGGATTCAACTTCCCCGCCTGTGATTCAATATATCGTTATCAAGCACCCTACAAAAAAGTAAGATATTATGCTAAACGTCATAAAAGCACCCGTATGAATAAAGCCAAACAATAAAGAGGTTATCATCACATATAAAAATCCATTTTTAATGAGATTTCTACCCGCCATTCTAAATGAAATTTCTTCAAATACAGGAGCAGCTACTACCATAGATATGGATGCACCTAACGGAAATATTCTTTGAAATTCAGCAGCAACCCAATCGGCTGAGGATTGTTGATAAATGATGCTATAACCGGGCTGTACAATTAAATTCGCTAATATGGGAAATCCCCCATCTTATCGCATGTGATACGATTTTTCTATTCTCGTCCACTGACGCTCACCTCACCAGCTTATAAAGGTATCAACATCCCTCGCATTTTCAAAACCCAAGCGAAGCCTAATACGTCCCGGCTGAAAATCACTTATGTCTATGTTCTCATAAAATCCCCCTGTAATATCAAAGACTCTCTCCACATCACCCTGCAAAAAACTTAGCGATATCCTGCCTTCGCTGTTCGTGCTTCTCACAGTCATAGCCTCAAGGTTGGCGGCGGTAAAGGTATAGTCCACTCTGCTGCTACCGTTAGCCCTGTACGGAGTAGCCCTCCAAGTATTATTAGACACGTTAGAAATCCCATTCCTGCCCCCGGCTTGAACGCCAAAAGTAAAACCTACGCCGCCTGATGTAGCAGAGAATGTTCCCGAATTAACAGCAAGACCTTCATGATTTAAGAAAAACACTGTCGCCGCGGCAACTATACCGCTAACCACAAAAGCAGCCACCATCACAAGTACAATCAACTTTTTCTTATCCATTTCATTACCTCCTATTTATATTTGATTATTTTCAACCTCAAGCCCTCGGCCAATATAACTTTTGTTGCCTACCAGTTGAAGATTGTCAGCACATGAGCGTTTATCCAATAAAGCATAATTTTTCTTATCCTGTGCATTTATATTAGAAAATGCTATCGGAAGCCCTGCGGATAAAAAGAAATTTCTTCCGGCTTGTAGCTGGAAATGAATATGCGGCTCGGATGAATTTCCTGTATTTCCGCACTTTGCGATAATCTCACCCTGCCTTACCATATCACCAGTTTTAACACTAATACTACCCCGCATAATATGCGCAATTACGCTGTATTCGCAGTCATTATGCCTTATAATGATATAATTTCCCTGAATACGAGCTGCGTTACAATACACGCCTTTGCCGTCAATAATGCTGTCATTGTGCTTATTGTACAGCTTTTCAACCACACCATCGGCCGGCGCAATTATATCCTTACCATAACAATAATAATTATGAACAGACTTCCTATCTCCGGAAAAAGATTTACCATCATCATCAACAATAATAAAGTCATAGGCATAACGCTGCGGCAATATGCCCCAAGAGTGGGATATTTTCTTATGCACCCCGCCGTTTACAACTGTCCATTTTCCGTCAAAAGGCAGAATGTAATCACCTTTCAAAGTATAATTTTCCTTAGACGGCAGCTTGAATTTATACATAATAGGAGTAACTGCCATACCAATAAGTTGATATATTGCTTGAAACAGCGTAGACACAGGCGTTTTTAGAAACATCAAAAACGGAGCAAATCTAAACCATTCCATGTAACTGTTACCTATAATAATGCCGATAATGCCTACAGCAAACAGCAACCACATTACTTTACAGGCAACCGTGATTATGGCTCTCCCTGTTTCAAATCGGAGCAAAGTAACTCCCGCAATCCGACAAATCAATATCGGAGCTATTACGGCATTAATAATCATATCTTGCATAAACATGTCTCCTTAAAGATTTTTTTCAAATCTCGTACCTAATATTTTAGGAATAGCTGCAAAAGAAGTAATCAATACACCCATTCCGCTAACAGCAATCAACGCCCCATACCAACCCTCATCAGTAAAAGGAGCATTAAAAGCCATAGGAAGCATTATCATCAGCAAAAACGACAAAGGGAGATATATCATTTTTGCAATATATCTGTTCAGTGCCACTACATCATATCTGGCTTTATATTTCTTCTTTTCATCTGTTGGAAGAATTAAATAGCCTGACACCATAAACCAGTCACAGCCCTTTTTCCTTAGACACACAAACGTCATGAAACAGGATAATAAAAACCCTGCGACCAGCAAAACTGAAACAATCATTTTCCACCTCTTAAATATTATTTTCTTCCGAAAGCAAAAACACACTTGAAAAATCAATCAAAAAATGAAGAATCATAGCAAGAACCAAGCTGTCTGTAACTATAAACAGACACATAAAAACTGCACCTACTATCCCTGTGGATATAACCCCTGACAAACCTTGATAAAGATGTCCAAGCCCAAACAGCACACTAGGAATTAAAACAATTAAAACTATCGGAATACTCGGAAACACCGCTTGCAAAAGAAATACTGCAAATCCTCGGTAAATAATTTCTTCGCATACACCGGCGGTTAAAGCCACAAAAGAAAACAACCGCTTCTCTCTTGCGGTTCGCGGAATCACATCAGTACCGCCCTCGCCATTTGCTATGTAGTTGCGCTGCTTTTCCCTATATTCCTCACTAAAAAGCGAAAAAATAATTCGGTACAGGCTAAAGACAAGTAATAATCCGCTAAGAATAAGAGTGACGGCAGTAAACCAAATATTATGGTTAAAACTAATCAGCCGGAATCCAATATCAGCAAAGCTTATACCGCCAATAAAGCTCATAATAAAAACAGTAAGCACAGCGCCCCAAAGAAGGGCCATCGCCTGGTAATACCCTTTGCACCGTATTTTTTCTGTAATAACGGTATCTTTTAATTTCCTTTCGTTCAAAAACCCTATTACCGACAATACAGCTTTGAAAACGAATAGCGCCGCCAAAAATAAAATGTGCATTGTGCGTCCTCCCGCTGGGTTATTGTTTTTATTAAAATATTTGTTTCAGCTTTTTTAGACTCCCTCAGAACCTCATCTTTAGCGGCTGCACCATAATTTACAAAAAGCAGCCCAACTTGGAAAAGCAGCGGATAACAGGAAAAGTTTTTTTTGATAATGCTGCGGCAACGGGTCATGGCTTCGTCAAAGGGCTTTGCGGCAAAGTCATTCAGCAGTTCTATGTTGAGCTTGCGAATATCGTCAGCCGCCATTTGCGGTTCATAACCCATCAAGCAGTCTATACTGATGTCAAAATATGCGGCGAGTTTGGGGAGCAGAATTATATCAGGGTAACTATATCCTTTTTCCCACTTACATACAGATTGCTTGGACACGCCTACATGTGCCGCAAGTTCATCTTGCGTAATACCTTTTTCGCGCCGCTTGGTTGTTATAACTGCTGCTAAATTTATTTCTTTCAACGTCATTCACCTCGTAAAAATTATAGTGGTAATTCTGTCAACTGTAAAGCAACCCGTAGGCGACTTTTTTGTGAAAATCAACCGCAAGGGGACTTTCAAGCTATTGGTTTGTATATATACCATTTAGAAACAGACACCGCCGAAAAATCGTTGCTATTCATAGAACCGCTCCTTTATTGATACGCGCACCTTTTTTATCAAACTCTTTTCTAAGTGCTATCTCGGTGGGTATAAGAGCCAGTAATACAGCAATCACCTGCATCGACATAATCAATCCGATTACCCACGAGGAAGCCTCATTGCTCACAAGAATTGTTCTTGCAATAAGTAAAATGACATAGACAAGACCGTAAATAATCAGCTGCTTTCCAAAATGTTTATGCGCGAATACCCAAGTATCTTGATTTTTACAAGCCATTGCAGTTCTGTATCCCATAATCCGATTCGGTTTCCTTGGTATAACCATTAGCATAAAAAGACCGAATACGATTAATGCAATAGCTACAAATCCGTCTATTGCTAAGTACATTCTTAAAATTTCCAATAATTCCATTGTTTTTCCTCCTAAAATTTTTATTTGTAGCTCTTATCTTCTTCACTTGCGGCTTTCACTATGCCGATAGACATAGGTACAACGCAATACGCCTCATTTCATCAAGATTAATCTGCCCGCTACGTAAATTCAGTATATCAAAAAATTTTGCCTATGCCGAAAGAGGGAGTAACTAACGCACTCAAGGGAGTAACTTACACATCAGACAATATTGTCATCATGCGGTGAAGGTGTTAAAATCTTGATGGTAAATAAACAATTTGAGAAGGCGGAGGGTGTAAAAAATTATGAATAATATTGTTTTAATAGTCATAACAAGATTAATTTTTATTATATACGGTGAAAGGCTGATGGGCGTATTTTACGATAAAAGGCGAAGCTCATTACCTATCATGTTCCTAACATTTGTTATTGTTTTTACATTAATGACGCTTGCGCTTTTTATTTTTAACCATCTAATGCCCGCACAGCATATTTTATTTATATTAGATATGCTCTCCATCCTTGCAAGCTTTTATATAATCTCACTTAATTACAAATCTTCCATTGCAAGAAGGTTTGTTGCAGTGATAACTGCTTATGCAATTTTAGCCTTGTCAAGTTTGACAATGAGTATCGTAATCAGTATTTTTGTGATGAGAAATTTTATTCCTGCCGAAGAATTTGAGATGACTTACGTATTTTATGATACGTTGGAATTAAGCGGCATTTTGATATTCTTACTAACGCCGACGATAGCCCTTTTAGTGGCGATATTGTTACGCAGCTTCAAAAATATCAGAAAAAATGTGGCTGTTAAACCTGCACTTATTATCGCCATTGTTATGGTATTGCTTGCTATTATCATTAACATCTCTTTCATTCTTTTGGCTCAAACAGGCACAGTGGATTCTATCGCACCTTACCTGCTTGTATATGCGTTTGTAACCCCTATAGGTTTCATTGTTTTATTCTTTTTTCTATTTGATACCCTAACAAAAAGGCATGAAGATAATATAAAATCTGCATTAAATGCGCAGGAAAGAGAATATTATTTCACCCAATGTCAGCTAATGCAAGAGTCGGTGGATAACATAAAATCCATACGTCACGATATGAAATTGCACTTAGCAACTACAAAGGATTTTATTTCAAGCGATAAAACAGGGGAAGCTACCACCTACCTGAATAGCCTACTTGGCTATATAGAAGAAGGCAGCGTATACAGCAACACACACAATACCGCATTTGACAGTGTAATTAATTTCAAACTGAACAACGCTAAACAAGAAAACATCAAACTTGATATACGACTGTCTATCCCTCCGGCTTTGAATATCGAAGTTGCCGACATTGTAACGATTATCGGCAACCTATTAGACAATGCCCTTGATGCGGTTTCAAAGGTCGAGGATAAGAAAATAAAATTAGACATTGAATACAGCAGAGAGAGCCTTTTTATTCAAATAGAAAATACTTTTGACGGCGTGGTTGTGTATGATTCCGACCAGAAAAATATATCTACCCGGAAAATCGGCGGTGAACATGGTCACGGCTTGAAGAATATCCGCAAGTCCGTGGAAAAATATAACGGGCATATGGATGTTACTCATGACGGGAATATCTTCTCGGTGACAGTGCTTCTGTATGAAGCGGTCAAAATGAGGTCAAAATAAAACACAAGGCTCTCGAGACACCCCTCGAAAGCCTTGATATACCTCTGTACGCAATAGGAGTTGAACCCATAACCTCCTGATCCGTAGTCAGGTGCTCTATCCAATTGAGCTATGCGTACCTCTTGCAACTCGGAGATTATAACATGAAAATTTCCGCTGTGCAAGTCCGAATAAAAAAAAGTTGTTGACATAAGCGGAAAAATCATTAGAATTAGTAGAGTACTAAAGAAAGGGAGGAATTGATATGAGTCCTTTATATGTCATTTTGAGCATCGTATATATTTTGGGATGTGCCGCGCTTATGACTATCATTCTATTGCAGAAGAAGCGCTCGGCGGGGATTGGCAGTGTTGCCGGGCTTGGTAACGCCGATACCTACTGGGACAAGAACAAGGGGCGCAGCCTGGAAGGTACACTGGAGAAGTGGACTAAAATCGGCGGCGCAGCCCTTTTAGTCATGACGGTGGTAATGTGCCTGCTGTAAAACGTAAAAGCCGCAAGCCGAAAGATAAAAAATTCAAAAGACCCATGAAGACCATAACCGGCGTTTTTTCTGCGAACGCCCGCGGTTATGGTTTTGTTTCTGTACAGACAGAGGACGGCAGTGCGGTTCCTGATATCTTCATCCCGCCTACACGGGTCAACGGCGCGCTTCATTCCGATGTGGTGGAATGCACTGTGAAGGAATCGCGGAACCACGGGCGCAAGGAGGCTCATTCCGAGGGGGCTGTCGTTCGTGTTGTGTCGCGGGGGCAGTCGCTGCTTGCTGGGACTTTTGTCGCCGAGGGGAAGAAGGGGCACATTTTGGCGCTTGATGCTAAGGTGCCGTATGCTTTTCCTGTTGCGCCTGTTGCGGTCAAGCGGCTTGGATTGGCTGACGGGCACCGCGTTATGTTTCGTGTGGCGGTGGACGGGAAGGTCTTGGTTAAAGAAATTTTCGGACACAAGAACGACCCGGGCATGGATGTGTTCAGCCTCATCCGCCAGCATGGCGTGCCGCACGAGTTTTCCGGCGATGCACTGGACGAAGCGGCTGCACTCCCCTATTCTGTTGGCGAAGCCGACTTGCAGGGGCGGGCAGATTTCCGCGACTGGAATATTTTCACGATAGACGGCAGCGATACCAAGGATATAGACGACGCGGTTTCTCTGCGGGTCCTGGCGGGCGGGAACTTTGAGCTTGGGGTGCATATTGCGGATGTTTCGCATTATGTACAGCCGCGCAGCGCCTTGGACGAGGAGGCGCGTGCGCGCGGTACCAGCATTTACCTTGCCGACAGAGTCATTCCCATGCTGCCGCACAAGCTCTCGAACGGGATTTGTTCACTTAATCCAAACGAGGACAGGCTTGCGCTCAGCTGCATCATGGAAATCGACTCAAACGGTAATGTGGCGAAACATCGGATTGAATCTTCGGTCATTCACAGCAAGCGGAAGTACACTTATGATGAAATCGCGGGAATTATCGAGGCGGATTCGGACGAGCATATCATGGCTATGCACAGGCTTGCTGTGATTTTGCGCAAGAAGCGCACGGCACGCGGGGCGCTTGACTTCAACTTCGGCGAGGCAAAGGTCATTGTGGACGAGAGCGGGTTTCCGACCGCGATTGAGCTTAGGCAAACGAACGACGCGACCTCTTTGATTGAGGAATTTATGATTGTGTGCAACGAAACTGTGGCCGAGCATTGTCAGGACGAGCCGTTCGTGTTCCGCTGCCACGACGGCCCGAATACGGACAAGCTTTTTCAGTTAGCGGCTTTTGCGCAGAACTTGGGCTATAATCTGCCTGTTTCCGAGCGCGGCGTTTCGCCTAAGGCTTTGCAGACTTTGCTCAAGCAGATTCAGGGAACGCCTGAAGAAGCCGCGCTTGGCTCCGCGGTACTGCGCAGCATGAAGCAAGCCCGCTATGTAGCGGAAAACAACGGGCACTTCGGCATGGCTTCGGAATGCTACTGTCATTTTACCTCGCCGATTAGGCGCTATCCTGATTTGCTGGTTCACAGGGCAATCAAAAGCGGCTTGAAGCGCAGAGGACTAGACGACCTGTGCCTCCACTGCTCACAGACGGAGCGCACAGCCGAAGAACTGGAGCGCGATGTCTTGCAGCTCAAAAAGGTTCAGTTTATGAAGGATAAACTGGGGCAGACTTTCGAGGGCATGGTTTCCGGGGTAGTCTCGTGGGGATATTTTGTGCAGCTGCCAAACACGGTCGAAGGTCTGGTGCCGATGGACTTGCTTATCGACGACGAGTATGTTTTCGTGGAGAAGCAGATGGCGCTGTTCGGCGTGCGCAAGAAGAAGCGGATTCGCTTGGGCGACCCGGTCAGCGTCACGCTTAGCCGTGTCGATGTGGAGGAACGGAAGATTACTTTTGCGCCGGAATAATATCGGCGAGTGTGCCGTTTGAACCGTTTGTGCTTATATGTTTAATGATTTGCGGTTCGCTTATTGCGATGTTATTTTCGAGCGTTATTACTATCAGGATGTTGTCCCAGCCCATGCTGTCTACGATTGGGCTAAGCGGTTGGGACGAATGTGCGCATACAAGCCTCGCGGGTGCAAGCCTTGCGGGCTTTTTTAGCATTGCCATGTAAAACTCACCTGTCAGCTCCGGCCGAATACCGCGGTTTCTACGCCACAGGACGAAACCTGCCAGCAGCATAGAGAAATTCGGCGCGTACAAGACCGCCTGCACCACGCCAAGCAGCATCAAAACAACACAGCAAACGAAGCCCGCCCGCAGAATCAGACGATTCGCCGTCAAGACCCCTACCCTATTCCCAAGCCAAAGCTGAACCAAGCGCGCACCGTCCAAAGGGAAAATCGGCAGCAGATTAAATCCGAACAAAATCAGATTGTAAAACCCAAACAGCCCCGTCTCAAACGGTAGCAGACCGACCCACAGCAAAAGATTGCACAGCGGGCCGGCCGCGTATATAGCGCCGCGCTTCCAAGCGGACAGCTTATCAAGCTGATGAACAAGCGCCATCTCGCCCAGTGCGCTTATTTTCAGCTGCCCTATTTTGCATCCGAACGCCTTGGCGGTCAGCACATGCGCAAGCTCGTGCGCACTAACCGCCGCCGCAGCCATTATAAATGTCACTCCCAAGCCAAGCGCCCAAAACACCACAGCGGCAAGCCAGAATGATATATGAATTTTTATCATCGGCTTT
>Ga0209755_10001181_pt1 | contig 42540 bp, 34 predicted proteins | sample TergutCo191P1_FD_187301 | JGI IMG/M metagenome (GOLD analysis project Ga0209755, IMG submission 187301) | Cornitermes sp. P1 segment gut microbial communities from Petit-Saut dam, French Guiana - Co191P1 (SPAdes) (version 2) | ecosystem: Host-associated > Arthropoda: Insects > Digestive system... | reverse complement strand
CGCTGTGGAAGTAACCATTGTGCTCTTTGCTTGTCTCGACGTCCGCAAAGTGATTGGCTATATTGCTGTTTTCATTCATTACCCCACTTTATATCATGATGCCAGATGTGAAAATTGATTTCCGTGCCCGCGGCGCAGAGCCTCTTGACCAATTCTGGGATTGGCATTACAATACAGGCGGGGGGCGTGAGGCTCCCCGGAACGAAAGCATTCGCGGAGAGGAGTTTTTATGACGAGCTATACCGAACTTGGCCTTGCGAACACGAAGGAGCTGTTCAGGAAGGCGGTGAGCGGCGGCTACGCGATCCCGGCGTACAACTTCAACAACATGGAGCAGATCCAGGCCATCATCCAGGCCTGCGTGGAGACGAAGTCGCCGGTGGTCCTGCAGGTGTCCGCGGGGGCGCGCAAGTACGCGAACCGGAACATTCTGAGGAACATTGCCAAGGGCGCCGTGGAGTACGCCGCAGAGCTTGGCTGCGCCATCCCAATCGCGCTGCACCTGGATCACGGCAACAGCTTCGAGCTGTGCAGGGAATGCATCGAGAGCGGCTTTTCCTCCGTGATGATCGACGGCTCGCACCTGCCCTACGAGGAAAACGTGGCGCTGACCGCAAAGGTCTGCGAATTCGCCCACTCGCGCAAGGACTACGTGACGGTCGAGGGCGAGCTGGGCGTGCTGGCCGGCGTCGAGGACGACGTTTCCTCGGAGCACAGCCAGTACACGCAGCCGGAGGAGGTCGAGGACTTCGTTGGCAAGACGGGCGTGGACTCGCTGGCCATTTCCATCGGCACGAGCCACGGGCGGACGAAGTTCAGGCCGGAGCAGTGCACGAAGGACGCGAGCGGGGTTCTCATCCCCCCGCCGCTGCGCTTCGACATCCTCGAGGAAATCGAGCGGAAAATCCCCGGCTTCCCCATCGTGCTGCACGGCGCGTCGTCGGTGCCGGCTGAGTACGTGCGCATGATCGAGCAGTTCGGCGGGCACCTGAAGGACTCGGTGGGCATTCCCGAGGAGCAGCTTCGCAAGGCGGCGAAGAGCGCCGTCTGCAAGATCAACATCGACTCCGACGGGCGCCTGGCCATGACGGCGCTTATCCGCAAGGTTCTGGCCGAAAAGCCCGAGGAATTCGACCCGCGCAACATCCTCGGCCCCGCGCGCGAGGAGCTGAAGAAGCTCTACATGCACAAAAACCAAAACGTGCTGGGCTCCGCCGGGCAGGCGTAGCCGGCGCCGGCCAGCGGCCATGCGGAAAGCCCCCGGGCGCGGCAGCGCTTCGGGGGCTTTTTTTTGCGCCTGCCCGCGGGGCCTGCGGCGCGGCAGCGCCATTGGAGAGGGGGCCAAAGAGCCTGCGGCGCGACCCGCGCCAATGGAGAGGGAGCGATGCAGGCCGCGGCGCGCGCCTGGCCGGAAGCGGCGCCGGGCTTTAGCCGGCCGTCACCTCCGGGCTTACTCCGCCTCGAGGCCGCCTTCAGGCTCGCCGCCGAGATCCCCTTCGCCGCCGCAGCCCTCGCCGCCTTCTTCGGCGCCGACCTCCGCCGGGGCGCCGCTGAAGCCTGCCTCGCCTGAGCCGGCCAGCGCGTGCTTTCTGGCCATGGCCATGGAGGAAAGCGCTGCGGCGGTGGAGGCCAGCGCGGGGGCGGCGCTGGCCAGGAAGAGAAGGAAGCCGGCCAGGTAGAGGTGGGAGTAAAAGGCCCACCAGGACGTGGCGGCCGCAAAGGGCAGGGCGGCGATGCACAGAGCGAGCGGCGCCGCGGCGAGGCGGCTTTCGCATTTTTTGGCGCGGGCGGCCATCGCCGGAATGCCAAGCGCAATCGCCGACCAGAGCGCGGGGACGAGAACCAGCATGACCGGGGACGGCGGGGAAATCCAGCCGGCGGCGCGGAAGCCCGACAGGGGGAACAGCCACAGCAGCGCGAAGCCGGCGCAGTCCTCCTTCGGCGAGACAAAGCCCATCTCGACGAAAAGCAGGTACAGGACGAGCGGCGCAAGTGCCGGCACGCTGACGACGTCCACGAAGCCGCTAGCCCAGCGCGAGAAGCCGAAGCCGCCCGGATACACCAGGGGGCCCGCGAAAAACTGGGCGATGACGGCGGCGCTGCCCAGAATCAGAGGCCATACGCCCCCGCCGCCCCTTCCCGCGGCAATCGAGCGCCTGAGAAAGTAGGCCAGGGGAATCCACAGAAGGCAAAAAAGACCCATCGGGCTATTCTAGCGCGCGGCGCCGGGCAGTGTACAGCGCCGCTCAGCCCTCCGCGTCGCAGAGCAGCTTGTACTCGATCGAGTCGGCCAGCGCTATGCGGCTGGCGTCGATTATGTCCGCGGAGACGCCCACGGTGCTCCAGCTTCGCCGGCCGTCGGTGGACTCGATTAGGACGCGGACCTGCGCGGCGGTGGCGTCCTTGCCGTCGATCACCCGGACCTTGTAGTCCTCCAGGCGCATCTTCGCGAGGTTCGGGAAAAAATGCGTCAGCGCGCGGCGCAGCGCGGTGTCAAGCGCGTTGATGGGACCCTCGCCCTCCGCGGCGGCGATTTCGTGCCGGTCGCCGACCAGCACCTTCACCCAGGCGTGGGAGCAGGCCAGCGTCTCGCCGGAGGGATGCTCGTTCATAACCCGGTAGGCGACGACGCTGAACGCGGGCTTGAGCCGGCCCATCTCGCGCAGCGCCAGGATCTCAAAGCTGGCGTCGGCGCCCTCGAAGGACCAGCCCCTTGCCTCGAGGCTTTTCATTTTCTCGGTCAGCGCCGCGATCGCCGGGCTTTCCCGCGTGGCGGACGGGTCGACTTTCCTGGCGCGCTCCGCGACGGCAGATCTCCCGCCGACCTCGCTGAGGAGTATGCGCCTGCCGTTGCCCACTGCCGCCGGGTCGACGTGCTCGAAGGATCTCCTCAGCTTTAGCACCCCGTCGGCGTGCATCCCGCCCTTGTGCGAGAAGGCGCGGGTTCCGACGTACGGCATTCCGTCGTCGATTGAGACGTTCGCGATTTCCGCGACGCGGCGGGTCGCCTCCGAGATGCGCGCGAGGCTTCCCTCGGGGAGGCAGCGCAGGCCCATCTTCAGCTCGAGGCTGGGAATCAGCGCGGCCAGCGCCGTGTTGCCGCAGCGCTCCCCGAAGCCGGCGAGCGTTCCCTGGACGTGGACGCAGCCGGCCTGCACCGCGGCGACGGAATTCGCGATCGCCACGCCTGAGTCGTTGTGCGCGTGGATGCCCATTGCGAAAGGCCTTTCCCACGCGGCCCTGGCCATCTGCGCCAGATCCCCCCCCGGGGGGGGGAGGGGGGCGCCGCCGGAGAGCGCCGCCAGCGCCTCCCTCGCCCCCGCGGCGACCGCGTCGGGGAAGATGCCGCCGTTGGTCTCGCAAAGGACGATTCGGCAGGCGCCGGCCTCAAGCGCGGCCTTTAGCGTGGAGATGGCGTATGCGGGGTTCGCGAGCCAGCCGTCGAAGAAGTGCTCCGCGTCGTAGATCACCGAGCGGCCCTCCGCCTTGAGGAAGGCGACGGTTTCCGAGATCATGGCGAGGTTTTCCCCGAGCTCGGCCTTCAGCACCTCGGTGACGTGCAGGTCCCAGCTTTTGCCGAAGATCGCGACTCCCTCGGTTTCCGCGGCCAGGAGGGAGCGCAGGTGGGGGTCGTCCTCGGCCCTTGAGCCTTTCTTGCGGGTGGCGCCGAAGGCGCAGAGCCTTGCGTTTTTGAGGCGCAGGCCGGGGGCGCGGCGGAAGAACTCCATGTCCTTTGGGTTGCTGCCGGGGTTGCCGGCCTCTATCCACGCCACGCCAAGATCGTCAAGGGCCTGCGCCACCGCGAGCTTGTCGCTCACCGAAAAAACTATGCCTTCCCCCTGCGCCCCGTCGCGCAGCGTCGTGTCGAAAATCTCGATGCCGCCGGCTGCGGCGCCGGCGCTCGTTTTGTCTGCCATTTGCTCCCCCTGGTCAATGCCTCGCTTATGCACTATACGCCGCCGGCTTTCCCCGTGTCAAAGGGCTCAAGGCCCCTGGCAGCGCCGGACTGCAATCGGCGCCCGCCGGGCAATCCGGCGCCCGCCGGGCAATCCGGCGCTGCCTCTTCCCGGCGCGCAGCCGGGCAGCCCGGCGCTGCCTGCCTGGGCCGCGGCGCCGGGAGCAGGCCGCGGCGCCTAGTCCGCCGCCCTTGACAGCGCGACCCCCTCGTCGAACGCGCGATCCCCGATATGCGCCGCGCTGCCCGGAATTTCGACGGCGGCCAGCCTGTTTCGCGCGAACGCCCCCTCGCCGATGTATTCCACGCTGGCGGGGATCGAGGCCAGCTCGATCCGGTTTTCCGCGAAGGCGCCGACCCCGATGCTCAGGACGCCCTCCGGGATTTCGACGGACGAAAGCATGTTGCGCCAGAACGCCCTGTCCCCGATATAGGCCGCGCTACCGGGAATGCCGGCATGGGCGATTTGGTTGAACCAGAACGCCCTGTCCCCGATGCGCGTCACGCCGTAGGGTATGCAGATGCTGGCGAGGGAGTTTTGCGCGAACGCGAAGCTTTCGATGGTGATAAGGCCGCGCGGGATCTCGACGCTGCTTATGTGGTTTGCCTGGAACGCCCCCGAGCCAATGTGGACGACGCCGGCCGGAATGGCGATTTCCTCCAGGCGGTTCCGCGCGAACGCCGCCTCGCCGATGACGAACACGCTGTCCGGGATTTCGACCGAGGCGAGCGAGCTTCGCGCGAATGCCGATGCGCCAATTGCGATGACGGGCAGGCCCCGGATTGTCGGGGGGATGCGAACGTGGGCCCTTCCGCCGACGTACCTGATTATCTCCATCGCCTCGCCGTTGGCAATCGCGTGCGCGACGAAGTGCTCCTCAGGGTCGAAGCGCTCCTCAGGCGCCGAGCAGGACGAAAGCGCCGCAAGCGCAATCAGCGCCGCCGACGCCGCGAGCGCCGCCGCCCGCATGCCGGCATTTCCCGCGCCCGCCACGCTAGTTCGCCCTGCTTGTTATTCGGACGCCGGGGTCGAAGGCCCGGGCGCCGAGGTACGACACGCTGCCCGGCAGCGTGACGTCGCTTATCCAGTTCCTCCCAAACGCGGAGGGGCCGATGTGGGTCACGCCGGCGGGAATGCTGACCGAGCTTATCTGGTTCAGCCAGAAGGCGGCGCTGCCGATGTAGGTAACGGTGCTCGGGATGGAGACCGACGAGATTTGGCCGCGCGCGAAGGCCGAGCTCCCGATGGCCGTGACCGGCAGGCCCTGTATCCGCGACGGGATTCGCACGCTCGACCTTCCGCCCCTGTACTCGGTGATTTTGACGCCCGCGCCGCCGCCGATTACCTCCACGGCGAAGTCCGCGTCGTCCTCCCCGATGCGAAGCGTGCTGTCCGGCATCTCGGCGACGCTGAAGTTGTTCCTGCCAAAGGCGGCGCTGCCGATGTAGGCGACGCCCTCCGGAATGCTGACCGAGCTTAGCCTGTTGTGCCAGAAGGCGGCGCTGCCGATGTAGGTAACGGTGCTCGGGATGGAAACCGAGGTGAGCTTGCTCCTGGCGAAGGCCGAGCTCCCGATGGCCGTGACCGGCAGGCCCTGCAGCCGCGCCGGGATGCGCACCCTGGTTGCGCCGCCCCTGTACTCGAGGATTTTTACGCCGGCGCCGTCGTCGGCAACCCTCACGACGAAGTCCCTTCCCGCGTTGATCCGCTCATGGGACGCGCACGCCGAAAGCGCGGCAAGCGCCGCCGCGGCGAGCATCAAGGCCATTTTTCCGTTCGCGCCCATTGCGCCGGCTCCTTGGGAGCCGCCGAGTGATTCAGCGAGCCGGCGCCTCCCCGCGGCCCCCCCGCGCGGGGAAGCGGCCACAAGCGAGCCTACCGCATTTCGAATGAAAAGTCAAGCCCCCCGCGCGGCGCCGCCGCCTTCAGCGGCGCGGCCGCCTCTTCAGCGGCGCTGCTGCCCTGAACGCCGCCGGCAGCGCGCTTAGCGGAAGAGCCTTTGCGCGCGCCGCTGCCTTGAGCGCCGGCTGCGGTGCTAGTTCTCCTTCAACACTGCCCAACCGCTTTCATCGTATCCTTATCGCCACGTCTTCGTCAAATGCGCCGCCTTGGATTACCGTGACGGAGTCCCCCCGCCGCCGCATTGGGCGACCCGCGCTACCGCAAACCAAGCCTTTGTCGCACGATGGCGGTGATTTCGCTTTCCAGATTCTCAAGGCGGGTGGGTGTCAGCCGCGATCCGGGCAGGCCGGGGATGGAAGCGCCATGGTTTGGGTAGCTCGCCCATTCCCTCCAGCCCATGCTGTCGGGGCTGGCAATCGGCTCCGGGTTTATCTCCAAACGCCTGGCATGTAAGGCCGCGCTCCAATATCCGGCGACGCCGGTCGGCCCCATTTGATCGTTGGCAAACAAAATCAGCCCTCCAGATTCGTCAACAAAGGTGTTGGTCAGCGCCATCGCGCCGTACCACCTATCAAAGGGCGGGTTTGCGTCAACGGCGACTTCTCTAAACGTTCCATTCGCGTATTGGTACAGCACCGTGGGAAAAGGCCCGCCCGTTCCGGGCCAAGCGTATGTTATTATGACTTCAGGAATGCCGTCATTATCAAGGTCTTCCAGTGCAAACCACCAAGCGACGCTACCCAATTCCCCAATAAATAGGGCTTCTTCTATCCTGTTTCCAGCGGCATCAACTATAGCTAGGCGGCGATCATCCCCAACCCCCCAACGAACCAGAGCGCCGGAATAGTCCATGCTGAACAGGCTTATAAATTGAGACAAGAAGTCCACAAGCGCGGCCCTGATCCGAGCCTCGGCTTCTATTAGTCTGGCTTGGCGTTGCGCCCCGGTTTCCAGATACCCGTTGAAAACCCATCCCCCGACCGGGCTGTTTATGTAGACCCATCTTCCCGAAGTGCCGCCGATGGCCACGACGTTGTCGTCTTCCCTTACGACGTTGACCTCTGCAAGGTATTCCAATGCGCCAAGTATTTCGCCCCCCGCGCCGGGCGAGTCTCTTACGCGCAGCCTGGACGTCGCGTTCACGTACATCGTCATGTTCAAATCCGGCCGCACCGGCGCGGCGACCTCGGCCCGCAAAGTCGCGTCATCATTGACGTTTGCCGATTCGACGGTCGGGGCCGCTATTGCGCCCGTCTGCCCTTGCGAGCCGCACGCCGAGAACGCCGCCAGAGCGACGGCCGCGGCAATCGAAACCGTCATCGCCCTCATCCCTAATCTTCCTTCGCCTTCAGCACCGCCAAAAACGCGCTCTGCGGAAGCTCCACGTCGCCGACCATCTTCATGCGCTTCTTGCCCTCCTTCTGCTTCTCAAGCAATTTGCGCTTGCGGGTGATGTCGCCGCCGTAGCACTTGGCCAGGACGTCCTTGCGAAGGGCGTTTACGGTCTCGCGGGCGATTACGTGGCTGCCTATGGCGCCCTGGATCGGGATCTTGAACTGCTGGCGCGGGATCTCCTCGCGCAGGCGCTCGCAGACCTTGCGCGCGCGGTCGTAGGCGCTGCCGCGGAAGACGAGCTGCGAAAGCGCGTCCACGGGCTTGCCGTTCAGCAGGATGTCCATCTTGGCGAGCTGCGTCGGCCTGTACCCGGTGACGTCGTAGTCGAACGAGGCGTAGCCGCGCGAGATGCTCTTGAGGCGGTCGTAGAAGTCGAACAGCACCTCCGCCAGCGGCATGTCGTAGACCATCTCCACGCGCTTCTCGTCCAGGTACGTCATGTTCGCCTGCGCGCCGCGCTTCTCCATGCACAGCGTCATGATGTTGCCCAGGAACTGCGTCGGCGTGATGATCGCGGCGCGGATGTACGGCTCCTCGGCGCCCTCGATCTGCCCCTCGTCCGGGTACTGCGCGGGGTTGTCGATCATGACCTCGCCCTCCCTGCCCTTGAGGGTCAGCCTGTACTTGACCGACGGCGCCGTGAAAATCACCGACTGCCCGAACTCGCGCTCCAGGCGCTCCTGGATGACCTCGAGGTGCAGAAGCCCGAGGAAGCCGCAGCGGAAGCCGAAGCCCAGCGCCACCGACGAGTCCTTCTCGTAAACCAGCGACGCGTCGTTGAGCTTGAGCTTTTCCATGCTCGAGCGAAGCTCCTCGTAGTCGTTGGAGTCGACCGGGTAAATCGACGAGAAGACGACCGGCTTGACCTCGCGGAAGCCGGGCAGCGGCGCGGCGCACGGGCTGTCGGCGCCGGTCACCGTGTCGCCGACGCGAACGTCGCTGACGGTCTTGATGCCCGCGATTATGTAGCCGACCTCGCCGACGGAGAGGGAGCCGGTCTCGACCAGCGCCAGCTTGAACACGCCGACGGTCTCGACCTCGTAAGACGAGCCGCTGGACATGAACGAGACCCTCATGCCCTTTTTGATCGCGCCGTCGAAGAGGCGCAGGTGCACGACGACGCCGCGGTAGGGGTCGTAGTGGCAGTCGAAGATCAGCGCGCGAAGGGGGGAGGCCGGGTCGCCGGAGGGCGCCGGGATCAGCGTGACGATGGCCTCGAGCAGCTCGTCGATGCCGGTCCCGTTGCGCGCCGAGACCGCCAGCGCCGAGCTCGGGTCCAGCCCGAGGTCCTTCTCGATCTGCCTTTTCACGCCCTCGACGTCCGCGGCCGGCATGTCGATTTTGTTGATGACCGGAACGATCTCCAGGTCGTTCTCCAGCGCCAGGTACATGTTGGAAAGCGTCTGCGCCTGCACGCCCTGCGTCGCGTCGATGAGCAGAAGCGCGCCCTCGCAGGAGTTGATGGCGCGGCTGACCTCGTAGGCGAAGTCGACGTGCCCCGGCGTGTCGACCAGGTTTAGCTCGTAGGCGCCGCCGTCCGCGGACGTGTAGGGGATGCGCACCGCCTGGCTCTTGATCGTGATCCCGCGCTCGCGCTCGATGTCCATATTGTCGAGGATCTGGTTCTGGAAGTTGCGGTCCTCCACGATTTTCGCCTTCTGGATGAGCCTGTCCGCCAGAGTGGACTTCCCGTGGTCGATGTGCGCGATGATGCAAAAGTTGCGTATCAGCCTGGTTTCAGCCATTCGCCAAGCATAGCGGGAAACCGGCTTTTGCGCTAGACTGCCGGCATGAGGCTAAACGGGGAGGCGCGCGGGATGGAAGGCGCTCCCGGCGGGGGCGCCCGAAAGGGCAGGCGGGCGGCGCTGCTGCTCTGCGTTTTTCTGGGCGGGCTTGGCGCGCACCGGTTTTACGCGGGCAGAATCAGGACCGGGATAGTCATGCTGGCGCTCTCCCCCTGGCTTGCCGCCGCCGTTTGGGGCGCGATTGCCTTGATCCTCATCCGGAGCCCCGCCTTTTCCGACGCCGTGTCCCCGGTTCTCCTGCTCGGCGGCATTTCCTTTTTGTTTTTCGCGGGATGGTTTTGGGTCATGATGTGGTGGCTTGGGTGGCTTGTCTGGTGGGCCATTGACATTGCCCTCATATGCTCCGGCGAGTTTCTGGCAGGGACCGCCCGCCCGCGGGCAGCCGCCTGAGGCAGCCGCCAAAGGCAGCCGCCTCAGGCGGGCGCATAATGCGGGCGCCTGGCGCAGGCGGCTCTCGCGCGGCGCCGGGTCAGCCGAGGTATTTCCGCGAAAGCTTGCCGATGGAGTGATCGAAGGCGGCTGAAACGTCGCCCAGCAGGCGCTTGACGGCTTCCCTGGTTTTGTCGGCGGGGGCGCCTTCGGGGCGGAACAGCTCGTAGGCCTCCACCTGAAAGCAGCTTGCGAGCTTTGCCAGGGTCAGGGATGACACCCAGCTTTTTCCCGTTTCAACATCGGCGACAAAATTCGCGGAAAGCTCCATTTTTTCCGCCAATTTCTCCTGCGACCAGCCCCGCAGCCCGCGGTAGTGCTTGATGTTGGAGCTGAGGATGCGCCTCAGCTCTGCCTCTTCCATGACGCCAAAAATTCTACCCAAGGGGTTGACCCCTTTTCAAATGGGTATTATCATGGCGCAACAAGTGGTATTGCTTGGGTAAAATTTTGCCAAGGAGACGGGAATGATTGGGAAGACTTTTTTCGCTGCGGCGCTGGCGCTCATGCTGGGCCTGGGCGCCCAGGCCGCGCACGCCCAGGCGCGAAGCCTAGGCGACGCGATACGGCATGTCGCGGGGGAGCTTTCGGCGAGCCTAGGCGCCGGCGCCAGCATTGCGGTGGTGTCGATGTACGCCGGCACCGAGGGCATGTCGAATTTCGTGATCAACGAAATGATCGACACGTTTGTGCGGGCCGGGCGCTTCACGGTGGTGGATCGCGCGCAGCTTGAGCTGACGGCGCGGGAGCTGGACTTCAGCATGTCCGGCGAGGTGGACGACCTGACGGCGCAGATGGTGGGCAGAAGGATAGGCGCGCAGACCATAGTCACCGGCGCCTTCGAGCCGTTCGGGGCGGACTTCCGCCTGCGGGCGCGGATCATCCAGGTCGAGGGGGCGATCATTCAGGGCGCCTCCAGCTCGGTCGTTCCGCGCGGCGATCCGCTTGCCGCGTCTTTTCTGGGCGGCGCGGCGCATGCGGCGAGGGCGCCGAGGGATGCCGGCGCATTTACCTCCGGCCAGCGCTGGGGGACGTGGGGGCTGAACGCCCTAGTGCCGGGCCTTGGCTCGTTTGTCGTCATGCGCGACACGTTTGGCGGCGCGTTTCAGGCCGCCTGCGGGGGCGTGGGCTTTATTCTGCTGGTCGTCGGCGTCATAGGGCGCGAAGTTGAGGAGGAGGCGTCTTGGGGCTGGGGCGCGCATGCCGAGACTGTCTGGGAGCCAAACTACCCGGCCCTGATTGGGGGCCTGCTGCTTATGGCAACGTCGGGCGTTTTCAACATTGCCAGATCCGCCACTTTCAGCCCGCGGGCGCCAAGAGCGGGGTCGATTGCGGATCCGGAGGCGTGGAGCATTGGCATCGCGCCGGGGGCAGGCGGGATTGAGGGGGTTTCCCTTTCGCGCAGAATTCGCTTTTAGGCGCTGCCCGGCCCTGCGGCGGGCTTTCCCGGCCGCGCCGCGGGCGCTGGACATTCCCGGCCCTTGCGTGCGATTAGTATTGCAGGTGAAAAAAAAGCCGGTTTCCGCCGAAAAAAGCCCCGAGGAAGCGCGCAGCTACACGATGAGCCGGATCAGGTGCGCGGACACGAAAATCGAGGTCGCGTTTCGCCGGGCGCTGTGGCGCGCCGGCATCCGCTTCAGGAAAAATTTCAAGGGCCTGCCCGGAAAGCCGGACATAGCCATCACTCGGCACAAGATCGCGATTTTCTGCGACGGCGAGTTTTGGCACGGAAAGGACTGGAGCGCGGCGCGGGAAAAAATCCGCGCGCGCCGCGACTACTGGGTCCCGAAAATCGAGCGCACAATGGAAAGGGACTCTGCCAGCGAGCGGCGCCTGGCCGCGCTTGGCTGGACGGTGCTGCGCTTCTGGGGCCGGGACATCCAGAAAAGCCTCGATCTGTGCGTGGCCGAAGTGATGGAGGCAATCCTCTGCTCCAAGGCCGAGGCATCGGGCGGCTGGCCCTGCGAGCCTCTGTGGCCGTCCGTCCTAGCCGATCTGGACATGCCCGACGGGCCCGGCGCCGGCGGCGATTTCCGCGGCGGCGGCGAGTAGCGCCTGCGCGGCCTTGAGCCTGCCGGTTTCGGCGCCTGCTGGCGGCAGGCCGGTATGCGCGTCCCTGCCCGGCAGCCGCGCGTCCCTGCCCGGAGCGTTTGCGGCGGCAATCAGCTTGGCGCCCCGAGCCCGCGGCCGGAAGGCGCCGCCGCCGAGCCCCGCGGCGCCTGTCAGCCCGCGCCGGCCTGCGGCTCGCCTGCCGCCCCGGCGCGGCGCAGGCGGTCGTTGATTGCAAGCCCCAGCCCATGCTCCGGCGCAAGCTGCGCGTGTATGCGCGCGGGGCGCAGGGCGTCAAGGTCGCGCAGGGCCTGAAAAAGCCGCGCCGCCGCCTCGCGCAGGTCGCCGGCTTCCGAAAGCGCCATGGCGCCGCAGCTCAGGCCGCCGCCTGCCCATGAGGCGCTGTCGCCGCCCATGGCGCCGCCGCCGGAGCTTTTTCCAGCGGGCCGCCTAGCAAGCCAGGCCTTGAGCGAGGCGCCGTCGAAGAACAGGTACGCGGCGCTTTCGCCGTCGGGGGGGGGGGGGAGGGCGAGAATGGAATCGCCCTCGTGCGCGCTAAGCGGGCTGCGCGGCGCGTAGTGGCTTTTGAGAAGGCCGGGGGAGGGGAGGCCCGCGGCTGCGCCGACGGATGCGCCGCAGCCGGGCGCGCGTCGCAGATCGACGGGGCCGACAAGCGCCTCGATGGCCTCCCTGGGGGCGCCGCCGGGGCGCAGGATTTCGGGGCGCGGGCCGCAGAGGCTCAGCACCGTGGACTCAAGGCCGACGGCGGATGGGCCTCCGTCCAGAATCAGATCGGCCTTTCCGCCCAGCGCCTCCTCGACGTGGCTTGCCTTTGTGGGGCTAAGGCCGCCGAAGGGGTTTGCGCTGGGCGCCGCCACCGCGCCGCCGGAAAGCTCGATAAGCCTGAGCGCCGCCTCGTGCGCCGGCGCCCGCGCGGCCACGGTGGGAAGGCCGCTCGTGGCGAGGTCCGGCACGGAGCTGCGCTTTGGCAGCACCAGGGTGAGCGGGCCCGGCCAAAGCCCGCGCGCCAGAATCCCGGCCATCTCGCGCTCCCTCGCGCCCAGGAGGGAAAGGTCGGCGACCGCCCCCAGCGCGCCGAAGCCCGCGACGTGGACGATCAGCGGGTCGAAGCGCGGCCGGCCCTTCGCCTCGAAAACCCTGGCCAGCGCGCTTTCGCTGAACGCGTCGGCGCCAAGGCCGTAGACTGTCTCGGTCGGAAACGCGACCAGCCCGCCCGCGCGCAGAATCCCGGCCGCCTGCCTGATCGCCTCCTCGCTTGCTTTGAGTGTTGGCATTCCCACACGATACCCAAAGCGCGCGCCGCGTGGCAAGCGCTTTGGCGGCTTGGCTTTTTTTGCGGCAGGCCGGGGCCGTGCCTGGCCCTGCGCCGCCGGGGGCTTGCGGGCGGGGAAAAGCCGCGCCCCTGAAAAAGCCTGCCGCGGGGCGCAGGCGCCGCCTAGCCCTGCCGCCCGGCCTTTGCGGCTTCGGCGCCGCGGCGCAAAAGGCCGCGCTGGTGGGCGCCGGGCGCCGCGGCCTCTCCGAAGAACAGGCGCGCGACCCTTTCCTTTTCCAGCGCCTCCTCGCGGAAGCGCAGAAGCCCGGCGTGGGCGATGCGCAGGCGGGAGGCCGAAAGGAACAGCGCGCCGCCCAGGACGGCGGCGGCGGGGATGGCCGGGTCGATCCAGTAGCCGGTGGCGACGAAGGCTGCGCCGAACGCCGCCAGGCAAAGAAGGCTCGCGGCGATTCCCAGCGGCAGCGCCATCCTCGCGCCGAGCGCCTGGATCAGCGCCAGCGCCGCCAGCGCCGCGGCGAGCGGCCAGACGACGGAGCTGCGCCTTTGCCCTGGGTTTATGCTGCGGCCGGTGAGAAGGGCGTTTGCGAGCAGCGCCGAAGGCGGCGCGCCGTCGCCCCATGGGGAGGGGGGGGCCATTATGCAGAAGGCGCCTTCCAGTGCGAGCGAGAGGCTCCCGCGCTGCCTTTCCAGCTCGCGGCGCGCCTCGCGCATGGCGACGAAGGCGCGCATCACGTCGTCGCGCCTTTCGCGGGCGGCGCCGATTTTGGCATCGCAGGCGCCTTCCTCCAGCATCAGCGCTATCTCAAGCTCGTAGCCGTTCACCATGATCATCTCGGAGGGGCCGTACAGGAATTCCTCCAGGCTGCCGACGTAGTCTGAGCGGGCGGCGAGCCACGCGGCGCGGGCCTCGGCGCCGGGGGCCTCGAGCATCGCGTCCCGCAGGCTTTCGGCGCGCTCGAAGAGGATTAGGGGGATGCGCTCCGGCCTTGCCTCGGCGTAAAGGCCCATGTTCCAGGCGTCGCGCAGGAGGCGGGCCATTGCCCTGTCCGCGCGGTCGTGCTCGAGGAACGCGCCTATGCCGATCCGCCTGAAGCCGCCGCCATGCCCCCGCGCCCCGCCGCCCGGGCGCCCCGGCCTTTCGGGGCTCTCGAAAAGGATGCTTCCGCCCCTGTCCAGGGGGAAGCGGAATTCCGCCATGCCCCCCCCGGGGGCCTCGAGCCTCACCGCCAGCGCCTTTCCGGCGGCGCCCTCCTCAACGCCGGACTCCGCCCAGCGCCGCCGCAGCGCCCTCAGCGCGATTTGCTCCGAGGCGGCGGGCTCTTCGGCGGCGGCGCTGGCAGCGGGGGGGGCTGCCTCGCCGCGCGCGCCCCGCGGGGCGGCGGGCAGGGCCACCGTCGGCAGGCCGCTGGGGGCCGCGGCCGGGCTTTCGGCCGGCTCAAGCGGCGCTATTCTCCTTAGCTTCCCGTCCCTGTCGGGGCGGCCGCGCGAGCGCCAGGGCGCCTCTCCCTCTGGCGCCGCTCGGGGCGGGCTCAGGTCGAGCGCCGCAACCGCGCTGCCGAACGCGGCGGCGGCCATTTCGGCCTGCCGCGCTCCCTCTCCCTCCTGGCGCAGGGCGGCGGCGGCGAGCCTGTCCCTGCCCCGCTCGGAAAGCTCGACCAGGCTTTCGACGTAGCGCGGCGCGTCCTCAGGCGCCAGAAGGCCCAGCCGTATCGCGTCGAAAAGGCTGCGGATGTTTCGCCCGACGAGGTAAAACTCGCCGCCTATGCGGTGGGCCAGCTCGGCGCCGCTTTCGGCCGTGCCGGAGCCGGCGCCCAGCACGGGAACCTCGATCAGCAGGTCCGCTGCGCCGAACTCGGCCAGCGCCATAAGCGCGGAGATCGCGGCGGCGGGCTCTATCGCCTGGCCGGTTTCTATAAGAAGGATTTGGCCGGAGGCCGGCGGGGGAGGGCGCAGGCCCAGGAGGAAGTCGTACATTCGCCCGAGCCTGGGCCCTGACAGCGCGTGGCTCGCCAGCAGGACAATCGCCAGCGCGGCGAGCCACGCGCCGCCAAGGAGGGCCAGCGAGAGCTTTCGGGAGATAAACGGCGCCATTTGCCCTTTTATTCTCGGCAGGAATTGGCTATGATTAAAGCTGGGGGCGCGGCCGGAAGCGGGGCGCCCGGGCCGGGGGCTGCCCCCTGCGCCGGCAACTATCGAATCTGGGCGCCTGCGCCTTTGCCGGGGCCGCCTGGAAGGAGGCTGCATGAAGACGACCTGTTTGATTGGCGCTGAGGGGTTTTATGCCCCGCCCCTTGGGGCGGTTAAAAAGGCATTAAACCCCGAATGCAATTCCGCGGGAGAACGAGCGATGCCCCGCTGCTTGCGGCGGGGTTCGCTCATTGGCGCTCTGGCGCTTGCCTTTGCGCTGGCCGCGGCTGGCTGCGCAAGGCCGCCCGCCGCGGAGATGGAAAGCGCCGTGGAGGCGGTGGCCCGCGCCGAGAACGACGCCGACGCGGTCCTGTACGCCCAGGCCTCGCTGGCCCGCGCCAGGGAGGCGCTCAGGCTGATGCGGCGCGAGGCCGACTCCCGGCGCTTCGACTCGGCGCGCAGCCACGCCTCGGAGGCGATCGCGTCCGCCGAGCGCGCCATAGCCGAGGGGCGCGAGGGCGCCGAGCGCGCCAGGCGGGAGGCGCGCGAGCTGATTTCCGATCTGCCGCCCCTTATCGCCCAGGCCGAGCATGGCGTGGACGCCGCCCGAGGCGCCGGGCTTGATCTGGACTTCGGCATGCTTGACCGCGACCTGAACGGCGCCAGGGAAAGCGCGAACCTCGCCGCGAACGCCTACGCCTCCGGCTTTTACAGGGACGCGCTGGCGCAGGGCCGCTCCGCCCGCAACGGCCTTGCGGACATAGGCCAGCGCATAGCAGGCGCCGCCGCAGCGGCCCCCGCGGGCAAGCAGTAGCGCCGCGCCCGGCAGGCGCCGCCCGCGCGGGGGGGCCATGGACGCAATGCCGCCCCGGCGCTTCCGGCGCCGGATCTCCCGGCCGCGGGCGGGCCTGCTCGCGGGCGCTCCCTGCGGCGCGGCCTCATGGCGCGCCCCGCTGCCGGCGGGAGCCTGCGGCGCCGCCTGACTGTTTGCCCGCCTGCCCGCCCCGCGCTATCATGGCTGAATGATCGAGGTTCGCATGCTTGAGCCGGGCGAGGTTCCCGGGCTTGAAAGGATCCAGGCCGCCGCGTTCAACCGGCGCGCGAGGCTCCCCGCGGAGGGGGAGGGGGGAGCGCCATCCGGGGGCGCGCCATCCGGCGGCGGGCCCTCCGGGGGCGGGGAGGCCTGCGCCGGCGGGCATGGCGCGGGCGGCGCAGGCGGCGCGGGCTCTCCGGGGGGGCGCCGGGCCTGGGGCGCCTTCGAGGGGGGAAGGCTCCTTTCGTGCATGTGGGACATTGACTTCCGCATGAGCTTTGACGGCGGGATGGCCAAAATGGCCGGCGCCGGGGGCGTGGCAACCCTGCCGGAGGCGCGCCGCCGCGGCCTTGCCCGCAAAATCTTCGAGAAAATGCTGCCGGAGGCCTATGAGGCAGGCGCCGTCTTTTCCTGCCTGACCCCGTTCTCCCACGAGTACTACCGCGCGTTCGGCTACGAGATCTGCTGCGCCCGCGCCAACGTGAGCATTCCCTCGAGGGAGCTGCTGGCGATAAGGCCGGGCGGGGAGTACGCGCAGGTCTTTCCGGGCGGCGACGTTTCCGAGCTTCGCGCGGTGCACTCGGCCTACATAGCCGGCCTCAACCACGGGATTTGCCGCGACCTGCGGCCGGGCGGCGCCGCCTGGAGTGAATTCGCGGGGAGCGATCCCTACTCCACGGGTATTTTCCTCTACGTGTGGCGGGACGGCGCCGGCCGCCCGCGCTCCTACTTGAAGTACAGAAGCGAGGCCTGCGGCGAGGGGCACGCGATGGAGGTGGTCGAGCTTGCCTTCGACGGGCGCGAGGGGCTTTTCGGCGCCCTGGGCCTTGCCGGCGCCCTTTCCCCGCAGTTCGGCGCTTTCCGCTGGCCCATGCCGGCGTTCCTCGACCCTTTCGACTTCGCCGGCAGCGCCTGGGACGTGGGCGTGGCCGTCGAGCCCAGGGACATGACGCGCGTGGTGAGCGCCCGCGCGGCGCTCTCGGCGATGCGCCGCCCGGAGGGCGAGGGCGAGTACGTGATCGAGATCGAGGACGCTTTCCTGCCGGCGAACTCCGGGAGGCTCCTGGTCGAGTTCGGCGCCGGCGAGTCCAGGGTCTCGCCGACCCGGCGGGCGCCCGATCTGCGCTGCGACGCGCCCTCGCTGAGCCAGATAGTCACGGGGTACAGGTCGCTGGAGGGGGCGCTGCTGTCGCGGAGATCGGGCATTGAGCTTTGCGGGCGCCGGGAGGCGGCGGCGCGGGCGTTCACCCTGCGGCCGCAGCACGTCACGGAGAGCTTTTGAGCCCGGCGCCCGGGGGAAGCGGGGGCGCCGTGGCCTTTTTCGGGCGGGCCGGGGCGCGGCGCGCCAAAGGCCGCGCCGAAGGCGGCGCCGAAACATCCCCGCAAAATCCGGAAATTGCCCGCATTCCGCGAAAATGTTGCGATTGAAGAGAAAAATCCCTTGCCAACCTGCGCCCCGGCATGCTACAATTCCATCATGGCAAAGACCGACGCTGGCAAAATGATTGCCGCCAAGCTGCGAAAGGCCGCGATTTACGCCGCGGTCGCAGGCGCCCTGGCCCTCGGGGTTTTTCTCCTGACCGGCGCCCGGGCCGAGGATTTTACCGACAGGTGGTACGGGCACGACCTGACCGTCGGGCTTGCGGGCAGGGAAAACACCTACTCGCGCCACCGCATGCGCTTCGCGCACGTCCCGCCGGGCCCCGCGGACAGGCCCATCGACATTTCGGCCTGGAGCGCCGCCGAGGGGGCCTCGATTCTCGAGGATTTCGAGGGCGCCCCCGTCGTGCTGCGCACGGAGGAAAGGAGCTTCGTCGAGTTCGAGATCTACCTCGAGGAGGCTGGGCTCTACAACCTCCACGTCGAGTACTTCCCCCTTGCCGCGCGCGGGATTGACATCGAGCGCAGGGTGAGGATCAACGGCGAGATTCCGTTCCTCGGCGCCGACAGGCTCATGTTCAGGCGCGTCTGGGGCGACGATCCCGGCGGCTTCGACGATGCCGGCGCAAGGCGCAGGGACAACCAGGGCAACGAGGTTCGCCCCAGGCAGCTTGAGTTCCCGCGCTGGGAAAGCGCCTGGTTCAGGGACCTTCTGGGCCACGCCGTCTACCCGTACATGTTCCATTTCCCGGCGGGCGCCAGCACGATCCGCCTGGAGGGCGTCAACGAGCCCATGGCGATCCGCTCCCTCTCGCTCAGGGCGCCCTCGCCCCCGGCCAGCCACGCCGAGTTCCTCGCCGGCTTCAGCCTCGGCGAGTTCGCGAACAGCGATCCGGGCTTCATGCTCAGGATTCAGGGCGAGGACGCCACGCGGCGCTCGGATCCGTCGCTTGCGCCGGCGCACGACCGCTCCTCCGGCGCAACCTACCCGCCGGCCCCGGCGCTCATCAGGTTCAACATGATCGGCGGGCACCCGTGGCGCGTGGCCGGCCAGTGGATCGAGTGGGAGTTCGAGGCGCCGGAGGACGGGATGTACCGCATCTCCGTCAAGGCGCGCCAGAACTACAACAGGGGCTTCGTCTCGAACCGCGCGGTGATGATCAACGGCGAGGTTCCCAGCCGGGAGCTTAGCGCCGTGCCCTTCAGGTTCAGCAACAGGTGGCAGCTTGTCACGCTCTCCTGCGAGGGCGGCGAGCACCTGCTTTTCCCGCTCCGCGCCGGGACGAACACCATCCGCATGGAGGTGGTGATGGGCGAGCTGGGCGCGATGCTCAGCACGATCGAGGACAGCGTTTACCGCCTTAACGAGATGTACCGCCAGATTCTGGTGCTGACGGGCCCCGATCCCGACCCGTTCCGCGACTACAGGGTGTACGCGGTGTACCCGCACCTCATCCCGGCCATGGAGCTTGAGAGCAGGATACTTTTCAGGCTGGTGGACGACCTGACCGCCTACTCCGGCGAGCGCAGCCCGCAGACCGCCGCGGCCATGACGCTGGCGCGGCAGCTTGAGAACTTCGTGAGGCGGCCGGACAGGATTCCGCGCCAGCTCATCAACTTCAGGAACAACATAAGCGCCCTGGGCGACAGCCTTCTGGCGCTGGCGCAGGGCCAGCTCGACATTGACTACATAGTGATCAGCGCCGCCGGCGCCGAGCTTCCGGGCACGGGCGAGAGCGTTTGGGGCAGCATAGCGCACGAGTTCAGGTCGTTCATCGCGTCGTTCTTCATGGACTACGACAGCCTGGGCGACGTGTTCGCCGACGGCGAGGGCGTGATCACGGTCTGGATGCTCGCCGGGCGCGAGCAGAGCACCATCCTCAAGAGGATGATCGACGACACATTTTCGCCGGAGAGCGGGATCAGGGTGAACGTGAGGCTCGTGGCGCCGGAGGCGCTGATGCCCGCGGTCGTGGCCGGCATAGGCCCAGACGTGGCGCTGACGGTGCAGCAGGGCGACCCGGTGAACTACGCCATCCGCAACGCGGTGCTGGACCTCTCGCAGTTCCCCGGCTTCGACGAGACTATAGCGCAGTTCTGCGAGAGCGTGATCGTGCCGTTCAAGTTCCAGGGCGGCGTGTTCGGCCTGCCGGAGACGCAGTTCTTCCACGTCATGTTCTACCGCAGGGACATACTTGCGGAGCTTGATATCTCGCCCCCGCAGACCTGGGACGACCTCATCAGCATCCTGCCCGTCATCCAGCGGAACAACATGAACGTCGGCATTCCCTCGGTGGCCTCGAACGTCAACGCGGACTTCTCGAACTTCCTGGCGCACCTCTTCCAGCGCGGCGGCAACCTCTTCACCGAGGACGGCTCGCGCACTATGCTCGACAGCGAGGTGGCGATACAGGCCTTCGACTTCTACACGCAGTTCTTCACGCACTTCAGGACGCCGATGGTCTTCGACTTCGTGAACCGCTTCCGCTCGGGCGAGATGCCGCTGGCCTTCGCCGACTACACGAACTTCAACACCCTCGAGGTCTTCGCGCCGGAGATTCGCGGCCTTTGGGGATTTGGCCTGGTTCCGGGGCTGCCGCAGGATAGGTGCTTCCTCGAGTACGGGCGGCTCGCCGCTGCGGGCCCGCTGCAGAGCCGCTGCGTCTTCTGCCAGCCGGAGCCGCCTGAGGACATGGTGAACCGCTCGATCTCCACGGGCACCTTCGCCTCGATGATTTTCTACAGGGCCAGGCGCATGGGGCGCGACGAGATGTCCTGGGAGTTTCTGCGCTGGTGGCTCAGCACCGACACGCAGGAGCGCTTCGGGCGGGAGCTGGAGAGCATAATCGGCTCGGCGGCGCGCTACGCCACGGCGAACATCGAGGCCTTCCGGCGCCTGCCGTGGAGCTCGGAGCAGATGGCCGTGCTTGAGGAGCAGCGGCGCTGGGCCGTGGGCGTGCCGGAGGTTCCGGGCGGCTACTTCGTTGGCCGGCACCTTATCAACGCGACGCGCCGCATCCTGACCAGGGGCGAGGACACGCGGGAAACCCTGCTTGACTACACCCTTGTCATCAACGACGAGATCCGCAGAAAGCGGCAGGAATTTGGGCTGGAATAGGGGGATGCAATGAGTCTTGAGCGTTACGCGGCGAAAAAGAAGCGCTACCTTCAGTACGTTGGCAAGGAAATCGTGAAGCACCGCGTGTGCTACGCGTTCCTTGCGCCGTACGGGGTTGTCTTCGGCCTTTTTTTCATAACGCCGCTGGTGATTTCCGTGTTTTTCAGCTTCACCTACTTCAACATCCTCGAGCCGCCGACGTTCATAGGCCTGCAGAACTACATCAACCTGCTGCTTGCGGACGACGTGTTTCTCATAGCCGTGAGGAACACCTTCATCCTGGCGGTGATAACAGGGCCCATTGGCTACATGGCGGCGTTCCTGTTCGCCTGGTTCATCAACGAGCTGCCGCGCTACATACGCGCATTCGTGACGCTGGTGTTCTACGCGCCGTCGATTGCCGGCGCCGCCTTCATGGTCTGGGCGATCATTTTCTCGGGCGACGCGCACGGCTACATAAACGGCTTCCTGATGAACATGGGCCTGCTTACCGAGCCCAGGCTGTGGCTGACGGATCCGGAGTACATGATGCCGGTCATCCTGATCGTCGTCATGTGGATGAGCCTCGGCGCCGGCTTCCTCGCCTTCATAGCCGGCCTTTCCACCATCGACCCGACCCTTTACGAGGCCGGCCTTGTGGACGGCATAAAGAACCGCTGGCAGGAGCTTTGGTACATAACGCTGCCCAACATGAAGGGAATGCTGATGTTCGGCGCCGTCATGGCGATTACGGCCTCGTTCGGGGTCGGGGACGTCACGGCGCAGCTCGCGGGCTTCCCAAGCACCGACTACGCGGTGCACACCGTGGTCAACCACCTGGTCGACTACGGCTCGATCCGCTTCGAGATGGGGTACGCCTCGGCCATAGCGACGCTGCTGTTCCTCACCATGATTTTGTGCAACAGCGTCATACAGAAAATGCTGCGCCGGATAGGGACGTAAGGAGGCGATGCGGAAATGGCAGTCATAGCTAAGCCAAAAAAGAAGCTGGTCGGGGGGAAGCGGCTCAACCGCTCCTACGGCGGCGACGCGTTCATCATAGTGATCCTCGCCGTTTTCGGGGTGTTCTTCGCGTGGCCCCTGGTGTTCGCCATAAACCACGCCTTCAAGCCCCTCAACGAGATTTTCCTCTTCCCGCCGAGGCTCTTCGTGCGCCAGCCTACCCTGGCCAACTTCCAGGATCTTTTCATCTTCATGAACAGGTCGTGGGTCACCTTCTCCCGCTACATCTTCAACACTGTGTTCATCACCGCGGTGGGGACCGGGGGGCTCATCATCATAGCGTCGATGGGCGCGTTCGTCGTCTCGAAGTACCGCTTCCCCGGCGCCAGGAAATTCTTCCCGCTGGTCATAATCACCCTGATGTTCTCCGGCCACGTCACGGCCATCCCGAACTTTCTGGTCATGGCCAGGCTGGGCTGGGTGGACACGTACCTGGCGGTGATCGTGCCGGCCTTCGCCATGCCCCTGGGATTCTTCCTGCTGAAGCAGTTCATTGACACCATCCCGGACACGCTGCTTGAGGCGGCGAAGGTGGACGGCGCGAAGGAGATGCGGACGTTCCTGTTCATCGTCATGCCGCTTATAAAGCCGGCCTGGCTCACCGTGATGATTTTTTCGGTGCAGGCGCTGTGGAACGCGCAGGCCGCGAACCTCATTCACACCGAGCAGCTAAAGACGCTGCCGTTCGCGCTCTCGCAGATCGTGGCGGCGGGCGTGGCGATGGCCGGCGTCGGCGCCGCGGTGACGCTGTTTGTAATGATTGTCCCACTTGTGTTGTTTATAGTCGCGCAGAGCAACATTCTGCAGACGATGGCAAACTCTGGAATAAAGGAATAAGGAGAGGCAGGCATGGGAAAGGGCTTTTTTCGGGCGGCGCTTGCCGCATGCGTTTTTTTGCAGGCGGCTTTCTTGCAGGCGCAGCCGACAAACTTCACCTACAGCTACGACTTCTGGGGCGAGCAGGTCGCCTCCCCGGACGCGTACTTCGTGAGCGCCTTTATTCTGGGCTCCGAGCTTGGGGTGGGGGATTTCCGCGATCCGCAGGGGCTTTTCATCAGGGAAAACCGCATCTACGTCAGCGACACCGGCAACGATCGGATCGTGCTGATTGAGGAGCGCGGCGGCGAGCACGTGGCCGTGAAGGCCGTTTACTACGTCATGATCGGCGGGGAGAGGAGCTACTTCAGCAGGCCCGAGGGCGTCTTCGAGTCGCGCTCCGGCTTCCTCTACGTCGCCGACACGAACAACCGCCGCGTGCTGAGGCTTGACCGCGACTGGAACTACGTGTTCTCGATTGGGCGCCCGGACGACGAGAGCTTCGACGCGGACTGGGAATTCCGCCCGGGCAGGATAGTCGTCGACTTCTCGAACCGCATTTTCGTGCAGGCGCACGGCGTCAACAGGGGCCTTATGGAGTTTGACAGCAGGGGGAACTTCGCCGGCTACATGGGCGCCAACAGGGTGCAGATCACGCTTGTCGACCGCATCTGGCGCATGCTTTCCACGCAGGAGCAGCGCCAGCGCCAGCAGATCTTCGTCCCCACCGAGTACAACAACGTGACGCTTGACCGCAGCGGCTTCATCTTCGCCACCAGCGCCACCGGGGGGGTGGATCCCGTGCGGCGCCTCAACGCCATGGGCCAGGACATCCTTATCCGAAACGGCCACACGGACCCGATAGGGGACCTGGCGGTGGGCGACGCCGGGGGCAGGTCGGGCCCGTCCAGGTTCATCGACGTGGCGACCTTCCCCAACGACTCGTTCGCCTGCTTCGACAGGACGCGCGGGCGGATTTTCGTGTACGACTTCCAGGGCAACCTCCTTTACGCCTTCGGCGGGGTGGGCCACAGGCAGGGGCACTTCGAGGTTCCGGTTGCGCTCTCCTCGATGGGCTACTCGCTTTTCGCGCTGGACTCCAGGACCGGCGCCATAACCCGCTTCGACCTGACGCTTTACGGCAGGCTCGTGAACGAGGCCCTTTACGAGTACCGCAGCGGGCGCTACGAGTCATCCGCGAGGGTCTGGCAGGAGGTGCTGAGGATGAACGGCAACTTCGAGCTGGCCTACGTCGGGATAGCGCGGGCGGCGCTTCGGCAGGGATACTACCGGACGGCCATGAGGTACTTCAGGCTCATGCACAACCGCGAGGGCTTCAGCAGGGCCTTCCAGCGCTACCGGATGCAGTGGGTTGAGAGCAATCTTTGGCTGATTTTGCTTGGCCTTGCGGTGGTGGTCGTCGTGCCAAAGGCCGCGAGGTTCGCCATGAGGACAGTGAGAGAGATTAAGGAAGCATGAGCACATTAGGCCGCCTTGGCAGCAATCTGGCTTTTCACGCGTCGAGGAAGTTCAGCTTCCTCTTTGAAAAGCCGTGGTGGCAGCATCTGGGGAAAACACTTAGGTATTCGCTGTACGTGGTCGTGCACCCGATCGACGGCTTCTGGGACCTGATCCACGAGAAGCGCGGCTCCATCGCCGCGGCCCACATTTTCGTCGCCGCGGCGATACTCGTTGAGGTTATGCGCCTGACGCTGACGAGCTTCCAGTTCGTCACCATCAACATGGAGTTCTTCAACGCGGCCATCGTGTTCATGCGGATACTGCTTCCGCTGCTCATGTGGACGGTCGCGAACTGGGCGCTGACGACGCTTCTGGACGGCAAGGGGAGGATGCCCCACGTCTACATGGCCATCGCGTACTCGCTGGTCCCGTACGTGATACTCAACGCGGTGATGATCGCGCTGAGCCAGTTCATCACCTACGAGGAAGGCGCCATATACTGGGTGCTGAACGGCTTCGCGTATTTCTGGACCGGCGTGCTGCTGTTCTCCGGGATGATGATGATACACGACTACACGCCGTGGAAGACGGTCTGGTCGAGCTTCCTCACCGTCATCGGGATGATGGTGATGCTGTTTATTTTCGTCGTGTTCTTCAGCCTCATAAGCGACGCGGTCGCGTATTTCGCGTCGGTGTACAGGGAGATTCTGTTCAGGCTGCTTTAGCCGCCCGGGGGGAGGGCGCGCGGCGCGCGCGGAACCTTTTGGGCGCTTGTTTGTTGATTGGGCGGGGATTCTTTTTTATTGCAAGACTGCCGGGTATTTGGGGCGCGGCGGCGCCGCGGGGCTTGGCTTTGGCTGTTTCAGCGAGGAGGAATATTGGTGGTATCGGTAAGAAAGGCGCTCTGGCTTTTGCCGGCGCTTGGCATGTTTTTTGCGCTGGCTTCCTGCGCCAGGCCGGCGCCGGCGCCCAGGCAGGTTCACATATTCGGGAACGAAAGCGCCGGCGAGGAGATTGTCCTCGAGAACGAGTACCTTCATCTGCGCTTTTTGCCGGCGACTGCCGAGATTGTCCTGACGGACGTGGCCACCGGCGAGGAGTGGAGGTCGAACCCCGAAAGAAGGGCCTACGACGGCGCGACGGACACCATCACCGAGCACCTCATAAATTCCCAGTTCTCGATGCGCTTCGCGAACGTGTCCGGGATGGAGCGCACCTTCTTCTCAAGCCATGACAGCGTCGAGCACGGCGCGTTTGAGTACTCGGTGTCGGGCGGCGTTCTGGAGGTCCGCTACACCGTCGGCGAGATGGTCCGCGCCTTCATCGTCCCGCCCGCCATGGAGGAGCCCAGGATGATCGCCCTCCTTGACAGGGTCGCCCCGGCGTACAGGGGCAGGATCAGGGCCGCCTACCGCCTTTACGATCTGGACAACCTTCTTCCGGCCGACGACAGGGACGCGCTCCTTTCCAGGTTCCCGGAGCTGACGCGCACGAACATCTTCGCACTGCGGGCGGAGACGCAGGATTTCCTCCTGGCGCAGATCGAGGGCTTCCTCGCCGAGGCCGGCTACACCTACGAGGAGTGGGCCGCGGACGTCGCGCGCTTTCCGGCGCTGACCCCGCCTGACAGGCCCACGTTCAACGTGACCCTGCGCTACGAGCTTCAGGGCAGGTCGCTTCTGGTCAGCGTGCCCTTCGACGAGATCGCCTTCCGGCGCTCGTACCCCATAGTCGAGCTTAGCCTGCTTCCCTTCATGGGCGCCGGCGGCCTGGGCGACGAGGGCTACCTTTTCGTGCCGGACGGCAGCGGCGCCATCATCAATTTCAACAACGGCAGGCAGAGCCAGGCCCCCTACATCAGCAGGGTGTACGGCTGGAACGAGGCCATGCCCCGCGACGCGGTCGTCATCGACAGCCGCTCGCCCTTCCCGGTCTTCGGCGTGCAGAGAAACGGCTCGGCGCTGGTGGGCATCATCGAGGAGGGCTCGGCCTACGCCAGCATCCGCGCGGACGTGTCGGGGAGGAACAGCTCCTACAACATCGTGCATCCCTCCTTCGAGATGATTCACGGCGCCGTGATGGACATTTCCGGCCGCTCGGACAGGCAGGTGTTCCTCTTCGAGTCTGACCTTCCGGCCGGCGAGAGCATTGCGGTGCGCTTCATTCCGGCGCGGCGCGGCGGGTACGTCGGCATGGCGATGGAGTACAGGGACTGGCTGATCCAAAGGTATCCGGTCCTTGCCCGGCGCGAGGCGGAAAGGCTTGCCGCGGCGGGCGCCGCCGGCCCCGGCGTCCCGGTCGCCGTGGAGATAATCGGCGCGGTGAGCAAGACGCAGCACCGCCTCGGCATTCCCTTCGATCTGCCCCTGCGCCTCACGTCCTACCGCGACGCCGGCAGGATGCTGGGCGACATCGCCGGCCTCGGCTGGCGGAACGTGCACGTCAAGCTGACCGGCTGGTTCAACCACAGCGTGGAGCATGCGGTGCCCTCGCGCATAAGGCTCATAAGCGAGCTCGGCGGCGCCAGGGACTTCAGGGACATTGTCGCCGCCGGCGACGGCTTCGGCTTCGAGATCTACCCCGGGGTCGACTTCTTCTTCATGCGGAACAGCAGGGCCGGCGACGGCTTCAGCGCCTTCCGCGACGTGGCCCGCCACCCGAACCGCAACCGCGTCCAGCAGTACCCGTTCTGCTTCGTCTGGTTCGGCGCCCGCACCGACTGGGGCACGCGCTCCTACCTTGCGCGCCCCGAGTTTTCCCGCGATCTCATCGGCGGCTTCATGGGCAGGGCCGAGGGCCTGGGGCTGCGCAACGTGGCGTTCATGAGCCTGGGATCCAGGCTCGGCGGCGACTTCCACGAGAGGCGCCCGGTCAGCCGCGAGGCCTCCATGAGGATGCGCCAGGAAACGCTTGACGAGCTGAGCGGCGCCGGGGTGGGCATCATGATGCGCACGGGCTTCGCGTACAGCGCCCCATGGGCGGACATCATAATCGACATGGCGCTGGAGGATCAGGGCGCCAGCATCGTCAACGCCGCGGTGCCGTTCTACCAGATTGCGCTGCGCGGCCTTGTCCCCTACGTCGGGCGGGCGATAAACCTCGCCGAGGACTACACGCAGAACATGCTCAGGATCGTCGAGAGCGGCGCCGGCCTGCACTTCAGCTTCATGATGGAGTCGGCGGCGGCGCTTCAGGAGACGCGCTACAGGCAGTTCTTCGCCAACGACTACAGCAGGTGGATTGCCCGCGCCGACTACTGGTACCGCAGGTTTTCCGCCGAGTTCGGCGGCCTGTTTGGCCAGCTCATAACGGATCACGAGATTCTTTCGCCCGGGGTGACGGTGACCTCGTACGAGGGCGGGGCCAGGGTTTACGTCAACAGGACGGGGGCCGCCTGGAGCCGCGGCGCCGTTTCGGTTGGGCCGAATAGCTGGGCGGTTTCAAGGGAGGACGCGTAATGTATTTCGTCAGAAAAAACGACAGGCTTTCGCTCACGATCGAGGGCAGGAACGCGCTTGCGGGCTACCTTTTCATCCTGCCGTTCGCGATAGGCTTTCTGTCGTTCATGTTCCTGCCGATCCTTGAGTCGATTCGCATGGTGTTCAGCACGGTGACGATCGAGCTTAGGTACCACGGCTTTTCCATGAGCTTCATCGGCCTTGAGAACCTCAGGCGCGTGCTGCTGGTCGACCCGCAGTTCAACCGCCTGCTGGTCGAGGAGCTTGTCCGCATGGCGCTTATCGTGCCGGCGGTCATTATCTTCAGCCTTTTCGTGGCGCTGCTGCTCAACCAGGAATTCCGGGCGAGGGGCTTCGTGAGGGCGGTCTTCTTCCTGCCGGTCATCATTTCCTCGGGGGTCATGGTCGGGCTTGAGACGAACAACGCGCTGCTGAACAACATGGCGGAGATAATCAGGGAAGGCAACCTGATGAGGACGTCGATTACCGGCGTCCTGGAGGACATTCTGGCCACCGAGGGCGTGGCGGCCGAGTACATGGCCTACGTGTTCATGATCGTGAACCAGATTTACGACATCGCCATGGCCTCCGGCATTCAGATAATCATTTTCCTCTCGGCGCTTCAGACCATCCCTCCCAGCATGTTCGAGGCGGCCAAGATCGAGGGCGCCACGAGCTGGGAGTGCTTCTGGAAGATAACCTTCCCCATGGTCAGCTCCCTGATTCTCGTCAACGTCGTCTACAGCGTCGTCGACTATTTCATTCGGACGGACAACCGCGTCATGGAGTACATAAACCTCCAGCTCATAGGCGGGCGCTTCGACTTCGGCTTCGGCACGGCCATGGCCTGGATTTACTTCCTGGTTGTCATTCTGATCATCGGGGCCGCGCTGGCCCTCATCTCAAGGAAGGTGTACTACTATGAATAGCATTGACAGGCTGGCGGAGCAGCGGGCCCTTTCGAGCGGCTACCACCTCAAAAGGTCCGTGAGCGGGTTGTTCTTCAAGTTTTGCCGCGCGGTCCTCATTTTCGGGCTGTGCTTCCTCATTCTGCAGCCGCTTTTTGACAAGCTCAGCGTCAGCTTCATGTCCGAGCAGGACCTGTTCGACGGCACGGTCATAAGCATCCCGCGCAACTTCACGCTGGAAAACTACAGGGTGGCGGCGCTGCCCAGGCTGCTCAACTTCTGGCCCTCGCTGTTCCAGACCCTGGGCATAGTGCTGGTCAGCGCCGTCCTTCAGGTCACGGCCTGCACCCTGGCGGCCTACGGCTTCGCCCGCTACAAATTCCCGCTGAAAAATTTCTGGTTTGCCTGCGTCATGCTCATCATCGTCGTGCCGCCGCAGGTCATAATCGCGTCGATATTCCTGAACTTCCGGTTTTTCGACGTCTTCGGCATATTCAGGCTGGTCACAGGGCAGCCCATCAACATGCTTGACAGCTTTGCCGGCTACTGGCTGCTTTCGGCGACGGGCATGGGGCTGAAAAGCGGGCTCTACATTTTCATACTGAGGCAGTACTTCCGCGGCGTGCCAAAGGATCTTGAGGAGGCGGCCTACATCGACGGCTGCGGGCGGCTGCGGACTTTTGGCCAGATCATGATTCCCGACGCCATGCCCATGCTTGTCTCCTGCTTCCTGTTCTCGTTCGTTTGGCAGTGGACGGACTCCTTCTACTCGACCCTGTTCCTTGCCAACTACGAGATGCTGGCGACGAACCTTGACAGCATCGCGTCGAGCTTTGCGGTCTGGTGGAACGACATGCACCAGGCCGGCGGCGGCGCGGGCATCCAGGCGCCGATGGCCCACACCCAGATGATCATCGCGACGGGGATGCTGATGACGCTGGCGCCGCTGATTCTGCTGTACCTTGTGGCGCAGAGGGCGTTCGTGGAGTCGCTGGCGCAGACCGGGATCAAGATGTAGCGCCCGAAGGGCCGGCGGCTCCCCGCGGGGGGCGCGCCGGCCGCGCCGCCCGAAAGGCGGCTTTCGGGCGGGCTTGCTTTCATTGCGGCAGCCGCGTTGGGCGGCCCGCTTGGAATATGCAGACACGTATGGAGGAGGCAGAGAATGCTGAACAAAGGAAAGATGGCCGGGATTTTTTTGGCCCCGATGATGCTTGCCATGGCGCTTCCGGCATGGGCCGGGCCGCAGAACGAGCTTCGGGGCATGGATGTCGTCATTGGCAACTTTTGGGCCGACTATGACGTCAATACCTTTCAGCCCCAGAACGACCTTCAGGCGAGGACGCTTGCGTACCGCAGGAGGATGCTCAACGAGCACGGCTTCACGATGAGCGTCCGCCAGATCGCGAGCTGGGGGGAAATGCTGCAGACCGCGGCCATTTCCATCATGGCCGGGCAGCCGGCGGCCAGCGTGTTCGTGCTGACTCCGGCATGGGCCATGACGCTTCACAGGCAGGGGCTGATAGCGCCGATCCAGCACGCCAACGTCGACTTTTCGCCGGCGAGGCCCGGCGACGGAAGGCCGGTGTGGAACAGCGCCGTCAGGAGCCTCATGACCTTCGGCGGCAACACCTTCGGCATGAACCCGGGCGGCTACGGCGGCAGCGCCCAGTCCCTGGTGATTTTCTTCAACAAGCGCCTGTTCAGGGAGGCCGGCCTCGATCCGGAGCTTCCCTACAACATGCAGAGGAACCGCACCTGGACGTGGGAGAACTTCATCGGCATAGCCAGGCAGCTCACGCGCGACATTGACGGCGACGGCCAGATCGACACCTGGGCCCTGCCCTCGGATCACGCCACCTACATTCTTGACGCGGTCATCTCGAGCAACGGCGCCAACTACGTGGGCAGGGACCGCAGCGGCAGGTTCTACAACGCCACGGGCAGGCCGGAGTTCCTCGAGTCGCTGCAGTTCATAATGAGGCTTCGGGACGAGGGCCTTATGATGCCGCCCCCGGAGGGCGCCCACTGGACGTGGTACCAGGCGGCGTTCACCGACGGCAGGGTGGCGATGCGCGCCGATCCCGAGTACGTGCGCAACGACCTGCAGGGCATGGCCGACGACTGGGGCATGGTCATGTTCCCGATGGGCCCGCGCCGGAACAACTTCACCGTGTTTGGCTTTGAGAACATCTACGTCGTTCCCTCGACCTTCGACCGCGACAGGGTGGCGAGGATCGTCGAGGCGGTCGATCTGTGGTACAGGCCCGTGGACGAGAACCCCTACGCGTGGCAGGACGAGTTCTGGCACGTTTTCAGGGACGCCCGCGCCGTGACGGAAACCATGGCGATTATCCGCAACCCGGCCCTTCAGCAGTTTGCCTACTGGACGATGATTCCCGGCCTTCAGCGCGGCCACATCGCGTGGGAGATGTGGTGGCACGACGGGGATCCGGCGCAGCTTGTTGAGGCCGTCTCCCTTGCCTGGAACGCCCTGATCGCCGACGCGAACGCCGCCTTCGTGGCAGGCCCGTAGGCGGGAGCGCCGCTGCTCGCCTGCGGGCGCTGCCCGCTTGGGCGGGGGGCCTTCAGCCAAAGCCGGCGCCGCAGCGAGCGGCGCCGGCTTTTTTTTGCCCGGCCCGGCGGCGCCCCTCGGGCCCGGCGGCGCCGTCTTTCGCCCGCGGGCCCGAGCGGCGCCGGCCGCATTCCTTTCCGGCGCCGGGGGATTTTTGCGGGGCTTCGGGGCCTCTTGACAAAAGCGCGCGGCTGGGGCATATTGTAGGCGCGCTTTGCGCGAGCGCGGTGGGTGTAGATCAGGGGTAGATCACCAGATTGTGGATCTGGTCGTCGCGGGTTCGAATCCCGTCATCCACCCTTTAAGTCCTTCTTGCGGCGGCGCCGCCGAATGCGCTATGCTTGAGGCATGGCAAGAATACCCGCTGCTTTTTCCATTTTGGCGGCCCTCGCGCTGCCCCTTGCGTCGTGCGCCACTCAGATCGGCGGCTCGCTCCGCGCGGACGGCTCGGCGGATCTGGCCGTCGCCGCGGCGCTGCAGCCGACTATGTCGGCGCTCATCATGGGCTTTGCCGCGGCCGCCGGCATGCCGCCGGGGACGGCGATCCTGGACGGCCCGGCGATAGCGCTTTCCATGGCCGGCTCGCCCGGCATATCCTCGGCTTCGCTGCGCAACGCCTCGCCCACGTCGATTGAGGGGCATATCCAAAGCTCGCACGTCGGCGAATTCCTTGCCGCCGGCGGGACGGACTTTGCCGTTTTTGAGGGCATGCCGGGCGGCGGCGGGCGCTTCGCCGTCAGCCTGGACCGCGAGTCGGGCCGCGCCCTGCTCGAGATGATTTCCCCGGACGTGGCCGGCTACCTTGCGGCGCTGATGGCCCCGGTGGCCACCGGCGAGGTTATGACCAGGGCGGAGTACCTGTTTCTGGTCGGCTCGGTGTACGGCGCCGGGATAGCGGCGGAAATTTCCGCGGCGCAGATACGCGTCTCGGTGGGCTTTCCGGGCCCCATCCAGAGCGTGGCCGGCGGCTCTTTTTCAGGCAGCCGCGCCGATTTCTCGATTCCGCTTCTTGACGTTCTGGTCATGGAGTCGCCGCTGCGCTACGAGGTGATCTGGCGCGGCGGAAGCGCCGAGTAGCTCGGCGGCTCGCTGAGGCTTGGCAGGAGGCAGGAGGGGCTATGTCGGAATACGCGAAAGAGCGCTACGTTAAGGACGGAATCAGGGCGATGGACGCGAAGTTCGAGGCGCAGAAAATCGCGTTCGCGCCGCTGGCCTTTCAGGCGGCCAGGGCGCTTCTCGAGCTGGGCATCCTGCGGGCGGTTTCCGCAGCCGGCGAGGAGGGGCTTTCAATCGCCGAGGCCGCCGGGAAGGCCGGCGTTTCCGAGTACGGCGCAAAGGTGCTGCTTGAGATGGCGCTGGGGATGAATCTCGTCAAGGCGCTGCCGGCGGCGGGCGGCGCCGGCGGAGGCGAGGCTGCGCGCTTCGTTCTGGGCAAGACCGGCTGGTTCCTGCTGGAGGACGAGATGACCCTGGCGAACTTCAATTTCGTCAACGACGTTTGCTACAAGGGCGCCTTCGAGCTTGCGCGGTCGGTAAGGGCCGGCAGGCCCCTGGGGCTTGAGGCCTTCGGCCATGAGGGAAAGACCATCTACGAGGCGCTTTCCTCCCTGCCGCAGCCGGCGAAAAAAAGCTGGTTCGCGTTCGACCATTTCTACTCCGACATCGGCTTCGAGGAGGCGCTGCCCATCGTCTTCGGGCGCCGGCCGAAGAAAATCATCGACATCGGCGGCAACACGGCCAGGTGGGCGCTGCGCTGCTGCCGCCACGATCCCGACGTTGAGGTACTGATAGTCGACCTGCCCGGGCAGACGGCGGCGGCCGAGGCCGAGATTGCGCGCGCCGGCCTTTCCGGCAGGATTAGAACCTTCGCCTGCAACGTCCTTGACGAGGCCGCGGCCATTCCCCCGGGGGCGGACGCCGTGTGGATGAGCCAGTTCCTCGACTGCTTCTCGCCGGAGGAGATTGCGCTGATTATGAAAAAGGCCGGCGCTGCGGCGGGGCCCGGCGCCGACATTTACGTTTTCGAGCCGTTCTGGGACATGCAGCGCTTCGAGGCCGCGGCCTACTCGCTGCAGGCGACCTCGCTTTACTTCGCGTGCATGGCCAACGGCAACAGCAAGATGTACAGCTTCCGCGAGCTTTCGGCGGCGGTTGAGGGCGCCGGATTCGAGATTGCCGAGGCGCGGCACGGCCTTGGCTCGAACGACTACTCGCTGCTGCGCTGTAGGGCGGCGGCGCCTCTGGCGGGCGCATGAGCGGCGGCGGCGCCGGCGGCATGCGCTGCTCGGGGGCTTTTGCCGCCCGGCTTTCCGCGTGGGCGCCGGGGGTCGAGGGCGCGGCCGAGTGGGACGAGTGGGCGCGGGGCGCGCGCCCGATTTCCCCCGGCGCCAAGGGCCCTGAGGTCGCCTTCGCCGATCCGATGCTCCGCCGGCGCCTGAGCCGCGTGTCCAAAATGGCGATGCGCGCCGCCGCCGGCCTCATGCCCATTGCCGACGGCGCCAAGCTCTTTTTCGCGTCGTTTCGCGGGGAGCTTGCCAGGCAGCTTCAGATCAACAGTATGCTCGCGGCGGAAGGGGAGGTGGGCCCGGCGGCCTTCTCGCTCTCGGTCTTCAACGCGCCGGCGGCCTTGGCGACGATGGCGCTGGGGCTGAAGGGCGGCTACGCGGCGCTGTACCCGGCCGGCGACTCCTTCGCCGCGTGCCTGGACGCCGCGGAGGCGGCGCTTTTCTCAGGCGCCGCGGAGGAGCTTGCCTTTGTCTACGCGGACGAGGAGGCGCCGCCGGAGTACGCGGGCTTTTCCGGCGAGTGCCCCGAGCCTGCCGCGTTCGGCCTGCTTCTGTCAAAGTCCGAGCGCCCCGGCTGCGCGGCGCTTTCCGATGCGAGAATTGGAATGGGCGAGGGCCCCCCCCTCGGCGAGCCCCTGGCCTTCCTAAGGCGGCTGCTTCTCGGCGGCCTGCGCGCGTCCGGCTGATCCTCCCCGGCTGCCGCCGCGCAAAGCGCATGGCGGATGAAATGGCGGCCTTCCTGTTTTCGGAGGCGCCGCCGCCGGGCCTAGTTTCCCGCCATTGCCTGCAGGAGCTGCCTTATCTGGGCAAGCTGGGAGCTGAGCGCGGCTATGTCCCGCTCCTTCGAGTCGCCCTGCTCCTGCAGCGCCCTGATTGTGGTGTCGCGGGCGCTGACTGCCTGGCTTAGCGCGGAGATTTGCTGCTGCTGCTGCGCCGACGCCTGCCGCGAGCTTTCGGCCTCCTGCGTCCTGGCGGCGAGGCTGGACTGAAGCGCCCCCACCTGCAAGGCCAGCGCCGCGTTTGCCGACTCCAGCGCCGCAATTGAGCCCTCAAGCAGCGCCGCCGCCTCCGCCGCGCCTTCGTCGCGCTCGGCAAGGCCTGCCGCCTCCCTCGCAGCCTCGCCCAGCTCTGCCTGAAGCCGCGATATTTCCCTGGCGGCGTTCGTGTCCGCGCTGGCAATGAGGGTCTCAAGGGTGGCCGCGGCGGCGTCGTAAAGGCCGATTCTTGCCTGCATCCCGCGAAGGCCCTGAAGGCCGGAGCCGCCCAGGATGGCGCGCAGGCCCTCGACTGCCCCGGCGGCGCCGTCCAGGTCGCCGTCCGAAACCTGCCTGCTTATGGCCGAAAAAAGGCCGGCCATTTGCCCCTCCATTCTTTCCGCCAGCGCCTGCTCGCCGGAAAGCCGCGCCAGCTCCTCGCGGGCGGCCTCGACGGCGGCGCCGCGCTCTCTGGGCGCCTCCGCCTCGGCGCCGCCCTGCGCCTCGTCGCCTGCGAGCGCGGCGGCTCGCGCGCGGGCGTCAAGCTGCGCCTGAAGCGCGACCTCCTGCGACCGCGCGTCGCTCATGGCGCGGGCGCGATCCTCTCTGGCGCTTGCCAGCGCCGCCATCTGCTCCTCCTGCTGGGCCCGAAGCCGCGCCTGAAGCGCAAGCATCTCCGGGGGCAGATCCCCGCCGGCCGCGGCCAGCTCGCCGAGCTGCGCCTCGATGGCGGCCAGGGAGTCGAGCAGCCCCGCGATTTCAATGTCCCTTGCCAAAATGTAGGCGCCGGCCTGGCTGCGTATTTCCTCGATGAGCGCGCGCTCGGTGTCGGTGAACACCCTGCTCCCCTCGCGCGCGTGGGCGTCGGCCTCGGCCTGCGAGGCGTGAAGCATGAGGAAGCCGCCCGCCAGCGCCGCCACCGCGAAAAAGTTGACGAGGATGGGGAAAAGCCCGCCGGTTTTTTTGGCCTTGAACTTCCCGGCCGCGCCCGCGGTTTCCGTCATGGAGGACGACAGGGCCAGCCGGTTTTTTTCGGCGATGCGGTTTATCTGCTCGAGAATGTCGCGCTGCTCGTCCTCCGAAATCCCCGCCCCCGCGTCAAAGGCCATTTCGCCGCCGCCCGCGCTTCCCGCCGTTTCGGCAACGGCGCTTTTTGCGCCTGCGCCTGCAGTTGCGGCTGCTTCCGTGCCGGCACCCGCGCTTGCTGCTGTTTCTGCAGCGGCGCTTTTTGCGCCTGCGCTTGCAGTTGCGGCTGCTTCCGTGCCGACGCCCGCGCTTGCAGCCGTTTCTGCAACGGCGCTTTTTGCGCCTGCGGCTGCTTCTATGCCGGCGCCTGCGCTTGCTGCCGTTTCGGCAATGGCGCTTTTTGCGCCTGTGGCTGCTTCCGTGCTTGTGCCTGCGCTTGCTGCCGTTTCGGCAATGGCGCTTTTTGCGCCTGTGGCTGCTTCCGTGCTTGTGCCTGCGCTTGCTGCCGTTTCGGCAATGGCGCTTTTTGTGCCTGTGGCTGCTTCTGTGTCGGCGCTCGCGCTTGCTGCTGTTTTCGCAATGGCGCTTTTTGCATCAGTGCCTGCGGCTGCTTCTATGCCGGCACCTGCGCCTGCGCTTGCAGTTGCGGCTGCTTCCGTGCTGGTGCCTGCGCTTGCTGCCGCTTCGGCAACGGCGCTTTTTGTGCCTGCGCTTGCTGCCGTTTCGGCAATGGCGCTTTTTGCGTCAGTGCCTGTGGTGGCGTTTGCAGTCAGTCCCGTGCTTGCGGTGGCTGTTTCGCGGTCGACGTTGTCGGGCTTTGCCTGCTCGGCGCCCACGGCAAGCGTTTCTGCGCTGTGCAATTTGGCTGCCTCGGCAGCGGCTGTCGAGGCGATGGCGGTTTTCGTGCTTGCGCCTGTGGCTGATGCTGCTTCCATGTCTGCACTGGCGCTTGCTGTTAGCTTCGCGTTTGCGGCGGCTGTTTGGCTTGCGGCGCTGGCGTGTTTCGCCCGCTCGGCACTCGCGGCAAGCGCTTCTGCGTTGAGCAATTCGGCTGCTTGGGCAGCGGCTGTCGGGACGATGGCGATTTTCGCGCTTGCGCCTGATGCTACGTCCGTGCCTGCGCTGGCGCTTGCTGTCTGCCTCGCGCTCGCGGCGGCTGTTTGGCTTGCGGCGCTGTCGCCATTCGCCCGCTCGGCGCCGGCGGCAAGCGCTTCTGCGCTGCGCAATTTGGCTGCCTCGGAAGCGGCTGTCGGGACGATGGCGATTTTCGCGCTTGTGCCTGCGGCTGCTTCCATGCTTGCGCCGGAGCTTGCTGTCAGCCTCGCGTTTGCGGCGGCTGTTTGGCTTGCGGCGCTGGCGTGTTTCGCCCGCTCGGCGCCGGCGGCAAGCGTTTCTGCGCTGCGCAATTTGGCTGCTGCGGCAACGGCTGTCTGGGCGCTGGCGGTTTTCGTGCTTGCTGCCGGTCCCGCGCCTGCGGCTGCTTTCGCGCCGCTGGCTGAAATCCCGGGGCCGGCGCCGAGGGGCTCTGTGCGCTCGGCTCTTGCGCCGGCCTCCCCGCTGCCGCGCAGCTTGGCTGCCGCGGCTGCTGCTGCCAAGCCGCCTGCGCTGCTTGCGCCGCCGCCTGGCGGCATTTTTTCCAGCAGGTCCGCCGCCTTCTTCATGAAGGACGGCGAGCGCCGATTGATGGTTTTGCTGTCCGATGGCATCGCTTTTTCCTTCGCCGGGCGGCTGCGCTAGGCGCGCTGCCTGCCGGGCCTTCTTTCCTGCTGCCCGGGCGGGGCTTCCTGCTCGGGCGCTTCCTCAGCCTCGGGGGCGGGGGCGGGGGGGCTGCCTGCCGCGCCGCCTGCGCCGCCTCTTGCCAGCAGGCGGACGCTTTCAAGAAGCGCCTCGAACGGGGCCTCGCCGTCCATGCCCAGCGCTTCCTGCAAGGCGCCCATTTGCCCCTCAAGCTCGCCGATGCGCCGGCGGGCGGAGCCGCCCCTTAGCTCGAGGGCAAGGGCGTCCGCAGCCCGCCTGTCCTCGCGAAGCCGCGCAAGCTCGCCGCGCGCGCCCTCGCTCTCGCCTGCGCCGCCAATTGCGCCGCCGCTTTCGGCGCCGCCGCCTTCGCCAGCGCCGCCGCGTCCCTGCCCGCGCTCGCCGTTTCTTCCGCCGCCGCGCTCGCCGCCCTGCCTGGCTTCTCCCATTGCGGCGCGCCAAGCCCTAAGCTCTTCCGCTTCCGCCGCGGCGGCGGCTTCGGCGGCCTGCCTGCCTGCGCCTCGGGCGCCGCCGTCCCCGCGCCCCTCGCCGCCTCGCTCGCGGGCGCCCTCGGCCTGGGCGCGCTCGCGGGCTCGGCTGTCGCGCCTTGCCTGAAGGCCGGCTTCCTCGGCGCGGGCCTCGTCGAGTATGAGCGATCTCTGCCGCCGCGCCTGCTCAAGCTCGGCGCGGCGCTCGGCCTGGCGAGCCTCGATTTCGCTGCGGGCGGCAGCCTCCTCGCCGCCGCCGGAAAGCTCCCGCAGCAGCGCCTCGAACTCGGCGAGCGATGCCATTATTGCGCCGATTTCCATGTCCTGAAGCGCCAGGCTGGCGCCGGCCTCCCTGCGTATTTCGTCGATGAGCGCCCGCTCGGCGCTGCTGAAAACCCTCGTCCCCTCGCGCGCGTGCGCGTCGGCCTCGCCCTGCATGGCGCGCAGGGAGAAAAAGCCGCCGAGGAGCAGCGCCAGCGCAAAGGCGTTGACCAGCGCCGGAAAGAGGGCGCCGCGCTTTTTGGCCCTGAAGCCCCTTCCTGCGCCGCCGCCCATGGAAAACGGCAGGCGGTTTTTTTCCGCGATGCCGTTTATCTGCTCGAGTATCTCGCGCTGCTCCTCCTCGGATATCGCGGAGCTTGCGTCGATGAGCGCCTCGGCGGCGCCGGGAATTTTCCCGCCCTCGCCGGATGCGCCGCCGATTTCGGCGCCCCCGGCCTCGGCGCCGCCGGTCCCGGCGCCGCCCTGGCCTTTGCGGCCGTCCGCCGCGCCTTCGCCTCTTTTTCTGATTGCCGCCATTTTTCCTCCTGGGGGAGCGCCGCCGGCTAAAGCCCCGCCGCGGCGCGCTGTGCCGCCTGCAGGTTTTCGGGGGTCTCAAGCAGGCTCATGAGAACCTGGTGGATGGTTTCCAGCGGGACCTCGCCCTCCACGCCGAGCATGCTGCCTATCAGGCGCTCCGTCTCGGCGCGGGCCGCCCGCGCGGCGCGGCGCTCCTCGCGCTCGGCCTCGGTCAGGGCGCCCTGCGCGCCTCTTCCCTGGCGGCCGCCCTGCGCGGCGGGGACGCCCATGAACTCAAGCGCCGCCTCTATCGCGTACTCGGCCTCGTCAAGGTTTCCGGCGGCCTGGACGCGCGCCAAAAGGCCGGCGACCTGCGCCTCTTCCCTCTCGGCGCGCCTTCGCTCCCTGGCTCGGTCGGCCAGCTCGCCGCCGGCGCCGCCGGGCGCTCCCGCGGGCCGGCCCTCGCCAGGGCCTTCGCCGCGGCCTCTTCCGCCGCCCCTTGCGGGGGGCTCTTCGCCGGCGGCGCGGGCGTCCGCCCTGGCCTGCCGTCGCGCGTCGCGCTGGGCCTGAAGGTACGCCATTTCCTCGGCGGCGCGCGCCTCTGCCTCGGCGCGCTCTCGCTCTGCCCGCCTTGCGCCGCGCTCGCCGCCGCCCGGGCGGCCCTCGCCCTCGGCCCTCTCGCGCCGCGGGCCTCTCGCGCCCTCTCGCGCCGCCTCGCCTTCCGGGGCCGCGGCTGCAATGGCGCCGCCGGTTCCGGCGCCGCCCATCTGGGCGCCGCCTCGCCTGCCTTGCGCGCCGGGGGGCTGAGCCGCCTCGGCCGCTTCCTGAGCTGCCGCCGCGCCGCGGCGCCTGCCGGTATCCGCGCCTGAGCCTTCGGCCTCTCCGGCCTGCGCCCTGCCTGCGCCGCGCGCGGCCTGCCCGCCGCCGGCCGCCGCCGCGCCGCCTGCCTCTGCCGATGCGCGGCCCCTGCCGCCCTGCCTCGCCTCGCCGCCCTCGGCGATTGCGGCGGCGCGCCTTGCGCGGCCCTCGCCGGGCGCCCTGCCCTCTGCCTCGGCGCGCTCGCGCCTGGCTGCGCGCCTTGCCTCGCGCTCGGCCTCGTCGGCCTCGGTTTCCGCGGCCACGCGCTCGCGGTTGCGCCTGTCGCGCCTGACCTGGAGGTCCGCCTCGTCGGAGCGCGCCTCCTCAAGCACGCGCGATCTTTCCCCGCGCGCCGCGGCCAGCTCCTCGCGGCGCAGCGCCTGAAGCGCCAGCAGCCGCTCGCGCTCGGCGATCTGGGCCGGGCCAAGCGCCCCGGCTGCGGCTGCCGCGGCAAGCTCCTCAAGCTGCGCGTCTGCGGCGCCTATCGAGGCGAGTATCGCGCCGATCTGCCTGTCGTGCTCGGCCAGGCTTGCATTGGTTTCCGAGCGTATAGCCTCGATCAGCGCCCGCTCGGCCGGGTTGAAGCCGCCCAGCCCCTCGCGCGTCTGTATCTCGGCCTCGCTTTGCATCGCGTAAAGCGCGAAGAAGCCGCCCGCGAGCATCAGCAGCGCGAACGCGTTCACCGCGATGGGGAAAAGGGCGCCGCGCTTCTTTGCCTTGAACTTCCCGCCCGATCCCCCGGGGCCCCCCGCCCCGGCCGAAAGGGACAGGCGGTTTTTTTCGGCGATGCCGTCTATCTGGCTGAGTATCTCGCGCTGCTCGGCTTCGGAAATCGCCGACGCGGCGCTGATCGCCATCTCGGACGCGCCGCGCTCGGCCTCGCCGGCTTTGGCCGCGCCTGGCGCGGCGCCGGCGCCGCTATTGCTGAGGTTTTCCATTTTTCCTCCCCCTTGCGTCTGGCTTTGCGTCCGCCCTGGACGCTTCCTTGCTTGCTAGCCGTATTCCCCCGGCCTTAAGGCCGCGCACGCCGAACTTGTGGGCCTTGAACTCCTCCTCGAGCTTTTTGAGCCTGGGCTTGGGGGCGTACTTCAGGGTGAACGAGAACCTGGGCCTTGTGTCTACGAGCAGTATCTTGGCGCCCTCCGGCGCGAGCGAGTATTCCTTGTTCATTATCCAGCCCTCGATGGCGCAGCGCTTTATGCACGCGAAGCCCGTTTCCGCCTCCCTGTATACGACCGTGAAGATCGTCCGGGACAGCGCCTCCTTGTCCGCCACGCCTACCCACCACGCGCCTGCGCCTATAAACAATTTTTCGGGCAGGTCGGTTACCGAGTAGGTGCCGCCGCTGCGCACGGCCAGGACGCGGTCGTAGGGGGAGACGTCGGCGATTTTGTCCCCGGCGACGCCGGTCCCGAGGTAGCCGGACTTTTTGTCGTACTTTAGCTCGAGGTCGCGCTTGGCGACTTCCTTTGCGTCGACCTTGTCGAAGGCTCCGATCTTTGTCCTGCGCTCGCCGCGCCCGATTTCCTCGTTTGCCCTGATTTTGGCGATTATCCCCCTCAGGTAGCCGACGGAGTACGCGACGATGCCCTTGAGGTGCGCGTTGATTTCCCTGACCCGCGCCTTTATCTGCTCCATCTCGTCGCGCGCCTTGCCGATGTCGTAAAGCGAGATGCGGCGGATGGGGATGCGAAGGAGGTGCTCGACGTCCTCGGCGCTGACCCCGCGCGGCCCCACTTCCCTGGCGAAGGGCTCGAAGCCGGAGGCGACGGCGTCCTGCACGCCCTTTGCGCTTTTCATTTTCTCGATGCCCTTGTAGATGCGCTCCTCGACGAAGATGCGCTCGAGCGTCCGCAGGTGCAGCCTGCCCAAAAGCTCCCTTTTCTCAAGCTCAAGCTCGCGGGTGAGGATTTTGACGAGCTGCGCGGCGTGGTGCTCTATGACCTCGGTGGCGGTCATGACGGTGGGCATGCCGTCCTTTATCAGGAGGAGGTTGACGGAGACCGACTGCTCGCACTCGGTGAACGCGTACAGCGCGTCCACGGTCTCCTCGGCGTAGACGCCGCGCGCCAGCCTTATCTCGATTTCGACCCTGTCCGAAGTGTAGTCGCTGATGCCCTGGATTTTGATCCTGCCGGCCTTTTCCGCGGCCTCGACGCTGGCGATGAGGCTTTCGGTGGTGGAGCCGAAGGGCAGCTCGGTGACGAGTATGCGCTTGGGGTCGGAGGTGTCCAGCCTGGCGCGGACTAGGACCTTGCCGTTGCCGTCGCGGTAGTCGGACACGTCCACGAGGCCGCCGGTGGGGAAGTCCGGGTAAAGCTCGAATTTCTTGCCGGAAAGGCAGGCGATTTCGGCCTCCAGCGCCTCGGCGGCGTTGTGGGGCAGTATGCGCGTGGACATGCCGACGGCGATTCCCTCGGCGCCCATGACAAGCGCGACCGGGATTTTTGCGGGGAACAGAACCGGCTCGCGGTTGCGCCCGTCGTAGGACTCGGCCCACTCGGTGAGCTTCGGGTTCCAGAAAACGTCCTTTGCAAGGGCGCTTGCCTTGCACTCGATGTACCTGGGCGCCGAGGCGCTGTCGCCGGTGTGGATGTTGCCGAAATTCCCCTGCCTGTCGATGAACAGCTCCTTGTTCGCGATGACGACCAGCGCCGGCCCTATCGAGGCCTCGCCGTGGGGGTGGTACTTCATGCACTCGCCGACGACGTTGGCGACCTTGTGGAATTTGCCGTCGTCCTTCTCGAAAAGGGTGTGCATGATGCGCCTCTGGACCGGCTTCAGCCCGTCCTCGAGGTCCGGTATCGCCCTGTCCCTGATGACGTAGGACGCGTACTCCAGGAAGTTTTTGTCGAAGAGGTTTTTTACGTGCGCCACGGGCTTATTATAGCAGGTTTCCCCCCCGCGGGCAACTCCGCCCGGCGCCCGGGGCTGGCTCCGGGGCCTGCGATGCCTGCCGTCAAAAAATCAGGGCGCCGATTTTTCCGGCGATTTCGCGCATTTCCTCGGGGGAGGCCTTTGCGGCGCACCTGGCTTCCCTTGCCCTCCAGTCGAGGCTTCTTACCTGATCCGTCAGCGCCGCGCCGTCTATTTCGCCGCTCTGAATCCTCGCCTCGAAGGGGTAGCTTTTGACCTTGCTTGTGATGGGGCAGAAAAGCCCGAGGCCGACCTTTCCGTTGTAGCTTCCGGGCGATACGGTCACGGCGGGCCTTTTGCCCCTCTGCTCGCGCCCGGAGCCCGGATTGAAGTTCAGCCGGACAATGTCGCCCCGCTCTGGCACGTATTTTTTGCCTACCATGCTTCCTTGCCAACCGGCCCCGCCGCCTCGATTTCCCCGTGGATGTTTCCCTCGTCGATTTGCTCCAGCATTTCCGCCAGGCTGGCCCTGCGCGCGGGCTTCACCGCGATCTCGCTTCCGGCGCCGCGGACGCTGACAATCGAGCCGCTTCTGAGCGCGAAGTCGCTGACAATGCGATCCGGCAGCCTGATTCCAAGGCTTCCGCCCCATTCCTGAACTATAGTTTCCACGGCAGCACCTCGCATAGAATATAGCGCATGTTTTGGCTTGCGGCAACGCGCCGGCGCCAGCCCGCTTTGCCGATGGCGGAAAAAAAGCTGCCGGCTACTGCTTGACAGCCGCCTGCGTTTCAAGTACAATTTCTCATGGCGTTTTCTGCCGCAGTCCGCAGTCCGCAGTCCGCAGTCCGCAGTCCGCAGTCCGCAGTCCGCAGTCCGCAGTCCGCAGTCCGCAGT